>OGZW01002769.1_pt1 | contig 13433 bp, 12 predicted proteins | sample 1577001 | NCBI WGS metagenome assembly OGZW01 (sample SAMEA3541519, study PRJEB24748) | human gut metagenome | biome: human gut; feature: human-associated habitat; material: faeces | place: China | collected 2012 | reverse complement strand
CGTTCTTAACGGAAGCATACAGGGCACCAAAGTCGGTGACAGCGCCGAAGAAGATGCCGCCCAGCAGCACCCACAGCAGCACCGGCAGCCAGCCGAAAGCAGCGGCCTGGATCGCACCGGTAACAGGGCCTGCACCGGCAATGGAGCTGAACTGGTGTGCAAACACGGTCCAGCCGTCGGTGGGAACGTAGTCCCGGCCGTCCTCATGGACAACTGCCGGGGTCTTGGCAGAGGGGTCGATGCCCCACTTGTTTGCCAGCCAGCGGCCGTAAAGCATATAAGCGCCAAACAGACACACGGCTGCGATCAATACGATGACCAGCGTATTCATTGTTTTTACCTCTTTCCTTTCTTGGCATCCGGCAAATGTCAGCGGCATGGGGGCGGAAGGGTGTAAAAAAGGCCCCGTCTTCCTGCGTTCGTTCCATTTGGGACGAACCATCGAAGACGAAGGCCTTCACATACACTGCACATCGTGTATGGAATACTCCGCGATACCACTTCGTTTGCTGCACAGGGCAGCCACTCCCAGCGTACATACATACGCAGCCCCGTAACGTGGGCAAAACGGCCATGCATTACTGGAAGGCGGGGTCAGCGCCTTTGTTCACACAGGCTGCTCGCAGGGGAGAACGCTTTGCTCCTGACTGCTGCCCTTGCATCAGATGGGCGGCTCTCTGGGAGAGGGTGCTGCAAAGAATCATGTCCTGTTCATCGCATTTGCCGAATGATTGTCCGTATTTTAGTGCGGAATTCACAAATTGTCAATATCCTTGGCACAAGTTCGGAGGATACACTAATTCAGAAAAGCGTTCTGCAATAATTTTTAGGTGATTTTTGTTCATGCGTGAAACGAAGAAAACTATACACGTCAACGAATGAAAAGAGTTCACGCCAAGGGCTTGACTTTCACACTTTGATGTGCTAAAGTGGTGATGCAAGAAAGAACCTGAACACTTCCGAAACATTTAAAAGAGGGAACGCTCCCAAAACCGGACAGTCCGCTGCGGCGGCAAGGAGAACATTCATGTCAGATAAAAATTCCAGAAGAAACCAGACCACCGATGCACTGTTTGATGCCATCCTCAGTCTGGAAACGCGGGAGGAGTGCTACAACTTCTTTGAAGACCTGTGCACTGTAAAGGAGATCTCGGATATGGCGCAGCGGCTGGAAGCGGCAAAGATGCTGCTGGACGGCAGGACCTACGATCAGATCGTGAAGGCAGTGGAGATCAGCACGGCCACCATCAGCCGCATCAACCGCTGCATCCAGTACGGCTCCGGCGGCTACCGCGAGACCATTGAAAAGGTGCGCGGCACCCAGAACCCTAAAAAGCAGGAGTAACACCGGCGTACCCGGCAGACATAGAATGGGGCGTACACCGCCCCTGACCGGATGAACGAAAGGAAGGTTTTATCATGTCTGCTGAGAACTGTATCGATACCACCCGCTGCCCCTGCCCCTGCCTGCCCAAGGTGACGCTGGAGCAGGCGGTCGTTGACCTTGTGGAGAGCATCGCTCTGCAGGAAAATGCCCTGAGCCACATCCTGTGCGCCGAGAGCCGGAAGATGGACGCCGCCATGAAACTGGACGGTCTGGACCTGTGCAAGCTGCTGGAAGTAAACGATTCGGCCACCAACATGGTGCACGCCGTGGCAAACCTGGAGCTGGTGCTCAAGGATAAGCTGGAGTTCGTCTCCAACAACCTGTACTATCCGCCTGCGGATGCCGCAGCGAAGTAAGAAGATGCTGAAAGGCCTGTCCGGATGCCGGGCGGGCCTTTTCTCTGCTTGAATGCATAATTTTTGTAAAAACCATTTGTTGGAATTGCTGATAACGGGATTCTGTGCTATACTATACAATGTATCACCATGAAAGTGAGGAAATTTACAAATTGCTGAACTACGATGCGATCCTGTTTGATGTGGACGGGACCCTGATCGATTCCGCTCCCGGTATCATAAATACATTAAAAGAAGTCTTTGCCAAGATGGGCGTGGACACCACAAATGTGAACCTGCGCCGCTACCTTGGCCCGCCGCTGCGCAAGAGCTTTGGTGAGCACTTTACCGACCCGGCCCTCATTGAAAAGGCCACCGACCTGTACCGCGACAGCTACGCCGTCAAGGGCAGCCACGAGTGCGCCGCCTACCCCGGTGCAGCAGAGATGCTGCAGCGCCTGAAGGACGCGGGCCTTGTGCTGTGCACCGCTACCTCCAAGCCCACGCAGGTCGTTACGCCCATTCTGGAAGAAAAGGGCCTTGCAGGCTATTTTGATTTTATCGGCGGCGCGTCCATGGACGAGAGCCGCGACACCAAGACCGACGTGGTGCGCCATGTGCTGGCCCAGCCCATGATGCAGGGCAGGCGGGTGCTGATGGTGGGCGACCGCAACGACGACATGCGCGGCGCTGCGGACTGCGGGCTGGATGCCGCCGGTGCGCTGTACGGCTACGGCAGCAGGGAAGAGCTGGAACCCTTCCACCCGGTGCTGCTGGCCGAAAGCTGCGCCAGCCTTGCAGACCAGATCCTGAACGGACAGGCATGACCGGAAGGCCCTGTGCCGGAAACGAAATGAATGGTGAGAAATATGAGAAATACACGACCGGAAAAGCAATCGCTTACTCCTATGCAGAAGCAGGCTGTGCTGGTGTGCAGTGTGTGCGCGCTGGCAGCCATTCTGACCATTGCCATTACCATGACGCTGCTCAAGCGCGGCAAGAACCCTGCGGCCCCGGGGGAACAGCCCTCCAGCGAGGTGCTGGTGCCGGGCGAAGAGGATATCTCGGATCACTACCAGATCAGCGAGACCTCTGCCGCCCTGCTGCCGGAGACCGCCGACGCGGGCGAGAGCTACCAGAAGGAAACGCTGTTCCTCGGCGATTCCAACACGGTGCGCCTGTACGCCAACGGCCTGATCAGCCTGCAGCAGTTCTGCGCCAAGGAGGGCATTGGCACCCATGCCGCCCTGAACGAGGGCATCGTTACCTTTAAAAAGGACAGCAGCACCTACACCATCGCGCAGGCCGTGGCCAAAATGAAGCCCCGCCGCGTGGTCATCATGCTGGGCACCAACGATACCGGCATGAGCGTGGACGAGTTCATCAAGAACTACACTGCGCTGGTGCAGGCCATTCAGGAAAGCTACCCCTACACCGACATCATCGTGAACACGGTGCCGCCGGTGCCTGCAAACCACGCAAACTACCCCCACATGGACCAGACCAAGATCGACGACTTCAACATGGCCCTGCTGTCCATGTGTGAGCAGATGGGCCTGAAGTTCCTCAACAGCGCCGAAGCGCTGAAGGATGCCAACGGCTATGGCCGCGAGGATTACTACCAGACCGGCGATATCCACCTGAAGCCCGTGGGCCTGAAGGCCATGCTGAGCTATCTGCGCACCCACGCTTACCAGACCGACGACCGCCGCCCGGACACCGCCAACATCCCCACCCGCGCCGAGTATACCCCGAACCCCAGCTCTGCGGTGACAGCACCCAGCAGCTCGGAGGCTGCAGGCTCTTCCGAAGAGCAGGGCGTGCTGTATCAGGCCAGCTACCGGGTGGACAAGACCGGCGGCACCCTTTCCAGCGGCAGCGACAGCGGCAAGACATCCCTCTCCTATGAAGTGACCAGCGCCGCCCAGTCCATCAGCGTGACGGCTGTGCCGCAGGACGGCTATGTGTTCGTCAAGTGGAGCGACGGCGTGACCCAGAAGACCCGTACCGATACGAACTTCAAGCAGAACGTGGACGTGACCGCCGTGTTTGCAGCGGCTTCCGTGCATATCAGCAGCACCGGCAAGGCCGTGCTGGGCGATTCCTACACCTTTACCGCAAAGCTGAGCGGCAAGCACCTCACTGCCGACAGCATCCGCTGGTACGCCAACGGTGTGGAAGTGCCGCAGGCGGCGGGCAAGACCACCGTCAAGGTGGAGATCGACCCCTCCATGCTCGATGCGACCTTTAAGGTGTACGCAGTGGCAAGCTACAACGGCTGCACCGTTACCAGCAACGTCCTGAATGTGACGGTCAGCGGCGTAAGCTCCGGCAGCTCGTCTCACAGCTCCGGCAGCTCTGGCAGCACGTCGGGCAGCAGTTCTTCCGGCAGCACCAGTTCTTCCGGTGCATCGTCCGGCACCACCTCCGGGGCATCCTCCGGGGCTACATCCACCTCCGGCAGCTCGTCTCACAGCTCTTCCGACAGCTCGTCTCACAGCTCTTCCAGCAGTGAGAGCACGGCTTCCCCGGCAGGCTCGGCTTCTGCTTCCAACGGAACAGCCAGCTCTTCCCACAGCACCAGCTCGTCCCACGCGGACTCTGGTGAGAGCAGCTCGGCTTCCCATAGCAGCTCCAGCAGCGAGAGCAGCTCTGGCAGCTCCCATGCGGCTTCGGAATCCAATGCCAGCAAGGAAGCCGCCAACGAGCAGTCCGCATCCACGGACTCCGCGTCCTGAGGCTGTCACCCCGGCCTGCTGTGCCGCATAGGCTGGCAGGAAGGGAGGCGTTTGCATGTACTACGAGGAACCCCGCATCCCGGCGCTGCCCGGGGAAGAGAACGTGACCGACGGCAGCGTGGACAATTACGGCACCGACTGGGAGAACGTGGACAACGGCGCGCTGGAAGAGGAAATGGCAAAGTGTGCTGCCACCCCCTGTGATGTCAAAACCACCTGCCCGGACAACGACCCGGAGCAGACAGACGTACCACCGTACGAAATTGTAACAGAATGATGTGAAGCCAGCTCTGTTTACGGCAGGGCTGGCTTCTGCCTGTTGTTGAGCGCATGGCAGCTGAGGCCATGGCAGAAGGAAAAGAGGGAAGGTTTATGGCAAAATATTATTGCGTGCTGTTCGATGCAGACAACACCCTGCTGAACTTTGACGCAGCCGAAAGCAAGGCACTGGCCGAAACGCTGGTGAACTACGGCATTGAGCCGGACGCAGAAACGGTGCAGACCTACCGCACCATCAACTCGGAGCTGTGGCGGCAGCTGGAAAAAGGCCAGATCAAGCGGGAAAAGCTCATGGCGGAGCGGTTCACCCGCTTCCTCAAGGCCATTGATGCCGCCGGTGACGGAGCCGAGATGAACCGCTTCTATCTGGAACAGCTCTCCACCCACCCGGACCTGATGGGGCCGGAAGTGCTGGATGTGCTGCGGGAGCTTTCCGAGGTGGCAACGCTGGCCGTTGTGACCAACGGCTTCCAGAAGGTGCAGATCCGCCGTCTGGCCGAGAGCGGTGTGCTGAACTTTATGGAGGACGTGTTCGTCTCCGAGAAGATGGACAGCGAAAAGCCGAACCGCAGAATTTTTGATGCGGCCCTGCGCGCCCTTGGCGTGGAGAACCGCGAGCATGTGCTGATGGTGGGCGACGGCCTGAGCAGCGACATTCAGGGCGGCGTGAATGCGGGCCTTGACACCTGCTGGTATAACCCCAGCCACGCCGAGAACCCCGGCAAGGTGGTGCCCACCTACGAGATCGCAGACCTGAAAGAGCTGTACCCGCTGGTGATGGAGCAGGAAGAGCTGGCCAATGTGGGCCTGAAGAACCGCCGCCACCAGTGCTGAGCCAATAAGCGGATGGAGAACGGGATCATAAAACTATGCTGATACATTTGGAAAAACTAGGCAAGAGCTTTGGCGAGAAGATCGTGCTGCACGATGTGACCGCCAGTGTCGAGCGGGAGGACCGCATCGGCATCGTGGGCCAGAACGGCGCGGGCAAGACCACCCTGCTCAAGATTTTGACCGGCGAGTACCAGGACTACGAAGGTGAGTTCAGCGTGACCCACGGCGTGACGCTGGGCTATCTGGAACAGAACGCAAAGCTGGATGCCACGCTGGATCTCTACGGCGAGATGCGCTCCACCTTTGCCCCTGTGCTGGATGCCATGGCCCAGATGCAGGTGCTGGAACGCAAAATGGCCGCGCAGCCGGACGACACGGAGCTGCTGGCCCGGCACGACCAGCTGCAGAACATCGTGGATGCCGCCGACGGCTACAACATGGATGTGAACATCAAAAAGGTGCTGTCCGGCATGGGCTTTGCGCAGGATACATGGCAGAAGAACATTGCGGTGCTCTCCGGCGGCGAGCTGACGCGGCTGCGGCTGGCAAAGCTGCTGCTGGAAAAGCCGGACGTGCTCATTCTGGACGAGCCCACCAACCACCTGGACTTTGCCACCATGGAATGGCTGGAAAACTACCTCAAAAGCTATTCCGGTGCGGTGCTGGTGGTCAGCCACGACCGCTACTTCCTCGATAACGTGTGTACGAAGATCTGGGAGGTCTCCTTCCAGACCATGACCACCTACAAGGGCAACTTCTCGGCCTACCTGCCCCAGAAGGAAGCCGCCGATGCCCTGCGCCAGAAGCAGCACGATGCAGATGTGGCACTGGCCGAAAAGCTGCAGGACTACGTGGACCGCAACCTTGTGCGCGCCTCCACCACCAAAATGGCCCAGAGCCGCCGCAAGCAGCTGGAAAAGCTGGAGATCACCGAAGCGCCCAAGGACGAGACCAACCAGCTCAAGTTCCGGTTTGAATATGACGTAGAACCGTGGAACGAGCTGGTGCTGCTCAAGAACCTGACCATCAAAATAGGGGAGCGCACCCTGCTGGAACCCTTTACCTACACGGTGTGCCGCGGCCAGCGGCTGGTGATCGCAGGCCCCAACGGCGCGGGCAAGTCCACCCTGATGCAGGTGCTGGACGGCAAGCGCCGCCCCTCCGGCGGCATGGTGCGGCTGGGCACCGGCGCACGGCCCAGCATCTTTGCCCAGCAGCAGAACCGTCTGGGGCAGGGCCGGGTCATCGATGTGATCTGGAACAAGTACCCCCGCATGACCGAGCTGGAGGTGCGCAGCCATCTGGCAAAGCTGGGCTTCCGGGGCGAGACGGTGTTCAAGCCCTGCGAGGCGCTTTCCGGCGGCGAGCTGGCCCGCCTGCGCTTTGCGGAGATCGTGCTGGAACGGCCCAACCTGCTGTTTCTGGACGAGCCCACCAACCATCTGGACATCTACACCCGCGAAAACCTTACCGAGGCCCTCATGGCCTACACCGGCACGTTGTTGCTGGTCACCCATGACCGCCACCTGATGAACAGTCTGGCCTGCCCCATCCTCTACCTTGAGGACGGCAAGGCCACCCTCTACCCCAGCTACGATGCTCTGATGGGCCGCAGCGCCCCGGCCCCTGCCGTGCAGAAGGCCGCCGAACCGGCCAAGACCGGCTACGGCAGGGAGCAGCGCCGCCGCCGCGCCGAGCTGCGGGCCAAGATCAAGGCCTGCGAGGACGAGATGGAAGCCTGCGGTGCACGCGAAGTGGAGCTGGACAACGAGATCAACTCCCCGGAGGTGTACAACGACCCCGACCTGCTGCGCCAGAAGAGCGACGAGCTGAGCGACCTGCGCTTCCATCAGGAAGAGCTGTTTGCCGCGTGGGAAGCTGCCATGGAAGAGCAGGAAAGCTACGAGCAGAGCCAGCAGACCGAAGAGTAAAGGAGGGTGCAGCATGCCCCAAAACAGACGCAGTTACGAAAAAACGCGCCGCATCGCCCTTTCCGGCCTGCTGTTTGCGCTGGCCATGGCACTTTCGTTCATTGAGGGCACGCTCACCATCCCGGGCCTTTTGCCGGGCATGAAGCTGGGCCTTGCCAACATCGTGGTGATGTACGCGCTGTTTTTCATGGGGCCAAGGCAGGCGCTGGTGCTGGACGTGCTCAAGGCACTGTTCGTGTTTCTGGTGTCCGGCTTCACGGCGGGCCTTCTCTCGCTGTGCGGCGGCCTTTTGTCCCTGCTGGTGATGTGGGTGCTGTACTATCTGCTGCCGGTGCGGCCCACCTGGTTCATCCTGTCCGTATGTGGCGCACTGGCCCACAACATCGGCCAGCTGCTGGGTGCAGGCGTGATCATCTCGTCGTCGCTCTCGTTCTACTATGCGCCGGTCATGCTGGTGCTGGGCCTTGTGATGGGCGCACTGACCTCCATCACCCTCAAGGCCCTGCTGCCGGCTCTTGGCAAAATGGGCTTCTCCACGCAGGAAAAGCGGGGGGAATAACCAACCGTCCATGCATCACAGTTGCATTTTGGCCGGAAATCAGTATAATAAGGAAACAACCTGCTATTTTAAAGATAAAATCTCTTGCATACAGCGCTGCCGCCGTGGGAAAGTGCGCGGCAGCCGGGAGGTGTTTGCACTATGAGTGAAAAAGTTACCATCAAGGTGGAGCGCAAAAAGCTGCATCTGCCCACCATCGCCCTGCGCGGGCTGGTGGTGTTCCCCAACAATCTCGTCCACTTTGAGGTGGGCCGCGAAAAGAGCATTGCCGCCGTGGAGTGGGCAATGGCAAATAATTCCAACGTGTTTCTGGTGGCACAGAAGTCCATGGACACCACCGAGCCGCAGCAGGCAGACCTGTTCAGCTACGGCGTGGTGGCCGAGGTCAAGCAGGTGCTGCGCGTCTCCGGGGACCTTGTAAAGGTCCTGGTGGAGGGCAAGTACCGCGCAAAGCTCAGTGCACTGGATGCCAGCGGCGATTTTCTGCTTTCGGAGGTGCGCCCGGCCCCGGTGCGCGCAGGCAAGGCCGACGATGCCGTGGAGACCGAAGCACTGCTGCGCGCCCTCAAGGCCGGGTTTGACGAGTACCTTGGCATGAACCCGCGCCTTGGCAAGGACGTGGTGTTTGCCATCGTTTCCAGCGACGACCCCGCCTTCCTCAGCGAGTACATGCCCGCAAACCTGCTGTTCCGCTACGAGGACAAGCAGGCTGTGATGGACGAGGGCACCCTGAACGGACGGCTGAAAAAGCTCATCGAGATGCTGCGCCGTGAGTGTCAGGTGATGAAAATTGAAAAGGAGATCGCGGAAAAGGTCAACGAGTCCATGGACAAGAACCAGCGCGATTACTACCTGCACGAACAGCTGCACATCATCAGCGACGAGCTGGGCGAGGGCGACGACACCCACGCCGAGGCCGACGAGTACCGCCGCAGGATCACCGGGCTGCACCTTGCCGAGGACAGCGAGAAGAAGCTGCTCAAGGAAGTGGACCGCCTTGCCAAGATGCAGGGCTCCAATCAGGAGGCAACGGTCATCCGCACCTATCTGGACACCTGCCTTGACCTGCCGTGGAACACCTTTACGGTGGACGACCTTGATATCAGCCGCGCACAGCAGATCTTGGACCGCGACCACTACGGCCTGAAAAAGGTGAAGGACCGCATTCTGGAAACGCTGGCCGTGCGCAAGCTGGCACCGGACGTGAAGGCACAGATCATCTGCCTTGTAGGCCCTCCGGGCGTGGGTAAGACCAGTATTGCACGCTCCATCGCCGAAAGTCTGGGCCGCAAGTATGTGCGCATCAGCCTTGGCGGCGTGCGGGATGAAGCCGAGATCCGCGGCCACCGCCGCACCTACATCGGCGCGATGCCCGGCAAGATCATCAACGCCATGATCTCTGCCAAGAGCTCGAACCCCCTGATGCTTCTGGACGAGATCGACAAGCTGGCAGGCGATTTCCGGGGCGACCCGGCGGCCGCTCTGCTGGAAGCCCTCGACCCCGAGCAGAACAGCACCTTCAATGACCATTTCATCGATATGCCGTTTGATTTGAGCCATGTGCTCTTCATCACCACGGCCAACGACCTCAGCGCCATCCCCGGCCCGCTGCGCGACCGCATGGACGTCATCGAGCTGCCCAGCTACACCCGGGTGGAAAAGTACAACATCGCCCGGAAGCATCTGGTCCCCAAGCAGCTGGACGCCTGCGGCCTGACCGGCAAGGTCACCTTCTCCCAGAGCGCCCTCTACGGCATCATCGACGGCTACACCCGCGAGGCCGGCGTCCGCAATCTGGAGCGCACCATCACCAGCGTCCTGCGCAAGTGCGCCCGGAAAATCGCTTCCGGCGAGGCGGAGAATGTCTCCGTCACCGGCACCAGCCTCGAAAAGCTGCTGGGACCCCGTATGGTCAAGCCCGAGTTCCTCAACCGCACCAACGCCATCGGCATCGCCAACGGTCTGGCATGGACCAGCATCGGCGGCGAGACCCTGCCCATCGAGGTGCAGGTCATCGACAACGGCAGCGGCAAGATCACCGTCACCGGTTCTCTGGGCGACGTGATGAAGGAGAGCGCCCAGCTGGCCATCACCTATGCCCGCGTCCATGCCGCCGAGTACGGCATCGACTCCGAGCGCCTCAAGAAGTGCGACCTGCACATCCACGCCCCGGAGGGTGCAGTCCCCAAAGACGGCCCCTCTGCCGGCGTCACCCTGACCACGGCCCTCATCTCCTGCCTGTCCGGCATCCCGGTGCGGGGCGATGTGGCCATGACCGGCGAGATCACCCTCCACGGCAATGTGCTTCCCATCGGCGGCCTCCGCGAGAAGAGCATGGCCGCTTACCGCGAGGGGATGAAGACCGTCCTCATCCCGAAGGACAACGTGTCCGATCTGTACGAGGTGGACGACGAGGTCAAGAAGAACATCGAGTTCCTGCCCATGTCCAACCTGTCGCAGGTCCTCGCCGCAGCCCTCCTCAAGCCCAAGACGGTGTCTGCGGGCCACCCCCGCACCAGGAAGGTAAAGCCCGCTGAGGCTGCAGCCCTGCCGCAGACGGCTGAAAAGCCGCAGCCGGGCACGGTCTGCTGAGACGAAAGGAGCGAAGCTATGAACTATAACAAAGCGGATTTCATTGCAAGCTACGGCATTTCCAGCCAGCTGCCCGAGAGCGACCGCCCGGAGCTGAGCTTCTCCGGCCGCTCCAACGTGGGCAAATCCAGCCTCATCAATAAGCTCTGCAACCGCAAGAATCTCGCCCGCGTGTCCAGCACGCCGGGCAAGACGGCTACCATCAACTTCTACGCGGTGGATGACTGCTACTTCGTGGACCTGCCCGGCTACGGCTATGCCAAGGTGAGCAACGCCGACCGTGAGCGCTGGGACGACCTCATCAACAGCTACTTCGAGGCTCAGCGCCACCACACCCTGCTGGTCCAGCTCATCGACTGCCGTCACGCCCCCAGCGCCGACGACATCCAGATGCTGCAGTATCTCCACTACCACAACATTCCCTTCGTCGTGGCCCTGACCAAGGCCGACAAGCTCAAGAAAAGCCAGCTGGCCCAGACGCAGGAGGAGTTCGAAAAGCTCTGCCTGCCCTACGGCTGCCAGAAGGTGGTGCTGACCAGCGGTGAGAGCGGCTACGGCATCACGGAGCTGCAGGCTGTGCTGAACGCAGCTGTCGCCGCCGAGTACGAGGCAAACGCAGAGGACGCGGAGTAACGCAATGGCTTACAACGAATTTGCTTATTTTTACGATGAGTTCAACGGCGAGGCCGACTACGAGGCCCTGTATGCCCACATCAAAAAAGAGCTGGAAGCCCACGGCATCCATGACGGCATCCTCGCAGACCTGGGCTGCGGGACAGGAGAGCTGACCCTGATGCTCACGCAGGCGGGCTACGATATGATCGGCATCGACCAGTCGGAGGAGATGCTCTGCGTCGTCCGGGACAAGGCTGAGCAGCTGGGCCTTTCCGGCGGCCTGCTTCTTTTGCGGCAGGACCTGCTCAAGCTCGACCTCTACGGCACCATCCGGGGTGCGGTGTCCACCTTCGACACCTTCAACCACATCCCGGACCTGGACAAAGCCATCGCCAACGCCGGTTTCTTTATGGAAAAAGGCGGTGTGCTCCTGTTCGATATGAACACGCCCTATAAGCACCAGAACGTGCTGGGCGAAAACGTCTTTACGTTTGAAGAAGAGGACGCCTCCTGCGTCTGGCGCAACCATTACAGCGCCGCCGACCGCCGGGTGGAGATCAGCGTGGACATCGACTACCGCGAGACGGGGGAGCACTTCCACGAGCAGTTCTACGAGTACACCTACGACCTCGACACCATCCGCGCCGCTTTGGAAAAGCATGGTTTTGCGCTGGAAAGTGTCTGCGACGGCGAGAGCTTTGGCCCTCTGACCGACGAGAGCGAGCGCTATTTCTTCTGCGCAGTCAAACAGTATACCCAACTGGAGGAACAATAATATGTCGAATCTTATCCGCGGCATTTCTGAAAACGGCGGTGTCGTGTTCTGTGGCGTGGACTCCACTGAGATCGTCCGCACGGCAGAAAAGCTGCATACCACCAGCGCCACCTGCAGCGCAGCCCTTGGCCGTCTGCTCACCGGTGTCTCCCTGATGGGCGCGATGCTCAAGGATGATGGCGACTCCATCACCCTGCGCGTGTCCGGCGGCGGCCCGGCGGGCGTCGTCATCGCCTGCACCGACGCACACGGCAACGTCAAAGGCTGCATCGACCACCCGCTGGTCGAGCTTCCCGCAAAGGAGAATGGACATCTGGACGTGGGCGGCGCAGTCGGCAAAGACGGCGTTCTGACCGTCATCCGGGACAACAAGCTCCAGAAGGAGCCGACGGTGGGTCAGGTGCCGCTGGTGTCCGGTGAGATCGCCGAGGACATCACCAGCTACTACGCCTACAGCGAGCAGATCCCCACCGTATGTGCGCTGGGCGTTCTGGTGGACAAGGACCTGTCCATCGCCTGCGCCGGCGGCTATCTGCTGCAGCTCCTGCCGGGCGCGACCGATGCCGAGATCACCCGTCTGGAGCAGAACAGTCACGCCCGGCGAACCCGATGTTGGTCATGGCAGACACTCCTTACATTGTCAGAACGATCTCGTTTTCCGCTGCCAGCTTGTCGGCGGGAATATAGTTATCCGGCATCGCCGCGCCGTTCAGCATAAGACTGGTGAACCCGCTCTCTTTATGGACTGGATTCTGCACGGTTATATGCAGCTTTTTGCCGCGGAAGCTCTTCTCCATCGTGAATCCGTCCCATGCGGCGGGAATGGACGGTGACAGCCGCAGACCGTGCAGGTCGGGGCGCACGCCAAGGATGCCCTCGACGGCACCCACCATCATGGTGGAGGCTGTACCGGTCAGCCAATGCACATGGCTGCGCCCAAAGTGGGGGCTGTCTTTTCCCTCGGTGAACTGCCCATAGCAGTAGGGTTCCAGCTTGCGGATCTCTGCGCAGCCGTTCTGCTCCGCAGGGGAGTTCGCTTTATAATAGGAAAATGCCCGGTTTCCGTGACCGCAAAGAGCCTCGGCCAGAATGATCCACCCCTGACTTTGCGAGAAGATCCCTGCGTTTTCCTTCACCCCGGCGTTATAAATGACCGCCAGCGCACCGTCAAATGCGTGTGCATGGTAAGGCGGCTGCATCAACATAACGCCGTACTCCGTGTTCAGCCCCTCTTGCACGGTGTGCAGGATCGTTTCGGCTTTTTCGCTGTCAGCCAGTCCGCTGATAACAGCCCAGCTCTGGGGATTCAACCACATATTTGCTTCCGGATCTGTACGCTGTCCGATTATTTCTCCTGCTTCTGTAAAACCGCGGATAAACCGGTCTTC
>OGZW01002766.1_pt1 | contig 13437 bp, 6 predicted proteins | sample 1577001 | NCBI WGS metagenome assembly OGZW01 (sample SAMEA3541519, study PRJEB24748) | human gut metagenome | biome: human gut; feature: human-associated habitat; material: faeces | place: China | collected 2012 | reverse complement strand
GAACAGCCGCAACCGCGTGTTTGACCCCGTGCCCGAGCGCGGCGGCATCTGCACCGTGGCGGCAGACCCCGCAAAGCTGGAGGATCCCAGCCTGATCATTTATAATCCGGTGCTGACCCTTGGCAAGACCCATATCGTGACCAACGGCGACCAGACCGATACCATCTACGACCTGATGAGCCAGGGCAAGAGTTTTGCCGATGCGCTGCGCACCCGCACCTTTGAGCCGGACGGTCCCAACTACACCCCCCGCATCTCCGCTGTGGTGTACGCAGACGGCAGCTATCAGATGAGCATCCTCAAGTCTGCCGATGGCAACGGTGACAGCGTGCAGCGCTATTTCTTTGATTACCCCCAACCTGTTGCAGGCGAGGGCCACTTCATCAGCACCTACAAGCACAACGGCAACCCCATCCCCAGCTTTGAAGGTGAGCCTTTGCGCTTTGCCTGCCCCCGCACCATCGGTGATTTTGCCCACGATATGTGGAGCAGCCTGAATCTGGACAACAAGGTGAGCCTGTTTGCCCGGGTCATTGATCTGGACACCGGCGAGAGCGGCGATATGATCTTTAATAAATATGATCCCGTCTGCAGCGACCTTGACGACCCCGAGGAGCCGGAACTGCTGCCCGAGGAACTGGAACTGCTCAAAAAGCTTGACGCCGAGGAAGAATAAGAGTAAACCTTAGGATATAAGGAGGATGCACCAATGAATGAACTCGCACTGAAGTACGGCTGCAACCCCAACCAGAAGCCCAGCCGCATCTATATGGAGGATGGCTCTGACCTGCCCGTCACCGTCCTGAACGGCAAGCCCGGCTACATCAATTTTCTGGATGCTCTGAACTCCATCCAGCTGGTCAAGGAGCTGAAGGAGGCCTGCGGCCTGCCCGCTGCCGCTTCTTTCAAGCACGTCTCCCCGGCCGGCGCAGCTCTCGGTCTGCCTCTGAGCGAGGTGGAGCGGAAGATGTACCACATCGCCCCGGACATGGAGCTTTCGCCGCTGGCCTGCGCTTATGCCCGCGCCCGCGGTGCGGACCGGATGTCCTCCTTCGGCGACTGGATCGCCCTCTCTGACGTCTGCGATGTGCCGACTGCAAAGCTCATCCAGCACGAAGTGTCTGACGGCATCATCGCCCCGGGCTATGAGCCGGAGGCACTGACCATCCTCGCCGGCAAGAAGAAAGGCAATTACAACGTGGTCGCCATCGACCCGGCCTATAAGCCGAACCCCGTGGAGCACAAGCAGGTCTACGGCATCACCTTCGAGCAGGGCCGCAACGAGCTGGCCATCAACGCAGACACCATGCTGACCAACTGGGTCACCGAGAATAAGAATGTGACCGAGGAGCAGAAGCGCGACCTCATCATTGCCCTCATCACCCTGAAATACACCCAGTCCAACAGCGTCTGCTACACCGCAGGCGGCCAGACCATCGGCGTGGGCGCCGGCCAGCAGAGCCGCATCCACTGCACCCGTCTGGCAGGCCAGAAGGCCGACAACTGGCAGCTGCGCCACATGGACAAGGTGCTGAACCTGCCCTTCCGTGACGATATCGCCAAGCCCAACCGCGACAATGCCATTGATGTGTATATCGGTGACACTCCCGAGGATGTCATCGGCGACGATGTCTGGGCCGAGACCTTCACCGAGCAGCCCGCACCCCTGACCGCGGAGGAAAAGAAAGAGTACCTGAGCCACGTTACCGGTGTCTGCCTGGGTTCCGATGCCTTCTTCCCCTTTGGCGACAACATCGAGCGTGCCCGCCGCTCCGGCGTGACCGCCATTGTCCAGCCCGGCGGCTCTATCCGCGACCAGCAGGTCATTGACACCTGCAATAAGTACGGCATTGCCATGGCCTTCTGCGGCATCCGGCTGTTCCATCACTAAAAGGAAAACTGGTTCGCCCTCTCAGTCAAAGCCTGTCGGCTTTGCCAGCTCCCCCAAAGGGGGAGCCTTTGGCAGCATCCCGTTAGTAGCTGCTGGTGTTAGTGCCAGTCTTGGCTCTCCCTTTGGGAGAGCTGGCGCGAAGCGCCTGAGAGGGTGAGGACGCTGACAGAGAAGCAGAAACGAATATTTTAGGAGATGTTAAAATGGCTAAAAAAATCTTAGTGGTCGGCGGCGGCGGCCGCGAGCACGCCATCATCAAGGCACTGAAGAAGAGCCCGGACTGCGGCGAGATCTGGTGCGCTCCGGGCAACGGCGGCATCAGCTATGATGCCAAATGCAAGAACATCAAGGCTACGGACGTAGAGACCATGGTGGCCTTTGCCGCTGAGGAAAAGTTTGATTATGTGGTCGTGGCGCAGGATGACCCGCTGGCGCTGGGCATGGTGGACGCACTGGCTGCAGTGGGCATCCCTGCCTTTGGCCCGGACAAGGCCGCTGCCCGCATCGAGGCCTCCAAGGTGTTCTCTAAGGACCTGATGAAGAAATACGGCATCCCCACTGCAGATTATGCCACCTTTGATGACCCCGCCAAGGTCATGGATTACATCAAGGCAAAGGGCAAGTACCCCGTGGTCATCAAGGCCGACGGACTGGCACTGGGCAAGGGCGTGCTGATCTGCGAGAACGAGGAACAGGCCGCCGACGGCGTGAAGGAGATCATGCTGGACAAAAAGTTCGGCGCTTCCGGCAACCATGTGGTGGTGGAAGAGTTCCTCACCGGCCCCGAGGTCAGTGTGCTGAGCTTTACCGACGGCAAGGTGGTCAAGCCCATGGTGTCCAGCATGGACCACAAGCGTGCCAACGACCACGACACCGGCCTGAACACCGGCGGCATGGGCACAGTGGCTCCCAACCCTTACTACACCCCGGCCATTGCTGCCGAGTGCATGGAAAAGATCTTCCTGCCCACCATTCAGGCCATGAACGCCGAGGGCTGCCCCTTCAAGGGCTGCCTGTACTTCGGCCTGATGCTCACCCCGGACGGCCCCAAGGTCATTGAGTACAACTGCCGCTTCGGTGATCCCGAGACCCAGGTGGTGCTGCCCCTGCTGGAGAGTGACCTGCTGAAGATCATGGCTGCCTGCACCGAGGGCACGCTGGCCGATACCGAGGTCAAATTCTCCGAGGGCGCGGCCTGCTGTGTCATTCTGGCCTCCGGCGGCTACCCGGTGTCCTATGAAAAGGGCAAGCCCATTTCCGGCCTGACCAACGGCCAGTTGGAAGGGGAGAGCAACATCACAGTCTACCACTCCGGCACGGCACTGCGTGAGGACGGCACGCTGGTCACCAACGGTGGCCGCGTGCTGGGCGTGACTGCAACTGCGCCCCGCCTGACCGCCGCCATCACGCAGGCATACGCCGCCGCTGAGAAGATCAGCTTTGAAAAGCTGCACAAGCGCACGGATATTGGCATGAGAGCGCTGAAAGCAATTGCTGAACAATAAAAAAGAGGGGGATTCACCCATGGTCTATCGTATTTATGTGGAAAAGAAGCCCGGCTTTGATGTGGAAGCCCAGGGCCTGAAAAATGAGCTGGTGAGCCTGCTGGGCATCCAGTCCCTGAGCGGCCTGCGCCTGCTGAACCGCTATGATGTGGAAGGCATCGACGAGGCACTGTTCAACCAGTGCGCCGACACTGTGTTCAGTGAGCCGCCGGTGGATAACACCTATGCGGAGCTGCCTGAATTCGAGGGCATTTCCTTTGCTGTGGAGTACCTGCCCGGCCAGTTCGACCAGCGCGCCGATTCTGCCGCCGAGTGCATCCAGCTCATCAGCCAGGGCGAGCGCCCGCTGGTCCGCTCTGCCCGTGTCTACCTGCTGGAGGGTTCTCTGACCGAGGAGCAGGTGGCAGAGATCAAGAAGTACGTCATCAACCCGGTGGAGGCCCGCGAGGCTTCGCTGGTGAGGGCTTTGATCTCTCCCACTCCCGCCGTATCGGTAACTTCGATGTCAGCGGCAGCATAAACCTCTTTACCGATGAAGGATACCGGCAGCAAGGATACAACAAACGTTTCCGCATGGGCGGCAATCTGACTTATCATCAACCGGACATGAGTATGAAGATATTGAACTATGGTCTGAATGTTGACTTTCTTTCTAATCAATACGGAGATTTCTTCATCTGGAGATCACCAACAGAAGTTTACAAACCTTCTCCTTTCACCAACATGGGACGCGAAGAGAACAACTTCCACATCGACCCGTTCATCAACTATGTGAATCCGGAAAACGGAACGTCACACAAGATCAAAGGACGTTTCTACCATAGTGCCGACAACATAGTCAAGCCCAGTCAGGGAGCATCCATCACTGATATCCTTGGGAATATGGGAACGAACGCCCAGACTATACAGAATATAGCAGGCGGCGATTACAGTTCGCTCTACCCGGCATTGGTCGGCATCGGCTCCGGTCTGATCAACAATAATCTGGAAGATGCCATGAACGGGGTATTCACTTCCTTGGGCAACATCTTCCCCAACGCCACCACCGCCGATTATTGTGACCTCATCTCATGGGTGATGGACAACGGACTGCCAAGTGACCTGATGAGCAGCATACAAAACGGACAAGTTCCCAGTGATCTCATTCCCTGGCTGTCCAACGTAATGAATCCAACCCGAAACAACGTCCAGACGAAAACGGACAAGAACTACAATTATTATCTCGACTACCAGTTCAACAAGAAATGGGACGGCGGCGCACAGATCACTACCGGAATGACTTATGAACATGTCCGCTACAATTCCTCCATCATGGATCAAGTTTACAAAAGCGATAATGTAGCCGCCTTTTTCCAGTACGACCAACGCTTCTGGGACCGCCTGAGCGTATCGGCAGGTGTACGTGCCGAATATTATCGTGTGAACAATCATCACCGTGAAGCCGAAACGAAAATATTCGGGGCCAAAGTCCCGTTCCGTCCGGTGTTCCGTGCCGGACTGAACTATCAGTTAGCCGATTACAGCTTTATCCGCGCCAGTGCCGGACAAGGTTACCGCAACCCGTCCATCAACGAGAAATATCTTCGCAAGGATATCGGAGGAGTGGGTATCTATCCGAACCTCGGCATCAAGCCGGAAAAAGGTTACAATGCTGAATTGGGATTCAAGCAAGGATATAAGATAGGCAACTTTCAAGGGTTTGTAGACGTAGCGGGATTCTATACCGAATACAGAGACATGGTTGAATTTCAGTTCGGCCTGTTCAATAATGCAGACTACAGCATGATCAACAGCATCAGCGATGCTATCCAGATGCTGACAGACGGCAAAGGCTTTGGCATCGGAGCACAGTTCCACAACGTATCAAAAGCGCAAATCTACGGTATGGAAATTTCGACAAACGGTGTTTATGACTTCAACAAGAACACGAAACTGTTCTATAATCTGGGATACGTATATACCGAGCCCCGCGATGCCGACTACAAAGAACGTAATGAAATAGAAGATTTATACACTGATGCTCTTCAGATGAAAGAAAAATCGAATACAGGCAAGTATCTGAAATACCGTCCGAAGCACAGCTTTAAAGCAACGGTCGATTTTCAATGGAAACGCATCAACTTGGGCGCCAATTTTGCATGGAAGAGCAAGATACTGGCAGTGGACTATCTCATGATGGATGAACGTGAAAAGCAACAACAAGACCTAATGGACTATGTACGCACGGTTCTCTTCGGAAAATCGAGAGGAGAAACGCTGGCTACATACTGGAAAAAACATAATACAGACTATGCCACCGTTGACTTGCGCTTCGGGGTAAAAGCGACCAAAGAAGTCGCCTTCCAATTCATGGTCAACAACCTGTTGAATAAAGAATACAGTTACCGCCCGATGGCAGTAGCCGCTCCCCGTACTTTTGTAGTGAAAATGGACATCACATTCTGAAAAACTCACTTAGATTACTGGTTAAATCTGTCGGGGAGACTTCCCCGACAGATTTTTTTATATACATCCACACAGAATAAAGCCTCAGCTCCCGGATGGCCGGCAACAGAACCAATAAAACGAACAAGCAGCAACGTATATTAACACAAAGAGAAAAATATTCACCGCCAACCTACCGCTTCTTTGTGATTTTTGCTTATTTTTGGCAACTAGTATAACACATACAACAAAACACCACTTTTAATGAAGAGGAATATCTATATATTATTTACTATAGGTCTGTTTATCCGGATTCTCCCCTCACATTCAGTAAACCTGAATACCGAACGACTGTCCAATTTGAAACGCCTGATAGAAAACAACATTGCGTACGATTCCATCGCGCCGATAGACAGCGTTATCGCCTGGGGACAGCAACTGAGTCCTATACTGGAAAAGGAAAACAAGATGGAACTGTCTTTCAGCATCCGGCAACTGGTGGTTTACATCTACTCCCTGCGCGGAGACATCGGGAAAGCAATCGACGAAGCGCGGCAAATGTACGAAAAAGCAGAAACGATGAGATATGATTTAGGAATAGCCCTTTCGAGCGCAGCTATCGGAGATGCCTATTTCTGCTCCAATATGCCCGAAGAAGCCATCGATTCTTATAAGGAAGCCATCCGTTATCCCGCCTCGCCTTCGGAGAACAACCATTATAAAGAAATGACTATCCTGAAACTTATACAGGTGCTTATTCTGACTCAAAGGACAGAGGAAGCAGAGAAATACAGAAAGATACTTTCCGAATCAAAATCCATACAGACCCATCAGACGCTGCAATTTCTGACACTTGCTACAGATGTTTCTTACTATATCCAGAAGAACGATCTGCGCAATGCGAACAACTGCCTGCTGCAAGCAGAGCAAATCTACCTTTCGGACAGGCAACCTTATTATCGCACCACCTACAATTATATGCAAGGACGATATAACGAAGCAACAGGGAACTACAATCTTGCATTACAGTATTACAATGAGATTCTGACCGGCATCCGGCAAAAGACGCGCTCCATCATCTACCTGCAAGTAGCTTATGCCAAAGCGAACTTACTGATAGAAATGGGCAGTAAAGTAGAAGCGGCGCATCTGTATGAAGAAATCAGTATCGTCACCGATTCGGTAGTCGCTCCCAGCTATGCACACCGCATCAACAGCCTTCGGGCATCTTATGAGGAAAACCGGATGAAAGTAGAGAATAAAGCCGAGTTCAACCGTATTTTCATGGGCGGCATTTTAATAGGAGTCATAGTGCTGGGCATCATGATTTACCTCGTGATACACATATTAAAACAAAACAAGAAGATAGCGGAATCCAAAATCCGCATGGAGCAATCACGACTCAACGCCGAGAATGCCATGCAGACCAAAAGTCTTTTCCTCTCCAACATGAGCCATGAGATACGGACTCCGCTGAGTGCCCTCTCCGGCTTCTCCAGTCTGCTGACCGAGCAGGCACTCGACGCCGAAACACGCCGCCAATGCGGCGACATCATCCAGCAAAACTCCGACTTGTTGCTAAAACTAATAAATGACGTAATCGACCTTTCCAATCTGGAGATCGGAAACATGAAATTCAACTTCACCTATTGTGACGCTATCGCCATCTGCAATAACGTAATCGATACCGTCAACAAAGTAAAGCAGACACAAGCCGAGCTCCGTTTCAACACATCGCTGGCTTCCCTAAAGTTATACACTGACGATTCACGCCTGCAACAGTTACTGATCAACCTATTGATCAACGCCACGAAGTTCACCCCGCAGGGAAGTATCACGCTGGAAGTCCGTCAGGAATCGGAAGAATTTGCGCTCTTCTCCGTCACCGACACCGGTTGCGGAATCCCACTGGAAAAGCAAAGTTCCATTTTCAACCGCTTTGAAAAACTGAACGAAGGAGCACAGGGAACCGGACTCGGCCTCTCTATCTGCCAACTGATCATTGAACGGATCGGCGGCAGCATATGGATAGACCCTGCCTACACCACCGGATGCAGATTTTATTTCACCCATCCCATCAACCCCACAAAAGAAGGAAAGGAGGCACAGTCATGAAACGGTTATGGATATTCTTCATACTGATCGTACTGGCAGGAGGAACCGGCAAGGCTCTCTCCAGCAATAACGAAGCTACCAAAGACAGTCTGCTTCAGATACTGGACACTTTGCCGGCCGATTCTTCCCGGCTGGAGATGCTTTATTCACTCGCTTATCTGGACCCGATGTCACCCTCCTGTGTCTACTATCTGGGAAAATTATTGGAGGAAGCTACCACACAGGACAACAAGTATTATCAGTGTCTTGCTCTGTATGCCCATGTCGTTTATTACTTCAACCACCAAGACGAAGAAAACACAGTCATCTGGATGGACAAGCTCTCTCCGGTTGCTTTAAAAAACAACTCCTACAGCTTATACTTCGAAGGAAAAAGAGCAGAAATAACCATACATATCATAAAGCATAAAATAGAATATAGCATCACCCAAGCCGAAGAGATGTTTAAACTGGCACAAAAGTTAAACAATCCCCAAGGAATGTCATCGGCCAAACTATGCCTGATGACTGCTTATATGATGACCGCCCGCTTTAAAGAAGGCGAAGAGGCCGGATTCGAAGCCTACCGCCTTCTGCCACCCGCCGCCTCCCTTGAATCGCGCAAAAGCGTGCTCCAAGAAATAGCCTTATCTTGTTCCGCCACTAGAAACAAAAACTTCCTGAAGTACCTGCAGGAATACAAGAAAGTGCTGGACGCACTATCAGAAGCAAAGCAGACGCCCAAAGCATACAGCTACCTGTTATTGGAGTCTCTCTATGCCGACTATTATCTGAATGAAGGCACACTGGACGAAGCCCGCCCCCATCTGAAAAAGATGGATGAATACTTCTCTCCTACCACTTACATTCCTTGCCGGGGATTATATTATAATGTGTATTCCCATTATTACCGGATTACCAAAGAATACGAAAAGGCCCTGTCATACTCTCAAAATGCTATCGAACTCCTGTCCGAAGTATCGGACAACGAAGGGCTGAACTACAAAATAGAACATGCAAGCATTCTTACAGAGGCGGGACAGGCGGATGAAGCAATCCCGTTATTCCAAAGTTTGCTGGCGAAAAAAGACTCATTCTATCGGGCACTATCCATCTCGCAGACGAATGAAATCTATCAGATGCGCAACATGGACAACCTGCTTCTTGAAAAAGAACAGTACAAAGCAATGGTTCATTATGCCGGACTGACTCTGATAGCCATCGCACTGCTTATTCTGATTCCGTCTACCATACGTATCTATTATGTACGCAAGAAGTTGAGGAAAGAAGAAGAGGAAATCCGCAAGATGAGCCAGATTGCGGAAGAAGCGAACGAAGTAAAAAGCCGCTTCCTTGTTAACATGAGCTATAACATACGCATCCCGTTGAATAACGTCTTAGGGTTTTCTCAACTCATGACTACAGATCCGGAAAGCATGGATGCCGACCAATGGAAAGAATATTCGGAGATTATCCAGACCAACTCCGCCGAACTGATACAACTGGTGAACGACGTGCTCGACCTCTCCAGACTGGAGGCCGGCAGAACGAAATGGCAGATACAGGAGCACGAAATCATCTCCTTGTGCTCGGACGTTCTCGGTATGGTACGCATGAGATGCGGAGATAAGATACAGGCAGACTTTCATACGGAAATAGAAAGCCAGCCGTTTCAGGTAGACACCGCCCGATTCACACAATTGATTCTCAGTACACTGATCTACACAGACCCGTGTGAAGAGAAAAGGAAAGTGTCTCTCTATCTGGAACGTGACATGCAACGGGAACTATTTGTCTTTCGGGTAGTCAACAGTCCGTTAGCCGATTCGGCCTTGCAAACACAAAAAGCAGAAGTACGCCATAGCATCAACCGTCTGACAATCGAATATTTCAAAGGTACATATACGATTGAACCGAATACTCCGGAAGGTCCCGTACTGACTTTCACATATCCTTATTCCAAAACAAATAATATCTAATCATATGACCAAGAATCTGATCACACGAAAAATACAATTCTTATTTCTCATCGGAGCTATCCTGCTAGCGCCCTTTATCGCACGTGCTTCCGCCGTTACGGCTTCCGTCGACAGTCTGCAGAATCTCTTGCAAAACGACACGGATGCCAGGCAACGGGCCATTATCTATATTCATCTGGCGGATATCCACGTAGACAGCCTCAACATTTCCTCCCAATATTGGGACAAAGCCCTTACCGAGGCCGCAAAAGCCAAAGACGAATATATGATGAAGCTCGCACTCGATAATCTGATACAACGATATGCTTCCAAAAACAAAGAGAAGGTAGAAAAGTATATAACCTTCGCCCGACAATATCTGCCGGAAGAACACAACACCCTTTTCCGGTATTACTTGTATTGTTACAACATCTGGGCGGAAATGCGAAAGAACAATTCGCTGGAAACAATCGAACAGGAACTGGACAAGCTGAAAAAGGAAAATCATGGACAAATGACACCTGAAGAACAAATTCAATGGGAATATCTGACCGGAGTATCACTCGATTATTCAGCGGTACTGACACATTCATACAATGAAGTTTCCAAAGCCATTCCTTACGTAGAGCGCGCACTGGAGATACTAGCCCCTTATCCTTTGCAAGACAGGGTGCACTTCGAAATATTGTGCCACTACGAACTGGCAGACTTGTATACAACTGTTGAAAACAAGAAGGCAGTAGACGAAGTGAACAAAATGATCGAGCTACACAAGCAATGGAATCATCTGAATACGACTTTCGACCGAAGATTTCTGGACGAATCACATTACTACATGGCTAAATATTCGCAGATTATTTTCATGGCAGATCTTATTTCGAAAGAAGAGATAAAGGACTATTATCAGAAATATATCCAGATAGCAAATAAAAAGAAGGTTGTAAAAAGCACTTACGAGACGACAGCAAGATATTATCAGACAATAGGCGAATACAAAAAGGCGATAGCCTACATTGATTCCGCCACTCAAACAGACCATTTCCAACCAGTCAACCTCGTTCCCATACTCAATGCGAAAGCCGGTCTGTACTATAAACTGAATGATTATAAAAACGCATATCTGACTTTAAAAGAAAGCAATAAGAACCGGATGTCGGATAAATCACAAAAAAGAGAGCAACAAATGATCGAAATGCAAACCCGCTTCGACGTCAACAAACTGGAACTGGAAAAGAGCAAACTCGCCAACAAAAACAAACAAATCGCACTGACCGGTACTTTTATCTTATTACTGGCAGCAATCGGATGGAGCATCTATCAGCGAACGATGGTAAAACGGCTGAAGAAAATGCACTGCGCACTAATGACTGCGCACGAAGAAGTCAGAAAACAAAGCATGAAAGCCACCGAAAGCGAGAAGATGAAAACGGCTTTCCTCAACTCTATCTGTCATGAAATACGTACTCCGCTCAATTCAATCGCCGGATTCTCCGAACTGATCTTCGATGAATCTTTAGACACGGCCACCAGACAAGAATTCCGGCAGTTGATACAAAGCAATTCTACCGCGTTAGCTTCTTTGATGGACAATATGCTGGAGCTGTCTCAGCTTGTCAGCTCCGAACTGCCTCTTCCTGTGGAGTCTACCGACGTATACGGACTATGTGTTGAAGAAATGGCCAAACTTAAGGAAACTCTGTCCAAGCCGAATATCGAATGTATCATCACAGGCGATAAAGACGGAATGACGGCACAGACAAACGCCTTTTATCTCTCCCGTGTGATTGGCAATTTACTAAGTAACTCCGCCAAGTTTACAGAAAGCGGAACAATCACGCTGACCTGCAACATCGACAAAGAAAAAGGACAACTGGTGATCTCCGTCACCGATACGGGCATCGGCATCCCTGCCGACAAGCAGGAATGGGTGTTCGAACGTTTCACCAAAGTAGATGACTTCAAACCGGGAACCGGACTTGGCCTGTACATCTGTCGCATCATCATACAACGGCTCGGAGGGCAGATCAGAATAGATACCGGCTATACTTCCGGCTGCAAAATGGTGGTTACTCTTCCCGTTTAACCACCTGTCCGAATGCTTTTTCTGTTTCCGGGTCCTTTCAGATTCGTCAACAATTCGTATCTTTGCCGCCCGAATACAACAAAGTCATCAAAATGAAAAAACGAATTTTACTGATTGCACTCTTATTTTGTTCCGTTTTAGCACAGGCACAGGATGTTTTTGTAACAGCGGATTTTGTCAGCAGCTACATTTGGAGAGGTATGGACAGCGGTAACGCCAGCGTACAACCGTCATTGGGCGTCAACTGGAAAGGACTGACTGCCTACGTCTGGGGTTCGACCGAATTTCGCCATAAGAATAATGAAATAGATTTGTCATTGGAATACGAATACAGGAATCTGACCTTATACGCCAACAACTACTTCACGCAAACGGAAGAAGAACCTTTCAAGTACTTCAATTACAGTTCACACTCCACCGGACATACTTTTGAAGTCGGTGCCGGATATATGATTAGTGAAAAGTTCCCGCTTTCAATCAGCTGGTACACCACATTTGCGGGGAATGATTACCGCGAAAACGGGAAACGTGCGTGGTCCAGTTACTGCGAACTCAGTTATCCGTTCAGTATAAAGAAGGTGGACCTTGCCCTTGAAGCAGGCTTTACCCCTTGGGACGGCATGTATTCCGATAAATTCAACGTTGTCAATATCGGACTTTCGGCCACCAAAGAACTAAAGATTACCTCTACTTTCTCTTTGCCGATCTTCGGAAAAGTGATCGCCAATCCTTATGAAGAACAAGTATACTTTGTAGTCGGCCTTACCTTATAACCCAAACATATATAGCTTTCAGTAGTTTCCACCGCTTGAAACTACAGTTTCATCACCTTGAAACCAGAGTTTCTGCAGCTTGAAACTTTAGTTTCTGCGGCTTGGAACTAAAGTTTCTGCGGCTTGGAACCATTAGTTTCAAGGCTTTGGAACTATAGTTTCATCGCATGGAAACCAACTAGACTAAGGCATTCCTGAAATCGCCTGTATATAGAATAAAAACAAGAGCCGCCATCCCTTGTTACTTTACCTGCTTTTTATCCGTTGTCCCTCCTATCACGTTGTGACGGCAACTTCTTCTGTCACGCTGCTGTCACCACTTGCTGTCACCAGATGAATCATTTATACTCAGATAGTTATCCTTCGAACGGTGACGGTGACAGATGTTTTTATAAAAAACAATTCCTATGGTAGTGTCTCTTTTCCCCATTCCCATCCCCCTTCTCCCCCAAACCGCCATAGGACTATGGCTAACCTCATAAACTTGCCCTTATTTGCTCAAAAAACTTAATAATGTGCATTTTTTACTCGGTTTTCTTGTCAGAACCAAGTGTTTGAGTAAATTTGCACGCTGATAGTTAACCGGATAGTTTGGATAGCAAGATTATTACTACTTGACTACTGGCTGCTAATGTGTAGAAATACTAATACTAAAATTAATAGCATGAGTTTGAAAATTGTTGTATTGGCAAAACAAGTTCCCGACACA
>OGZW01002764.1_pt1 | contig 13445 bp, 9 predicted proteins | sample 1577001 | NCBI WGS metagenome assembly OGZW01 (sample SAMEA3541519, study PRJEB24748) | human gut metagenome | biome: human gut; feature: human-associated habitat; material: faeces | place: China | collected 2012 | reverse complement strand
AAGGCAGTCATATCCGCCGGCTGTTCCGTACTCCTTTATTTCGCCGTTTACCGTTGTATCCTTATATTTTATGCCCCGCATATAGCCCGTCAGCAGGTGGGACTCGTTGTTATTTGCGTGCTTGAGGGCAATTGTAAACACCACCTGTTCCCGCCCGGCAGTGTTTCCGTCAAAGTTGCCCACGGCAATGGACTGGATGTCACAGTTGGAGATGCTGGTGGTGCTGCCTGCGCCGTCATCGGCACTCTTGAAGTAATCGCCGGTATATACCGCCACAGGCTTATTGTTGCTGGCATCATAGAGCGTGCCGCTGAGGAACACCAGCTCCTTTGCGCCGCGCCCCTTGCCGTTGATCGCAACAGACTCCACAGCCAACTGTTGCCATACATCATCGACATCATGGTAGCCGCCGTCTGTCCAGCCGTTGGACTCTATGGTTTGATTGGTAGTCTTAACAAAACCGTTTCCCGAATTGCTCAGTTTCCCAATATAGAGATACCCAGCCTTCATGTCGATGGTTCCGTTCACCTGCTGGTTGTTTTTTTTCCATGTTCCCAGTTGCCCCAGCATACCTGCGAGGAACAGATCTACATCACCATCGCCGTCAAGATCTCCGCAGGTCAAAGAGGCTCCCACAGGAAATTCATAGCGATCACGCCCGCCGCTTCGTCCCTTGCTGGTGTAGAACTCCTCGCTCTGTGCCGCGGATTTGGTCACGATGGAGCTGGTATCCCCCTTTGTACCGTAGACGATCTTGACCACCGGACGGTAGTAGTCGATCTGGGCCTCGTCTTTGGGCAGCCGGTGACAGTAGGACAGCACCGCCAGATCGTCCACACAGTCGCCGTTGAAGTCCCCCACGGCCATGGAGACACCCAGCTTGCGCCGCTGGTTTCCCTCCGAGTCCTCCACATCATACCAGGGATGGTCGTTATAATAGCCCATCAGCAGGCTGTTGCCCTCGCCGCGTTGGGAGAGTGCCTTATTGCTGCCATCGTAGTCCCATTCCTGAATCTGACAGCCGCTTGCCTGATTCCTAGGGGTTTGCTTCGGGGTATAGACCACGATGCTTTCCTTGCCGTCACCGTCAAAGTCACCGGCCACGATATTGAAGAAGCTGCGGTTGGAGTAGGTCGGAACCTCAAAATCGCTTTTATCAAACATATAGCTGAAGTCGCCAATCTCTACCTGCTGGCTGCAGTCTGAACCCGTTCCTTTTGTGGTGTCAATGACCCACATATAGCCCTTTTTATTCTGCCCGGAAACACCTACAAAGGCAACATGATCCCGGCGACCGCTGCCGGTAGGGTCAAAGGACACCGCCTGCATCAGCTTGTAGTTGGGGTTAGAAAAAGTACCGCTGCTGCCTGATTTGTTCTTTGCGAAGGTATTCAGCGCCGATTCTGATCCCATAGAAAAATAGGATGCCTGCCGAACCTTATTGTCCCAGGCATTCAGATACATCAGCTCGTTCTGTTCTACCATCAGAAACGGCTCGCCAATGTCATAGCCGTAAGGGTTGGTGGTCGTCGTATAGCCGCTGGGCTGTACGTTTTCCAGATTCATCAGATTTGTACCCGAAAAATCCGGGTCTTGCGTCGTGTCCTCCGCAAAGATTGACAGCGGAAAGCAAGCCGCCATCAAAATAACCGACAGCAGTATGGCAAACCCTCGCTCGAATATAGATCTTTTGTCCATCTTGTAATCCTCCCGTTGCATTTTCATAGACCGCAATGGCAACTTACTATAATCTATTTTACTATATTATTCGTCTTTTTTCTGTGTCGTTTAGGGGCAAAATCGTGTCGTTTAGCAGGAAGCCGCGCTTCTCTGCTTGTGCGCGGTCTGTGTTTTTGCTACAATTAAGGCAACAAGGAGGTGGGACGGTGAACACCCAAAAAAGAAATCTCTGCGCTGCCGGAGTGCTGCTGACCGCAGCGGCAACAATGGTCGTGCTATTTTTGTTTCGTCTGTCGCAACCGGACAAAGCGCAACAATCCATCTTTCTGAATTGCACGGCATCAGATCGGGGTGGCTGGACATTTTACACCGAAGCCGGGCAAACCGAACCTGTGTTCGGTTTTGGTGGCTACATCGATGGCGTACCGGCGGAAGGCGCCGGTCCTGTTGTAGCGGAGCGCATCATGGAGGAACCAGGCGAACGATGCTTTTTGCAGTTTAGCTGCGTCAATGCGGGTCTGCAGGTGTTTTTGGAGGATATACTTCTCTACACGGATTTTCCGCAGCAAGAAAACCGCGTCGATGTATTTTTGCAGAATGCAGATTTTGCCGGCATTAACTACAACGGGCTTTGCATCCCGCTGCCGCTAGACTGCGCAGGGAAAGCACTTCGCATTGTCACCTACGGGCCGTCCCTAAACGGGCTGCGCGTACCTGTGTTTCCCTCACAGGCAAGCCGTTTTTCCGATGCCGTGGTGCAGACCACCGGCGTTGTTTGGTGTATGACCGCCGTGACGGTAAGGCTTATGTTGGCGCTAAGCCTGCTTTTGGTGCTGGTGCTTGGTGCTCAGGCCGGACAGCCGCTGTGGAAGCTATTGCCCTTGAGTGGATACTTTTTATTGGCGGCAGTGTCAGGCGTTTGCAACACCTTTCTGGAAAGTGCTTCGGGGCTGAATGCCGACAGTAGTCTGCTGAACTGGGTCTACCTGATCCACATGGACTTTCTGTACATTTACTTGGCAGCCGAACTTCGGGGCAAAAAACGTTGGGGCTTGGCTGCCACAGCCCTGCTGCATATTCTGCTTACTGCCTTGCAGAGTTTTGCGGCGGTGCCGCTTCTCATCGAAAAAGTCGGTGACTGGCTCGGTTTCTCTTTATTGGTCGTAGCGATTGTTCTGATGCTGTTCTCGCACGAAGAAATGCAGCGCAGAATCAGTTGGTGCCTGTGTGCGGTTGCGGCCTTTCTGTTTTTGATTTGGGGGGTCACCCGTTATGTCGGCGTAGAAGTACTCTATCCGTTCAGCAACCCGGTAACATCCATGCTGGGCGGATATCCGCACGCATTTTATGCGCTGCTGTGCAATGTTGCCGGCCTGCTGTGCGCTGTACAGGTAGTCGTTGAATTTGTGCGCAGTATGCTGCTTCGTCAACGGCAAATGCAGATGATGGAAATCAGCAGCCAGACAGCACAAGAGAAATACGAGCAGGCGCAGGCATCGGTTCGCCAGACGGCGTCGTTTCGCCATGAATGGAAAAACCACATTGCCGCCCTGCACCTGTTGGCACAGAGGCAGGATCAGACGGAGCTTCGGAACTATCTAGACCGATTGGACGGGGAGTTGGAACAGCTTTCGCCCCGGAATTTTACTGCCAACCCGACAGTCAACACGATTCTTCAGCGTTTCGCGGCACAGGCGAAGAAAAAGGATGTCACCTTCCGCGTAAGTGCGGTTCTGCCGGAAATGCTGCAAATCAGAGAGGATGACCTGTGCAGCCTTCTTTTCAATATGTTGGACAACGCTTTGGAGGCAGCCGCGCAGACAGAGCAGGGAGAAATTCTCTGCTCGATGCAGATTCGCCGACAGTATCTTGCCATCCGCTGCGAAAACACCTACAGCGGAACCCTGCGCACCGATAAAAACGGAGAACTCTTGACGACCAAGGACGATGCTTCCGACCACGGCTTTGGCTTGATGAAAATGCGTGCTATTGCAAAAAAGTATGGCAGCGTACTGGACATCAGCTATGACGAAAACCGATTTACGGTTATGACAGCTCTGAAGCTCTTGCCGGAAAAGAAAAATCAGTAAACGATAAGGCGCGAAAATGCGGCATCTTCCAAACGGGAGATGCCGCATTTTTCACTGGTAAAATCAAATGTATTCAGTTTTGGTTGAGGTATCGGACAAATTGATTCTGAAAATGCTCCATATATCGCCGCCCAATGGCAAGGTCGCTGCCATCCGTCAGGTACAGAGTCCGACCGCCCTCTTCGCAAATGTGGGAAAGATTTACGAGAAAGCTGTTGTGGCAGCGGCAAAAAAGTGAACCGGGAAGAATTCCCTCCGTTTGGCTCAGCGACAGCGGCAAAAATTTCTCGCCATGTGTCATATGAAGAACCGTGCCGTGTTCCCGGCTCTCGGCATAGTAAATATCCTCTGTCGGTATAACAAGCGTCTTGCCGCCCGCATGAAAGGTCACTGTGGAAGGGCGGTGGTACAACCGCAGATCGGTTGTAATTGCCTGTTCCAGCTCAGCCGCCTGAACCGGCTTGAGCAGGTACTGGATAGGGCGGACGCTGTAGCCGTCCTTGAGAAATTCCGTAGAGCTTGTGATAAACAGGATGCTGGTTTTGTCGTCGCGCTGCCGCAGTTCCTGCGCCAGTTTCATGCCGCTTTTTCCGCCCATCAGAATATCCAGACAAAGCAGCGAAAATTCTTCTCCTGCCAAGAGCGCATTTTCCAGTTTTTCGGCAGATGAAAATGATGTGATTCTGTGTTCGACCTTCAGCTTGTCCAGAATAGATTCGCACTGTGCGCACAGGTTTGCACATAGAATTGCTTCGTCTTCACAGACTGCCACCCTATACAATGCGCTCACCATCCTTGTGCTTGTTAAAAGTATTGTAGCAAATATCCTGCTTTTTTGCAATAGACGCTGTAAATGCAGAATGGTGTGCGCGTGAATCCTATGGATATGGTTTCCGTGCGCTGATATAGGCCGGTACCCATTTTGTTTACTTTCGATTGGCTTTGAAAGCTGCAGCAGGGGCTTTTTCCCCTGTGCTGCACCGACGCTGGTGCCGTTGTGCCTATAAAACAACACCAGCCGTCACGGGGGCGTGACGGCTGGTGCTGTTATACTTTAGATGGATGGTGTTTAATTAACGCTGACGGTAAAGGTTACCGTGTCGGTGTATTCGCCGGAATACTTAATATCGTCACCGGTAAGTTTAAAGGTAAGCTCTGTACTGCCTGAGCCTGAGCCAGACTTGACTGCTAGAACGGTAGCACCACTATCAACAACAGTTAGTGCTGCCAGATATTGTTTTCCAAATCACGCAGACGCGCTTTGTAGTCGTTAATAAGCGTCTGCGGGTTTTCCGTGTCCGGAAAGCTGACAATATAGCCGTCCTCGGATTCGTGAAAGCCGACAATGCCCGTATAACAGCAACAGCCGTCACGGCGGGTAAAACCGTGACGGCTGTTCAGGGATTCGCTGTGACCTATTCCGTTTTTGCGGTCAAGCGCTGTTTATCTGCGGCGCTTCTTTTTGAAAATCATGAAACCGCCAGCCAGCGCTATGCCGCCGGCAATCGGCAGCATGACCCACCATACAGGGGGCTTTGCTGCAGGGGCCGGGCTGCTTTCCGGTTTTGCAGTGGCAGCAGGTGCGGAGGTCGGGTTGCTGTCCGGTTTTACGGTAGCAGTGGGTGCAGGGGTCGGGCTGCTCTCCGGTTTTGCGGTAGCAGCAGGTGCGGTGGTCGCGCTGCTGTTCGGTTTTGCGGTGGCAGCAGGTGCGGTGGTCTGGCTGCTGTTCGGCTTTGCGGTGGCAGTGGGCGCGGGGGTCGGGCTGCTGCTCGCCTTTGCAGTGGCAGCAGGTGCGGTGGTCGGGCTGCTGTTCGGCTTTGCAGTGGCAGCAGGCGCGGGGGTCGCAGACGCTGCGTCCTTTTCAAAAATTGCCTTGACCTCCACGTCGCCGTCCGGCATGGTGAACCTGTCGTTCTCGATGGTCACGCCGCCGCTGACGACCTGCCACTCTTTAAAGTGGTAGCCCGTATTCGGTGCGGCGCTCAGATTGATTCCCGCACCTGCCACCGCTGTGGAGGGGTCTGCAGAGGCGGTACCGTTGCCGTCCGTTGTTACGGTGACAGCATACATTTGCGCCTGCCGCGTCACCAAGGCAAGCTGCCGTGCAGAGAGGTTTCCGGCGCTGTCCTGCGCGCGGATATACAGGGCATCGCCGTTTTGCCGTTCTTCCAGAGTTCCCTGAATTGCAAAGCTGCCGTCCCCTGCGGCATAAACGCTTTCGTTGTTTTCCCCATAAAGGATTTTACTTCCGGCATCCGCCGTTCCGGTGATTTGATAGGTACCCGCAGTCCTGTCCGCATAGAAGATCGGTGCGGACAGGGTCAGCACCGGGGCGGTGGTGTCCCTGCTTACCAGCAGGAACACGCTGGTAACATCCTCGCCCTTCACACCGTTTACGCGGAGCATCAGCGTGCCGGTAAAGTCGGGGATGGCAAAGGTGTTCGAGCCGTCCGATGTGAGGTTCGTTTCGGTATCCATGCGTGTGACCGTAATGCTGTCGGCACCCTCGCAGGTCACGGCAAGGGAATTGCTGCCGCCGCCCACATAGGCATGGTACACGCCGTTTTCGTCCGGCGTGCAGTCCTTACCGTTCACCGAAAGGGCAAGGTTCAGCGGCGTGTATTCCGGCAGGAAAACGCCGGAGGATTCGGATTCGGTTTCTGCGCTGTAATACTTTGCGCCGCTGTCCGGCTCCCGGTAGGCACTTACACCGACCTTGTAGGTTGCGTTTGCCGTCAGATTTTTAGATTCCTCTGTTTCCTTGCCGCCCACGGTCAGCGCCATATTGATGGCGGTGGTGTCCTTGTCCAGGTCATAGCCAAAGCCGGTATCGACCCAGCCGCCGTTTTGCTCCTGATAAATCGTCACGCGGTAGCCGTCGGCGTTTTCCACAGGCTGCCATGCGGCGCGCATGACCTCGTTGCCGGTGAATATCAGCGTGGCACTAGCGGGGGCGCTCGGCTGATAGGGATTGTTGTTGGTGTAGCTAACCGAGGTGGCAAACTGCTGGCTGTCGATGGCGGCCAGGACGGTCACATTTTTGGTACTTCCGTCTTCCTCGCTGACCTCAGTGGTCTTTTCCGTCATCAGGAAGGAGGATACATAGTATTCGCCCGTCGGCATCAGCGTACCTTCTGTGGGAATGTTGACCGTATTGACTTGGGTGGTATCCACGACCTGTTCGTCCACAAGGTAGGTTGCCTCGCCGGGTTTGCTGCCCAGATAGGTACGCAGGGTGTAGGTCGTGTTCTCTGCGGGGTACTTCACCCCGCCGGTGAGCGTATTGCCGTTCTGCGTCAGATCCAGCTTTTCAAACGGTGCAACTGCAAAGCCCTTTTCATCGGTAAAGCTCAGCGCGTCCGCATTGACGGTATAGTTGCCGCCCTCTTTCAGGCGTAAAACTGCCATACGGTATTGCTTGCCGTCATCTGCCGACTTTTTCATGTCCGCCAGAATGGTCGCATTGATGTCCGCATTGGGGTCAATATCGCCGTCGTTGGCAATCCAGTTGATGGACATGGGCGAGCCATCCTTGGCAACTGTCAAATTGCTTTGGATTTCCGCGTCGGCAACACTGTTGTCAAACGCCAGCACGATGTACGGCGTTTCGCCCGAATCGGCAGAAACCGTGATGTTTGCCGTACTGCCGCCGTTTGCAGGCGGCGCTGTTTCCAGCTCCATCAGCATGGCAGGCTCTTCCCCGCTGTTTTCCAGCGATACGCCCTGCACCAGCGGCTCAACGCCCTTGGACGACCAGTCCCATTCGGGCAGCTTGCCGAGCCACTTGGTTTCGATGTCCCAGCCGCCGCCCATGCGGAAATTGGTCTGCACAATGTGCGGCACAAGCACCCACACGCGGGCGTCAATAATTTTTATGTCTACGCCCGCCATCGCGCCGAGGTAGACATCTACATTCTTAAACGCCTGCTCCATGCTCTCGCTGACGGTTGCGTTTTTGACGGGGAAGGTTGTCTGCCCGCCCACGATCAGATCGATGTCCGTGCTGGAAAGTTTAATACCGCTGAGAAACGGGATGCCAAGGCTGCTCGGAATCTGCAGTCTGCCCTTGACAATACCGTTGGCGCCGATGCCGAGATACACGGTGTCCTTGTTTTGGTCTGCGCCGCCGAACGCGCCCAGCTTGATTGCGTTGTTTATAGCAAAGATGTCCAGCGTATTGCTTGGCAGATTGAGGGCAAGTTCCTCCGAACCGCCGAAGTAGATGCCCTTGTAGGTAACTCCATTATAAGTACGCTCCTGCCCGTTGAGCTGCAGAGAATAGCCGAAGCTGTCGATGATCTGCGCGTTCTTTCCCAGCCCGACGATGCCGACATCCGTTGCCTTGAGGGAAATTTCACTGGGTCCCAGAACGACATTGCCTGTACCCTCAATCAGATGCATATAGGTACCTGTCAGCGCACCCCGCAGCTTGATGGGCGGGATGGCGAAGTAGTCGCCGTTCACGGTTTTTGCCAGATCCTTAAAACCCGCGCCGCCGCCGTTAAGCTGCCCGACAGGAACGGGCGGCACAAGGGGGATGCCGGGGCTGGACTTGACATAGAACCACAGATCATCGGGAATGAGCGAGCCGTCCTTTTTGCTGCGTACCAGCGCCAAAGATGCTTCCGTTTCAAACAGGTCGAAGGCGTTCAGCTCCAACTCAAAGGCATAGCTTTCCTCACCCTTGAAGGTGTTGACCTCGCCGCTGATGCTGGCAAGCTCCAGCGCCATCAGCTTTGCGGTGTCAAAGCTGCCTGTGGCCTTTACGCCGTTGACCTTGAACTCGTTGTTTTTGGCATTCAAGCCGTAGCCCAGCTTTTCCATCGAGAACTCGGCACCATTGAAGATGGTTCGGAAACCGATGTTGCCGCTGAACACAAGGTTCCCCGCCGCGTCGGCTTTTGCGTTTTCCAACTTGATCGCGGCATAGGGAATGTCCACAAAGACGATGGCGTCGTTCTTGTCGGGTTCAATTTGGAACGCAAAGCCGTCCTTTGTAAGCGAAATTTGCAGGTCATTTTCCGCGCCGTTTTTCGGCTGATAGAACTTGAAGCTCGGCGCGTTCAGGCTTACGCCGCTGTGTTCGATCGTGCCGTCCTTTTTGATGACCAGCTTTCCGCTGCTCTTATTCCATGTTGCGGTGACGGAGGGCGAGAGCATCGCCGCGCCGCCGGTAAAGGTGAATTCCGTGCCGTTCTTGCTCTCATAATCGCCGCTGATCAGCGCCACGGGTTCTCCGTACTGCTTTTTCAGCGCTTGCAGTGCGGCATCGTCCGCCACATACTCCACCGTCACGCCGCCGTTTACGGCGAACGCGGCAAGCCGCTTGGCAGAAATGGCAGTATTCACCGCATCCGGCTGGGAGGGGACATTCTCCGCGCCCGCCTTGATCAGATCATGGAAGCCCCAAAGGAAGTGGGAGTAATATTCCGAACCGCTGCCTTCTTCCTGTTCCGAACTGCCGTCTTCTCCCTGTGTGGCATAGGCAGCGCTGTCACACTGCACCCAGGTATCCAGCGGCTTATCGCCCGGTGTTACACTGACGGTCTGCGCCAAGGCAACGCGAATCGGCTTGCCGCTGACGGAGGTGATTTCTTGTTCATAGTAATCTGACAGTCCCACAAAGGGATTTGCCCAAGGGTAGCCATCCGTATAGACTTCGGTGATGTAAATGCCGTCCTTATCGCCCCAGCTGGAATACCCTTTGGGAACGGTTTTTGTGCGCAGATCTTCCACGGGCGCGGTGAATACCGAGTTTTCGGTGGTAATTTGCGGGTTCTCCCCCTCCGGCACGGTGATACGGCTCATTTTAATGGCAGGACCGCCCGACTTTTCCAGCGTGGAAGTATGTCCCGTGGCGGTAAAGCAGTTGAACGAATACCCCCATTGAAAACCGTAGTCACGATTCCAATCCTGTGGCATACTGTCTTTGTCGATGTAAATCGTACCGACCGACGCCAGCACACCCCATGTGTCGTTGGACGATGCCCCATTTTCCTGGAGCCGGACAAGCTCATAGTAGACCGTTGCCTTTGCTTTGATCAGGCTGAGGGCGGTCAGCAGCGAATACTCCACCTTGATGGCATTCGCGCTGCCGTTGGGCGTTTTGGTCACAAATTCCGCTTTTATCGGCTCAGTCACCACGCCCTCTTTCTTTTCTCTGCCTTGGTCATAGGTGATAAAGGTGCAGCGCGGCGCCTGCCCGATTAATACGCCTTCCTCATCGGGCTTTGCTGCGGGCGCAACCGTGAGATAGGCATAAGTACCCCATAATTTGCGAAACGTCATATAGATGTACTCGTTTTGCAGGGAAAGCGAGCCGTCATCCAGTGTGACGGTTTTTACCGCCCCTTCAGACGGAAAAATGTTCCCCGGCAAAGCCAGCACCTGCATGGGCAGTGCGCCCAGCAGCAGGCAAAGGCTCAAAAGCAGGGATAGAAATTTTTTCATGTTGCGTCCTCCTCGTGTTTTCTTTTTTGCTTTTCCCGTTCATGCAGCCGCATACAAACGACCGTCAGCACAACGGCTGCCGCGAACGCCGCAACGCCCACCAGCACATAGCCGCCCGCGTCCTCCCGCAGCAGCATCGCACCAAAGCCGCCCCAGGCAGCGGTCTGCCCCTGCCCGACAACCCTGTCCGATGTCTGCATCAGTGCCGCAAACAACAGCATACACACAGCGCTCAGTCTGCCGATGCCGCGTTTCTGCCTTCGTCGGGTATTTTTTCGTATCTGCCTTTTGACAAGCTCGACCCGCCTTGTGGTATCATACATATCGGTGGAAGCCTCCTCTCCGGTTTGCTGAAGTCTTGAGTGAAAAGTCCTTTCACCTATATAGGTACAAAAATTCGGGAAAACTCTCACCCAAAATGCAAAAATTTACAAAAAAATGAGGGAGCCGCCCAAAAGCAGCTCCCAAGAATCGGATATTCGGTTATTCTTTTCGTACCATACGAAGTGCAGACAGCTTTCCCGCCGCCACCAGTAGCACCGGCAGGGAATAGGCGATGTACTGCGCTGCGCCGCCGTAGGTAATCAGCAGGTTGTAGATGGCGTGCAGGGTGATTGCCGCGCCCAGCAGCCCGCAGGTTCCGGCAATCTTCAGCCATGTGCGCTGCCATGTGTAGGCAAGCCCGGCGCCCACAATGATGCCGCACAAAACGTGCATAGCACCCGTGCCGAAGCCCCGGAAAAAGATGAACGAGAATCGGTCGGCGCCGTTCTGGATGAGATAACACACATTTTCAAAGGTGGCAAAGGCGAGCGCGACTGTGATGGCGGTGGGCTTGATTTTTTCACCCTCCGGCTCAAACACCAGCAGGTAGAATGCCAGCGGCAGCAGCTTCATGATTTCCTCCACCACCGGCGCAATCTCCGCCGTGGCGGCAAGGGCGTCTGCATGATAGACCGCAGCAAGAAAGGTGTTGATGTAGGCGGAAAGCAGACATACTCCCATTCCGGCAATACAGAACAGAAAAAAGCGGAGCTGCCGCCTGCCCATGCACAAGGCGGCCACCAGCAGCGGGGACACCATACAGAGGAAGATATTTTCAATGTAGGTCATACTTCCACCGCCTTTTTTACCGCGGGCAGCAGTCCCAACAGGGCGAGAGTCAGGAGCAGATCGCACCAGAAGGCAGGGCTTGCGGGAGAGGTAGCCGACCAGAAACACCCCACCGTCCAGAGCAGATATTCCGAACCGACATAGCAGAGCACGCCGACGTGGAAATACCGCCTATTCCGCGCTTCGCCTGTCCGGGTATTCGCATAAAAAAGCCCCCGTGCCGCGCAGAAGGACAGCCAAATCATCAAGCCGCACCAAATCAGGTTGGATAGGATATCCCCATAGGTGCAGTAGAACACCAGCAGCGGCACGCCGACCAAGGGGGCGAGCCACGCTTTTCGGCAGCAAAAGCTGCGTTCCTCCGAATCAGTCAGCGTGACCTGCAAAATCCGCAGAAAAATCGCGCTGGCGACCCAGCCGAACTCCGACACATAAAAGACCCGCGGCGTGGTATGGAACAGCAGCAGGTACAGCGTCCAGTAAAGCGACCCCAAGGCAAAGCATCCGTAGAAGCAAATCAGCAAAAAGTACGCCTGTCTGCGACTTTTTTGCCATGCAATGCCCGAGAGCACCGCGCCAAGGAAGGTGGTCAACAATTGCAGCAGGTTTTCAATCAGCTCCATGCCGCCCCTCGCCTTTCCTGTCCGAACTATCCTCCCGGTTCATCTGCCTAAGTCGGAAGCACAGAACCGTCACGCACACGCCCAAAAGAAAGGACAATAGCCCTATGACAATGTACCCGAGTGCCGCACCCCCGCCATACATACTGGCGGCGGTTTCATAGCCCGCGTAGTCGCCGGGTCGGATTCCCGCAACCACACCGGGCATGGCAAAGGACACACCCACAATCAGCACAAGGCACGCCGCAGTAGCAGAAAACATGGCGATTGTACCGCGTCGTCGCTGTTCCTTGCGCTGTCTTGCGGCGATGCGCCGCTTTGTTTCCGCAAAGCGTTCTTCATGGCTCCGCATTTGTGATTCCCTCCCGTTCCAGTAATTTACGCAGGCTCTCTTTTCCGCGATACACCAGATTGGTGATCTGCTTCACGGTTTTTCCCATAACCTCTGCCGCCTGCTCGTAGCTCATCCCCTCAAAGTAGGTCAGATACAAAACCTCCCGATAGTCCGGGTTCATTTCGCCCATACAGCCGTGCAGGATGCGGTTGCGCTCTGCTGTGCCGATGACCTCCTCCGCCAGCAGCTGAGCGTCCGGTTCGTCGGTCAGCGCATCCAGGCTGAACATCAGCCTTCGTTTGCTTTTATGGCGCAGCGCCATGTGCCGCGCCGCCTTATACAGATACGCCTTGAAACCGCCATCGCGGATGCGGGGCTTTTTCGTGAACAGATAGGCAAACACATCCAGCATCAGCTCCTCTGCCTCGTGTATATCGTGCAGGTAGCCGTCGAGGTACAGGGTCAGGGGATCGCCGTATTTTTCCATCAGAGCCTCCAGCCCCGCGTCATCGCCGTTCAGATACTGGCGGTAAAAATCCCCGTCGCAGACCATGGTGTTCCCCTCCTTCCTGCGTTCATTATACGCCGTGTGGGTTATCGCGGTGGATGTACTCCGGTATGCCGCAGCCGACCTCCGCCTTGAATTTCAGCGACAGGCTGCGGCTGCACAGCCCGCATTCGTGCGCCAGTTCCTCTAAACGCAGATCCTCGCGCAGATGGGTGGAAATATATTGCAGGCAGTTTTTGATGACGACTCTCTGTGCGCCACCTTTTCTGTGCGCCGCCTTTTTGGTATCCACCACGCGGTTGCAGAAATCCAACGGCACCGGGCAGAGTGCGTGCAGTTGTTCGCAGCATGGAAAAACATCCATAAAGCACTCCCTTTTCTCTCTAACTGTATCACAATTCTTTCATTACAGTCAAGATATCGACAATAAATGCAAGGGCTGGCTGCCCCTGCAAAAAAGGGCGGGCTTGTGATTTTTTGCAAAGGTTATTGAGTGTTGGAGCTTGTTCTTGTTTATGTCATGTCATAGTTAAGCCGGCAAAAAGCATAAAAGACAAAGCTATCGCTTTATAACTCTTTGTGCTTTTCGATAATATATGAGAACAGGGCTTACGAAGCAGGAAAAGACCACCGATATTTGGTTTGACGAG
>OGZW01002758.1_pt1 | contig 13459 bp, 10 predicted proteins | sample 1577001 | NCBI WGS metagenome assembly OGZW01 (sample SAMEA3541519, study PRJEB24748) | human gut metagenome | biome: human gut; feature: human-associated habitat; material: faeces | place: China | collected 2012 | reverse complement strand
AATGTGCCGGTATTGTCCGGCAGCCTGCCAGAAGTCACTGACCATCTCCGATCATGGGTTTGTCAGTGGAGTCGCAGACTTCCTGTAAGGTTTTGTTAACTACTTCTATCTGTTCTTCGAAAGCTGGATGCGAGATATCCACGATGTGTAGCAGAAGGTCGGCTTCCCGCACCTCGTCGAGTGTCGATTTGAACGAATCGACCAGATGGGTAGGCAGTTTGCGGATAAATCCTACCGTGTCGGAGAGCAGAAAGGGAAGGTTGTCGACAATCACTTTGCGCACGGTCGTATCGAGCGTGGCAAAGAGTTTGTTCTCTGCAAAGACTTCCGACTTGCTTAACAGGTTCATCAAAGTCGATTTTCCTACATTGGTATAACCGACTAATGCTACTCGTACCAACTTCCCCCGGTTTTTCCGCTGGATGCTTTTTTGTCGGTCTATGCTTTTCAGCTCCTCTTTCAAGTGAGAAATCTTATCGAGAATGATACGCCGGTCGGTCTCTATTTGAGTTTCGCCGGGTCCACGCATGCCGATACCTCCTCGTTGTCGTTCGAGGTGAGTCCACAGCCGGGTGAGTCGGGGCAACAGATATTGGTATTGTGCCAGTTCTACCTGACGTTTGGCATTGGCAGTCTGTGCCCGTTTGGCAAAAATATCGAGAATGAGACTGGTGCGGTCGAGTATTTTCACTTGCAATTCCCGTTCGATATTTTGTACCTGTTTCGACGACAAGTCGTCATCGAAGATGACCATGCCTATTTCGTTTTCTTCGATGTATGCTTTTATTTCGGACAGTTTTCCCGACCCGACGAAAGTGCGGGAATTTTTCCGGTGCAGGCGGCCAGCTGGACTTCGTGCTGGGCGCATACCTTTCCAAGGGTGGCAAGAGCTTCATCTGCCTGTCTTCTACCTTCTTTAATAAGAAGACCGGTCAGCTCGAGAGCCGCATCCGTCCCACGCTGGAAAACGGCAGCATCATCACCGATACCCGCGCCAATCTGCATTACCTCTGCACTGAATACGGCTGCGTCAACCTCAAGGGTCTGACCACCTGGGAGAAGGCCGAAGCCCTCATCAATGTGGCACACCCCGACTTCCGCGAGGAGCTTATCAAAGAGGCCGAGAAGATGCACATCTGGCGCCGCAGCAACAAAATCTAAACATCGCCGTACCGGCTCCTGCCGTCTGCGGCAGGAATGGAGTCACACATGATGGACAAAAAACCGCACATCAAGCCCTATCTCTACGGAATGCTCGCGGGCTTTGGTGCGATAAGTCTAAGCATCCTGTTCTTCTTCTTCATCTACCGCTTCGACGGGTTCGGCGACGCGGTCTCCAAGGTGACCGGCATCCTGATGCCCTTCATCTATGGTGCCGTCATCGCCTATCTGCTCAAGCCGGTGTGCAACACCATTGAGGGCTTTCTGCACCGCATCTTCCCCGAAAAGCTCCACAGCATGGCCAATATGCTTGCCATTGCGGCGACGCTGCTGTTCGGTGTGCTGGTGGTCTACGCCCTCGTGATGATGGTGGTGCCGCAGCTCATCACAAGCGTCACCTCCCTCTACTACACCGCGCAGACCAGCATCACCCGGTTCATGCGGTGGGTGAACACACAGGAAATCTTCTTGGATAATGAGACACTGATGGGCTATTTCAACAATGCCTACGATGCCATTGCTGACAACCTGACCACTCTGCGCACCACCCTGCTCCCCTCGCTGCAGAATTTACAAGGCATCCTGAGCGGTGTGGGCGTTGGCGTCATGAGTGTGGTGACCTGGTTCAAGAACCTGCTCATCGGCCTTATCGTCGCTGTTTACCTGCTGGCCAGCCGCAAAAAGTTCGCCAAACAGGCCAAGATGATCCTCTACAGCGTCGTCAAGCCCCGCTGGGCGCAGCTCATCCAGGAGGAAGTCCTCTACGCAGACAAGATGTTCGGCGGCTTCATCAACGGCAAGATCATGGACTCCGCCATCATTGGCGTGCTCTGCTACTTTGCCTGCATCATCTTCAAGTTCCCGAGCGCGCTGCTGGTGTCGGTCATCATCGGCGTCACCAATGTCATCCCCTTCTTCGGCCCCTTCATCGGTGCCGTGCCTGCAACGCTGCTCATCCTCATCCAGAGCCCCATCAAGGCCATCTGGTTCGTGCTCTTCGTTCTGGTCCTCCAGCAGCTGGACGGCAATGTCATCGGCCCGAAGATCCTGGGCAACACCACCGGCCTTTCGAGCTTCTGGGTGCTCTTCTCCATCCTGCTGTTCGGCGGTCTGTGGGGCTTCGTGGGCATGATCGTGGGCGTGCCGCTGTTCGCCGTCATCTATGACGTCATCAAGAAGCTGGTCTTCCACGGCCTGCGCCGCAACGGCCAGCTCGACCAGATGACCGTCTACCACGACGAGTTCGGCGATCCCGGCGACCCGGCTCCCGCACCTGTAGAAGATGAAGGGACGGAAACCGAAATCGTCATTGATTCCGGCGAAGAATAAAATAACAAGATAAAGCCCCCATCCTCCCGGCTGCCTCAGCCGGTGAAGATGGGGGCTTTTCTGCGCATTTTTATCTTTGAAAGACCGATAAAGTCATTTCGCTTGAGCAGTGGAATGAGCCGGTTCCCAGTCCTTGTAATTCTCGTACCGGCTCTCCCTGAGGGTGACGTGCGACCAGATCTCGTCGGCTACAGGCTGCCAGTCGGCAGCATATGCACCGCATTTGTCGCAGAGATGGTCTACGCTCTCGGGCGACTGCAAGTCGGTGCTGTGAGCACCGGTGTCATGCACCATCTGGCGCAGAAGCTCGGGGTTTTCCAGCATCGGGCAGGGACGCAGATGGTTTTTATTGAAGGGCTGGCCGTTGTGGTAGGCCATGAAGAGCGGGCTGCGGAGAATATCGAGGATGCTGCTGTCGTGGATGTTGGCGTTGGAATAGTGGATAAAGACGCACGGCTCTGCATCGCCCGCCGAATTGATATGAAAATAGTTGCGTCCGCCTGCGATGCATCCGCCCACAAACTCGCCATCGTTCTGGAAGTCCATCGGATAAAACGGAATATCGCTCTTTTCTGAGCGGAGATACCGGATGCGTTCGATCATGTACTTGCGCTGAGCAGGCGTGGGCATCAGCTCTGGCGCAGCCTCGTTGCCTACCGGCATATAGTGGAAGTAGAACCCGAAGTGCGCGCCCTTGTCACAGAGCATCCGCATAAAGTGGTCGCTGGTGACGGCTTCGAGATTGTCTCTGGTATAGCAGATGGAAGTGCCAAAAAGGATCCCGTGGGCCTTGAGCAAGTCCATCGCATTCATGACAGCGGCATAGTGGCCGTCGCCCCGCCGGGCATCATTGGTAGAGGGAGTTCCCTCGATCGAGAGCATGAAGGCGATATTGCCCAGTTTTACGACCTCTTCGCAGAACGGCTCATCGATGAGAGTCGAGTTCGTGTAAATCGCAAACTGCACGTCGTTGTGCTTTTTTGCCAGACGGAGAATATCCGCCTTCCGCACCAGAGGCTCGCCGCCGGTGAGCATATAGAGATAGACCCCCAGCTCCTTGCCCTCGGTGATGATCTTATCCATATCCTCAAAGCTGAGGTTGTTTTTGTGGCCGTACTCGCCCGCCCAGCATCCCACGCAGTGCATATTGCAAGCCGAAGTGGGGTCGAACAGGATCAGCCACGGGATATTGCAGTGGTACTTTGTGCGATTCTCGCGGATGGTCTTTGTCCCCCGGAAGAACGCCTCATAGCCAAGGTTGAGCGCCGTGGTGCGTGCCACGCTGGGCGCGGTCTGGTCGAGCACACAGTTGATGAGCTTCGACCACTTGCTGTCCGCATCGGTCAGTACTGCGCGGGCGTGCTCATACGTCTCCTCGCTGAACGAGTCGCCATAGAACTGCTTGGCGACGTCCACCATCTCGGCAAACGCCTTCTGACGGTCTTTGCTGACATGAGCCAGTGCCACATCCACCATCGTTCCGACAGCGGCACGCTGTACCTTATGGTTCAACGACTCCAACGCGATACTCATAAAAGTCTGCCTCCTTGTGTGGGTCTTTGCCAGCCCTTTGTTTTGACAATACTTTAACATTTTTCCAACAAAGGTTCTATAAACAACAAAAGCAGGGTGATAGTTTTTCTATCATCCTGCTCTGCCTGTTCAGATTTTTATCAGTCGTCGGTTTTTGATGCTCTGCCGTCGGTGCTGAAGCGCAGCAGCGCCCGCTCCAAATCACCGTGCATCATAGTGTTGAGCCGTTCGGCCATGATGGCCGGTTCGGTCTTCATATCTCGGCGTATCCATTCCAGCACCATGCCCACAAAGCCATACTTATAAAAATCAATGATGAACTGCTTGTCCTCTTCCTGCACCGGGATGTTTTCACGCTCTATAAACATCCGCAGCAGAGGGTCAAGCATTTTATAGAGATACTGCTCCACCTGTTCCCGGCTGATGGAGCGGTAGACATTCAGCACCAGCACCCGGTTGGCCTGCACCTTTTCCAGCATATCGCGGAAGGCGTCGCTCCACGTCTCAAAGTCCTGATGGCCTTCCAGTGCCTCTGTGGCATCCTCCACCAGGATCCAGTCCACCAAGTCGTAAATATCTTTGAAATGGTAGTAAAAGGTCATGCGGTTCACACCGCAGTCCTCGGTAATGTCGTTTATCGTTATCTTATTCAGCGGCTTGCGGAGCAGCAGCTTTTTGAGCGATGCTTCCAGCGCGCGTTTTGTCGTCTGTGCCACGAGAATGCCCATCCTTTCGCGTTTGCCCCGTTCTATGCGGAGTTTCCCAACTTCTATCTATTATGATACCTCATCTGCCCGTGCAGGTGCAAGCACCTTTTTCGACTTTTTCATGAACTTTTTATGTTTTCTTAAGATCCGGACAGCAAAAAAGCCTGCGCCGCCGCAGCGCGTCTATCAGGAGCTTTCCGAAAAGCTTTGACATTTTCCGTCTCTCCTCTTGATTTCTCCCCCGGCCCTGCTTACAATGGAGACACAGAGGGGGGATCTCCCCTATTCTTTTGATTGGGAAAGAGGTTTTCTTATGCTGAATACCATCGGTTTCTTAGGCTGCGGCAACATGGGCGGGGCTGTCGCCCGGGCCGTCTGCAAGGCGGCAGACCCGCAGAACGTCTGGCTGGCCAACCGTACCGCCGCCAAGGCAGAGGCTCTGGCCGCTGAGCTGGGTTGCAACACCACCATCAACGACGAGGTAGCAGGCCGCTGCAACCTCATCTTCTTAGCCGTCAAACCCCAGATGATGGAGGAGCTGCTGGCACCGCTCCGCTTCACGCTGGCCGAACGGCCCAGCCGCTTCGTGCTGTGCAGCATGGCGGCGGGCCTGTCCATCGCCCGCATTCAGGAGATGGCGGGCGGCGACTACCCCGTCATCCGCATCATGCCCAACACGCCCGCTTCGGTAGGGGCCGGTATGATACAGTACTGCACCTCCAACGTCACCGCCGAGGAAGAGGCCGAGTTCCTGAAGCTGATGGCCCCCGCCGGGCGGCTGGATGCTGTGCCGGAGGGCCTCATCGACGCGGCCAGCTGCGTGTCCGGCTGCGGCCCGGCCTGGGTGTATCAGTTCATCGAGGCGCTGGCCGACGGCGGCGTGGCCTGCGGCCTGCCCCGTGCCAAGGCGCAGGAGTACGCCGCCCAGATGGTCCTGGGCAGTGCGAAGCTGGTGCTTGAGAGCGGCCAGCACCCCGGCGCTCTCAAGGACGCCGTGTGCAGCCCTGGCGGCAGCACCATCCAGGGCGTGCGGGTGCTGGAAGAAAAGGGCCTGCGGGGCGCGGTGATGGACGCCGTCATCGCCTCCTACAACAAGACAAAAGAGATGGGAAAGGGTTGATCTATGCGCATCGTAGTCAAAGTCGGCACCTCCACACTGGCCCACTCCACCGGACGGCTGAACATCCGCCACACCGAAGAGCTGGTGAAAGTGCTCAGCGATTTGAAGAACGCCGGACATGCAAATCCGGTTGCCGATCTGGAACTGGCTGACAAACTCGAAAAGACAAAACGTTCTATCGGTAACATTGCCCTCGACTACAAGGTGCACGGATTAGAAGACCTGCGCTTCAATCTGAATATGGGCTATGACATCCAGAAGAATGACAATCGTGAAAATGTGCCCGATCTTGCTCCCTCCATGTACACTGGTAATCAGAATGACGGTACAGGTAAGCGCTATAAATATCATCAGACCAAGCGCAACACCTTGCTCGATTTCTATGCCAATTACGACAAGGAACTGAAGGATCATCACATCAATGTTATGGGTGGTTACGGCTGGCAACGTTTCTGGTATAAAAATAATAGTATAACTACCGATACCGAAGGCAAAGAACTGGCTACTCCCCAGCATGCCGAAGCCGAACTTTACCTGCTTTCTTTCTATGGACGTGTAAACTACTCCTGGAAGCAACGCTATATGCTGACGGCTACTCTGCGTGCCGATGCTTCTTCACGTTTCTCTCCTGATAACCGTTGGGGTTATTTCCCTTCAGTTGCGGCAGCCTGGCGTGTGAACGAAGAGGCTTTCCTCTCGAACTTCAAAGCCCTGTCCGATTTGAAACTCCGTTTGAGCTACGGCCAGACCGGTCAGCAATCCATCGGTTCTTACTATCAGCACCTGCCGACTTATACGGCATCTTATGACGAATCCCGCTATTACTTCGGCGATCAATGGTATACTACTTACCGTCCCAATGGCTACGATGCCAATATCAAGTGGGAGACTACCGAAACTTATAATATCGGTATCGACTACGGTTTCCTGAACAACCGTATCTCCGGTACGATTGATTACTACTGGCGTACTACCAAAGACCTGCTGAATAAGATATTCGTTCCTGCCGGAAGTAACTTTACCAATATGATTGAAACCAATATCGGTAATATGAAGAGTAAAGGTCTGGAAATCGGTATCAACGTGATTCCCGTGAAGAACAAGGATTGGGAATGGACTGTCAGCGGTAATTTTACCTGGAATACTTCTGAAATTACGAAGCTGAACACCATAGACCGTGAAGACAACTATGTGAAGACAGGTAATGCCGGCGGTACGGGTAAATATCTGCAAGTCCACATGGTAGGCGAAACTCCGAATACTTTCTACCTGTTGCAACAGGCTTATGATGATAATGGTAAGCCGCTGGATGGCAAGTATATCGCAAAAGATGGTTCTACCACCAGCAGCGAAGAAGATGCCAACAAGTACGTGACCGGCAAAAGTTCCAAAGCTCCTTACTACTGCGGTCTTTCTACCCGTCTGACATACAAGAACTGGGATTTGGGTATCAACGGACATGGAAGCTTCGGTGCTTATGTTTATAACTATGTGAAAGCCTCCGATTCTTTGGACGGACTTTATGGCGGAACCGGCGTTTCCAGCAATATTCTGCGTTCTACTCTTGAAACCGGATTTACGCAGGATCGCATCTATACCGATTACTTCCTAGAGAAAGGTGACTTCTTCCGTATCGACAACATCACGTTAGGACATACCTTCGATAAGTTGTGGAACGAAAAGACCTCTCTTCGTCTCTCTTTCACAGTGCAGAATGTATGTACACTGACAGGCTATAGCGGTCTTGACCCGGAAATTTATAGCGGTATCGACAAGAACATCTATCAGCGCCCGCGTATGTTCATGCTGGGAGTAAATCTTAATTTTTAATTCATGAAAAATCAGAAAACAATGAAAACGAAATATTTCAAGTTAGCAAGTATATGTTTGGTATCTTTCTTCCTTCTTTCTTCTTGTCTGGGAGATTTGGATACATTGCCTTTGGACGACAATGAGTTGGTGGGCGAGAAGGTTTATTCTACGCCTGAGGGATACATCGGAGTATTGGCAAAGTGTTATGCCAGTCTTATCCAGACCGGACAAAAGGGTGGTGATGGCGGAAACGGTGACGTGCCGGGTATTGATGAAGGTTATAGTGGTTATACACGTGCTCTGTTCTATTTGCAAGAGGCTTGTACGGATGAGATCGTTTTCCATTCCGGTGGCAGTCATGGAAGTTTGTCACTGTTGTATATGAACTGGGACCCTTCGACAAAGATTATTTGCTATTCATATTATCGTCTGTATATGGCCATTAACTACTGTAATGAGTTCTTGCGCGAAAGTGCGGAAGGGAAGCTGAAAGCCCGTGGTGTATATGATGCTTTGCAGGCTGAAATGCCTTATTACCGTGCCGAAGCACGCTTCATCCGTGCTTATTGCTACAGCATGATTTGCGACTTGTACGGTTCGGGTCCCTTCATTGAGGTTCTTCCAGCCGCCTTTCCCGTCCGGGACACGCTGGCCGTTTTCGTCCAGGTCGTATGCCTTGCGGCACTTTGCGCCCCATGCGCCATTTTCTTTCAGGGGCCGGACGGTCAGCATGATATGAACATGGGGGTTGCCGGTTCCCTTATCGTGGATGGCGAAGTCGGCGCACATCCCCTTGTCCACAAAGTTGTCCTTCACATAGGCCCGGACAAGGGCAAGCTGCTGTTCTCTGGACAGTTCGCGGGGCAGAGCTGCTTCGATCTCGCGGGCAAGCTGGCTGTTCCTTGCTTTCTCGATTTGCTCCACGCTGTTCCAGAGGGTGGAGCGGTCTGCAAACTCTGGCGGGGCGTGGGCGGGCAGCATGATTTCCGCATGGACAACGCCGCCCTTCCGGGTGTAATCATGGGTCAGGCCGTCCCATTCATTCGTCAGTTTGGTTCCGCTTCGGTAGGCGGCTGCGGCAACAGCGGAACGGCCCTCGCTGCGCTTGATGATACTGACGGGAATATGGCAAAAATCTATGGGTGGCACCTCCTTTCGGCGGGGATATTTCAGGCTCCGTGGAGCCGGACAAACGCAAAGCGGGTGTCTGGCTGCGCGGGGCGCACAAGGGGTTTGGGGAGTGTAGCGCCCCATCGCGCTCGGAGAGCGCAACAGCCCCCGGCAGGGCGCACGACACCGGCAACGGTGTATAAGTGCGCCCTTGTAAACAAGGGACTTACGGCTTGTCCCCGGATTTCGGCAGTTTTGCGGCCAGTTCTGCCGCCCCCGGAAGATGGGACACATTTTCATCAGTTCTGCGATCTGCTTCTGATTTTCTTCGGAAAGCTGAATATCCAGCTGATCGCATGCTTGATCCACCACATTTTGAATATCCTCTGCACTGGTCAGTTTGTTCTCTGCCACTTCCTGTTTTACCAGTGCCATCAGATCTTCTGCTTTTTCAGAATCTCCGATATCCTCTACCAGTTTGCCGGTCAGCACCAGTTCATCGTTTGCCGCATCGAGATTCTCATCGTCAATCTCTTCCCCAGTCATGGTCTCATACGCCTTGATCGCACCGACCAGTGCCGCCGTTCCGGAAATCGAAAACGGTCCTGCCACCGTGATATCCGCATCTTCGATGCCGGCCGTCAAAAGTGCATTGCGATACATACCTTCGGTACAGTAGGAAATATTTTTCGTTGTTACATGGATGCCGTTTCCGGCTTCTTTTCCAACGACCAGAACCGATGACAACGCCCTGGTGCCGATGATCGAAGCATCCAGATACTTATCCAGATATTCATGTTCATCCGCATTGGTGATGCTGATGATATCATAATCATCCACGTTGATGTCACTAAGTCCGAGCAATGATAAAACTGTCATCTGTTCCTGTGGGCTTAAATCCGCTCCCAGTGCAAGATATGGCTTGTCGATGACTGCATCCACGCGGTCTGCAAAGACCGTGACACCGGAAGTAAGCAGCATTGTCGCTGCCAGAAGTACTGCTGTAAGTTTTTTTCTCATATATTATCCCCTTTCTGTCTGATTCAAGTCGAACGCACGCGAGAATTACTCCGTTACAAAGTAATTCTTACCATTCGTCAAGCGGATATTCGCAATCTGCTTTACTGCTTGATTTAGTAAAAAAGCGAACGCCGTAAAACGTCCGCTCTCTTATTCTAAAATTCGGCAAACTCATCTGCAAGTGCCGCAAATTCTTTTAAGGTCAATGTCTCCCCACGTACATTTGCCGGAAAACCAAGCTTTTCAAAAGCTGTCTGGATCTGTTCTTTCGTTGCTGCAATCTCCGGTGAATTATTCAGGCCGTTGAGCAGCGTTTTTCTTCTCTGGTTAAAAGAAGCTCGGATGATCCGGAACATCAGACTTTCATCCTTTACCATGGTAGGCGGATTTTCATGCAGGGTCAGTCGGATGACCGCACTTCCGACATTCGGACGCGGCATAAAGCAGTTTGGCGGTACATTTGCCACGATATATGGCTCTGCATAAAACTGCACAGCCAGAGACAGTGCCCCGTAATCTTTGGTGCCCGGTCCTGCCTGCATACGCAGGGCAACTTCTTTCTGAACCATAACAGTAATGCTCTTTACCGGCACATGGCTCTCGAAAAGTCCCATGATGATCGGTGTCGTAATATAATACGGAAGATTTGCCACTACTTTGATTGGTCTGCCCTGATTGTATTCATCCGCAAGTTTCGCAATGTCCAGTTTCAGGACATCTTCATTGATCACGGTTACATTTTCGTAATCTGCCAGCGTCTCAGAGAGGATCGGAATCAAGTTGCGGTCGATCTCCACTGCCACAACTTTTCCGGCTGCCTCTGCCAGATACTGCGTCATCGTTCCGATACCAGGTCCGATTTCCAGTACACAGTCATCCTTTGTGATATCTGCTGAAGCAATGATCTTGTTCAGCACATGGGCATCGATCAGAAAATTCTGCCCGAATTTCTTCTGAAAGGCAAAATCATATTTTTTAATTACTTCTATGGTTTTCTGTGGATTTGATAATTTCTCCATTTTTTCCTGCCTTTCAGTCTGTGATGCGGTACATATTTCTTGCATTTTCGTAAGTAACCTGCTCTGCCTCTTCTCTGGAAATGCCCTTTAACTCTGCGATCATGTCGAGCACATAGGAAATATAGGCAGAACAGTTGCGTTTTCCGCGAAACGGCACCGGTGCCAGATATGGGCAGTCTGTTTCCGTCAGAATCCGCTCAAGTGGAATACTCTCCACCACTTCTTTTAAAACTCTTGCATTTTTAAACGTGACAACACCGCCGACCCCGATGTAATAGCCCATCTTGATATACTCTTTTGCCATCTCTTTCGAGCCGGAAAAACAATGTATCACACCTCCGGTCGTTCCGGCGTGCTCACTTTTGATCAAATCAAACGTATCCTGTGCGGCCTCGCGGCTGTGCACAATGACCGGAAGATCTACCTCTTTTGCAAGCTCCATCTGCTTTTTGAACCATTCCTTCTGAAGCTCGTGGGACTCTTTATCCCAGTAATAATCAAGACCGATCTCGCCGACTGCGACTGTTTTTTCCATGGTGCACATTTCTTTGAGATGCTGCATCTTCACCTCATCCAGTTCACCGACATGATCCGGATGCACGCCGACTGCCGCATAGACATGCGGATAACGCATAGAAAGCTCCACACTGTCCTTTGCCCCCCGAAAACTTGCACCTACGTTTACAATACAGCCGACACCCTGCTCTTCCAGCGTGGAGAGCAGGCGGTCTCTGTCTTTGTCAAATGCCTCATCATCATAATGAGCGTGACTGTCAAAAATCATACATTCTTTTCCTCTTAGCAGATCTCTGCTCCGGACGGCATTTTCTTTTCCGGTACCATCAGGGAAAGTTCTCCGTTCTCATCCTCTGCACACAGCAGCATACCTTCCGAAAGAACTCCGGCAAGTTTTGCAGGTTTTAAGTTTACCAGTACCATGACTTTTTTGCCGACCATCTCTTCCGGTGTGTAATGTGCCTTAATTCCGGATACGATCTGTTTTACCTGGCTGCCGATCTTAACCTGAGAACAGAGCAGTTTTTTGGATTTTTTCACTGCCTCGCAGGAAATGATCTCGCCTACCTGGAACTGCATTTTGCCGAATTCTTCAAATGTGATCTCATCTTTCGGCTCGATATCAATGCCTTTTTCCTCTTCTTTTACTTCTTCTTTTACCGGATGAAGCTCTGCAACTTTTGCCATCACTTCATTGATATCCATACGTGCAAAGAGGATTTCCGGTTTCTCGGTTACTTTATTGCCTGACGGATACAGACCAAAGGTATCCATCTGGGAAAGCTTGCGTTTCTGTGCTCCGAGCTGTGCCAGTACTTTATCAGAAGTCTCCGGCATGAAGGATTCCAGAAGTGTTGCTCCGACGCTGATGGACTCTACCAGATTGTAGAGAACCGTTGCCAGACGCTCTTTTTTTGCCTCGTCTTTTGCCAGTGCCCACGGCATCGTCTCGTCGATGTATTTGTTGCAGCGTTTGAACAGTGTAAAGATCTCGGTGATCGCATCTGCCACACGCAGCTCTTCCATTTTTGCAATGACTTTGTTCGGTGTTTCCAGAACGACTTTCTTTAATTCTTCATCCACTGGCTCGTTTACGTTCTTATTTTCTACCACGCCGCCGAAATATTTATTGGACATGGAAACCGTACGGTTTACCAGGTTTCCGAGGGTATTTGCCAGGTCAGAATTCATACGCTCTACCATCAGCTCCCAGGAGATCACACCGTCGTTTTCAAACGGCATCTCATGCAGAACGAAATAACGCACGGCATGGAGAGTGATGCCGGTGCTGCTATTGTGGGGAAGCTTTACGCTTTTGAGAACTATGTGGTGGCTCCCAAACAAAACGATGGATTAACCACTTGCTTGATTATCAGGGTGAAAAATGGAGACACCGGTATGGTGTCATACCATCGTGCTAATGTGCATCCGCTCGGGTCGGGGCAGTCGCTCAAGCGTAATAACGTATATAAGCTAACAATCAACTCCATTAAAAAGGAAGGGTACACCACAGAATTGGAGGCATATAAAGGTGAAGTAGCTTCTTTGAGTTACTCCATTAACTATTGGGATATGGACAGCCATGGAACCGTGCAGTTCGATGGTGATAACATTCTGGCCATACCGACTAAAAAGGTGATGTTTACGCCCAACGGTGGTAATTATGATCTGGGTATATTTACTTTTGGAGAGGGAACCCTGTCTGTCAGCAAAAAAATATTGGATAATGGCTTTTCTGTAAGTTTGAACGGTAAAACATTGACTGTCTCGGCAACTGCCCTGAACAATGTAAAAGATCAGCGTAATGGCATGGTAGAACTTTCTTTTGGTAACTTGAAAGCAACGATTGATATAGTACAGTTAGAGGGTGGTGATCTTTATTTGGAGTTAAATCCGAAGACTATTTCCCATTTCACTAATGACGCTGGCGTAGCGGCACCGTCCATTGCGGTGAACAGTTCGGGCGATTGGAATGCGACTATTTATCCACCGGGAGCGGGAGCATTTTTCTCTTTCGATCAGGTGGGTTCAGCCGCTGTGACCGATTATGACAGTAGTAAGTCTTTGAATAATACCATTCCGGTTTACACACATACGGTCAATGCCGGGACAAGTCCCCGCTATGGCTTTCT
>OGZW01002745.1_pt1 | contig 13514 bp, 13 predicted proteins | sample 1577001 | NCBI WGS metagenome assembly OGZW01 (sample SAMEA3541519, study PRJEB24748) | human gut metagenome | biome: human gut; feature: human-associated habitat; material: faeces | place: China | collected 2012 | reverse complement strand
GCACAGACAATGGTACTTGAGGCAGATTTAGACAGAATTTATGGAAAGTTTGTCTTAGAACAATTTGAAATGTTTGATAAAAATATAGACTGGTATATGGATAACTGGAAAGATAATTTCAGTGACTATATTAATGATTTGATGAGAATAGCTGTAAGCGATATTGAAAGAAAGAAACTGACAGATATTTATGAAAAAATGAGAAAAATCATGAAAGAATCAAGCAAAAAGAGAGGCTAGGGTCTTGAAAAGCATAGGAGAAGGCGGTGAATGAAATGCATACAGTGATCATACTGAACAAGCAATCATCGGATCTGCTGAAAGACTTTCGCTTTCTGTATAAACCATTTGTGGATGAAGGAACGATTAGTTTCTGTGACTGGAATGAGGCGGGGACGGACCTGAAATCGGCTGTCCCTGATATATACAAATGTATCAAGGGAAAACCGGACTGGCGTGCAATCGTGCTGAATACGGATTCTATGGCAGTACATACGTCAGGACCGGTTGCAGATGAAAAAAATCCATTTGATTTTCCGGGTGAGACGGTAAATGATACGGAAATCCCAAGAGAAAGTAATGTACCAATGATCCGTTTGTCACATATGTTGTGCGGATATCCTGCTGCAACAGTGAAAAATTTTGAAAAAGGGTTCGAGTATTATGATGAGAAGACCCTGAAGCGAGTCCGGGTGAGAGAGTCAGAGTTGACGGAGGATGAGGTTTACCAGTTGTCTCGGCGGTATCGTGACAGGCTGAAACCAATCTATCTGGATGTTCCGGTCTCTGAAGAAGTAAAAAAAGCATCTGCTGCGCAGATTCCGCTGGGACATTTCGGCAGACCGGAAGACATTGCAAAAGCAGTAGCTTTTCTGGCATCTGACGATGCAGCATACATTACCGGACAGGTAATTCAGGTTGATGGAGGAATGGTCATATGAGTAAGAGAAGAGTAGTTGTAACCGGACTTGGCGCCGTTACTCCTATTGGAAATAATGTTGAGGATTTCTGGGCAGGAATCCGTGAAGGAAAAGTCGGCATCGGACCGATCACAAAATTTGATACAACAGATTACAAGGTAAAGATCGCAGCAGAAGTTAAAGATTTTAATGCAAAAGATTATATGGATTTCAAATCTGCCAAACGAATGGAACTGTTTTCCCAATATGCAGTGGCTGCACCAAATTGAATTTTCCTATTCGTTATTCTTCATCCTCCAGCTTCACGCACGGCAGATTCCATCTGTAATGCGCTGCTCCGATACGAATCACAAGCACAACTATTGTTCCGATCACAAGCGCCGGAATCTGTCCCCAGCTTCTATATGCCAGCACACAGCAGATTGCCCCCGCAATCGATGCACAGGCATACACATGCTTTACAAAAATATATGGTGGAACTCCTGCCATCACATCTCGGAGAAGTCCTCCTCCAACTCCTGTCAGTACTCCAAGGAAACTTAAGAAAAACATATTATCATGATATCCTGCTGTCCATCCTGTGGATACTCCGACTGCTGTAAAGATCCCAAGTCCGACCGAATCCATCAGGAACATTAGTCCTGCATAGAGTGCCTGGTATTTGCTATGCACCAGTCTCTTATTAATAGAAAGTAAGAGAAATGGCGCTAATGCAGAAATCACTGCCACTTCTACATAAATCGGCTTCACAAATGCGCTCGGTGTCTTCCCCAAAATCACATCTCGCATCATTCCGCCTCCTACTGCGGTCACCACACCAAGCACCAACACACCGAAAATATCCATCTTTCGCCGGATACCAACCATTGCCCCCGAAATTGAAAATGCGATCGTTCCGATCAACTCAATGATCAAAACGATCAATGTCTGTAAATCCATATTGTTTCTTCCCCATTTCTATACCGATATTTCGACTAATATCAGTAGTTTCTGTTTGAAATTTTATCATAAAGGATTTGCATTTTCAATAATGTTACACACGTTTTGATTCCTTTTAAATTTCGTCACTTTTCTTCTAAATAAATATCATATCCCATACATTTCCGCTATTTTCACAACAATTCTCTGAATATTCCCGTTATACAACCTTAATTTTTTCATTTATCACACCTTTTTCAACCTTCAAAACCTTAATTTTTTACCCTACAATTCTCCCTGCTTTTCCCTTCCCCTTGACACCGGGTGCTATAGTGTAACTGTAGCAAAGAAAAAGAACACTTAACAAAACCTACTTATTATTTTGACAAGTTGAAGGCTGCTAAGCGAATTCAGTAATTTGGAGGAAAAGATAAATGAATACTTTAAAAGCTGAAAGAAGAGACATGTCAATCAAAGCAAAAAAATTAAGACGCGAAGGATTCGTAACAGGAAACCTGTTCGGTCGTGAACTGGAAGATTCTATTCCACTGAAATTTGATAAAGCAGAAATAGAAAAACTTCTGAAAGTCGAGAGCAAAGGTGGCCAGGTTATGCTGGAAGTTGCCGGCGAGACTTATGACGCTCTGATCAAGGAAGTTGATTACAATCCTTTGAAAGGTTATGTAGATGAAATAGATTTTCAGGCACTGGTAAGCAATGAGAAGGTTCACTCTGTAGCAGAGATTCACCTTGTAAACCTCGAGAAACTGTCTTCAGGAGTACCACAGCAGATGCTTCAGGAGATTTCCTTCAAGGCTCTTCCTGCCGCATTGGTAGAGAAAGTCGAAGTTGATGTTGGACCTCTGAAAATCGGGGACACAATTCGTGTTGCTGATCTTCCAATTGCCAAAGACAAAGATGTTGATCTTATGACAGATCTTGATGCAACAGTAGTTACTATCACAGAAGTACACGTAAAAGCTTCTGATCTTACTTCAGATGAAGAGGAAGAAGAAGCCGCAGAATAATTTTAACTTAACAAGCGACCAGGCGCAGAGCTTCATAATTGATTCCCTGCGCCTGTTTTTTTGCCTACATTTTTAAATATTTTTCATTTTTTCCAATTCTTTTTTCAAGTTATCTACTTCTTCTCTTGCCTGCTTTTCTCGATGTTCTGCCTGTTTTGCTCGGCTTTCTGCTTCGTCCGCTTTTCTTTCTGCTTCGTCCGCTTTTCTCACTGCTTCGTCCGCTTTTCTTTTTGCTTCTACAACCTCTTCTTCCATCTCATCAATCATTAATTTTACTGTATTTCGGTCTAATATTGCCAGTTCTTTTGAAAACATCTCCATCATCCTTTCCATATTCAGACAGATGGTATAGACTTCCTCATAAATCTCCTGAAAATCTGCATTCTGATTCAATAACTTAATAATCATATCCGGATCATCCTGACTAAGAAATACGAGCCATTCTTCCAGTCTGTTCTCTATTTTTCTGTCTTCATTTTGAATGATGTCACCAAAAATGTCAAGGCAAATAAACGTATATTCCTGCAGTAAATTCATTTCCACTCCTGTATCACTCTTCTGCTCAAAATGGTGAATATATATTTCCTTTGAAAAGTTAGAAAAATCCGAATTACTTTTTTCGAACAAGACAATGGTATATACTTTCTGGATTTTTCTATATGTGAATCCCTGTCCAAGTTCTGCCCTGACTCTCTTATACTGTCGTAATAATAAATCTGACGAATAGCATGCGCTTCTTTGTCCAGGAAATAAATACCCAATTTTTTGAACCTCAACATTCGCTATACTTCCATCTTCAAACTGAACAACAATATCCATGATCAGCAATGAACTTTCCGCTGCAATTTGTGCAGATTCATTTGGCAATACTTTTAATATTTTTACTTTTTTCCCAAGGATTTCTGATAGAAAATCGTTTAATCGTTCAGGTCTTGTGTCCGGATTCATAACTGCTTTAAAATAAGTGTCATACAATAATTTTACTCCTTTTACACCTGTACAAATATCAAGATATTCCTGTTGATATTTCCCTTCCCATTCACAAAATGTTTTCCATAGCTTCGTATTTTCACGAAGTTCACTCAATACCTCTCCTTGCGTACGTATCATCGGAAAATAATTTTGTAATTTATTCTTCATAGGCACATCCTCACTTTTTTCCTTTTTGTTTTTTCTTTTTGTTTTTTGAATCGGTGCTTTGAAATAAGCAATTGATTGTTTTTTATTCTGAATTCAGATACTCCATAGATTGAAGTAGTTCTAGAATACATTGGCTCTACTTAATTTTCAATGTGTTTATTGTTCATAACTCAACTTTTTTGTTTATAAAAATGTGAATATCTCTTATTGCGCCTACAATATCTACAATAATGCGCACCAGTTATCCCCCTTTTTGAAGAACACCTGGAAAATAACGAAGAGAGCCAGAACTTTTACTGCTCCGCTCTCTTCGTCATTTATTATTTTGCATTCATCTTTGTGAACTTTTACATCACTATCTTCCCTTGTTTCTTCCACTTCCGTGTCACATAGATATAATACGGGATCAGTGGAATCAATGCAGAAATCCATGCTGCCGGATCTGACAGACACACTCCTGCAAAGCTTGTTTTTCCTGCCACAAGAACTACAATTGCAGATCTCGCCGCAAGTTCAAACACTCCTCCGAGCATCGGCACAAGTCCATATCCAAGTCCTTGCAGGGTATTCCTATATAGGAAGATACTTCCCAGGAATGGATAACACCAGAATACTGTATGGAAATACAGCACTGATACTTCAATAACTTTCGTCTCTGATGGGCTGATAAAAAGGTATGTCAGATATTTACTAAAGAAAAATACCAGTATCATCGCAATTACGCTGTAAGCCAGAATCATAATCTGTGTACAGCGCACACCTTGTCGTACACGGTCTACTTTTCCGGCTCCCCAGTTCTGTCCCACATAAGTTGCAATCGTTGCACCGAAAGCAACGAATACTGTGCAGATTACATTCTGAATCTTTGCTGCCGCAGAGAAACCAGCCATATAATCTTCCCCGTAAACATTTACAGCACCCTGTACAATAATTGTTCCGATCGCTGTAATAGAAAACTGTAATGCCATCGGAACTCCAAGAGCCATCAATTTTCCGCAAGCTGGAAGAGAAAATCTGAAATTTTCTTTTTTAAGATGCAGAATAGGGAACTTCTTCACGATATATATAAAGCAGAGTACTGCTGAGATTCCCTGTGCGATAACTGTCGCATAGGCACATCCTTCTACACCCATGCCACCATAAATAATGAACGCCACATCAAGTCCTACATTGATTACTGCTGAAATAATCAAAAAATACAATGGGGATTTCGAATCACCCAGTGCACGCAGAAATGCAGCCAGCGCATTATACGCTGCCGTTACAATCAGACCCGCATAAATAATTCCCATATATGCCTTTACGTCCGGCATAATGCTATCCTTATAATTCATCAAACGTAAGATTGGCTCATTTGCAATTCCAAGACCAATCGTCATAAGCACAGCCCAGCCAACAGAAAGGTAAATAGACATCGCCACATAATGCCGCATCCTCTCATATTCTTTCGCGCCAAACCACTGTGACACCAAAATAGCAAATCCACTACTCAGACCATTCAGCCAGCCTGTCACAAAGAACATCAGCGAGCCTGTACTTCCAATTGCAGCCAGTGCTCTTACACCAAGAAACTGTCCTGCTATAATTGAATCCGCAATATTATAAAACTGCTGAAATATATTTCCCAAAAACATTGGTATCATAAACTGCATGATCAGGCGAGCCGGACTTCCGGTCGTCATGTCATGAATCGTTGTGTTTTTCATTGTTGCATTGTCACTCATACTGTCATTATTTCCTCCAATTCATTACATCCCTCACCGATTTTTGTCGGTTATTCATTCTTTTCTGCACCTTCAAGTCTCGCACCTTCCATCATGGCCAGAACAAACTCTTTCATCTCCTGCGCATCCCAGATCTCCGGAACCGGATAAACCGGATTCGCCTCTTTCTGTGCCCATTTTACAATCTGGTTCACATCTTCTTCCCGGATCATATCCGGATATTTCGGAATTCCAAGTTTTTCTTTTAACTCTTCCATCCACTGGAGAAATGTTTCGGCACGAACTTCGGCTGAGATCATACCGTCCGGTGTATCTACTTCCATCGCACAGATATCACACAAATCCGCAAGCTTATCATACACAGAAGAGCCATAGGCACGCATCACATGCGGAAGCAGAATTGCCATCACAAGCCCGTGAGGCACTCCATAGAGCCCGCTGAGCGCATGGCCAATTGCATGAACATAACCCACACTTCCTCTTGTAAATGCGCGTCCCGCATGAAATGCAGCCTCCTGCATATCCTGTCTCGCTTGTAGATTTGTCCCGTCTTCATATGCTGTCAGAAGACTTTCATGAATCAATCGCACTGCCTTACTACACATCAGACGCTCAAAATCACTGTTATATGTATCATTCGTGTATGCTTCCACTGCATGACACAGCGCATCCATTCCTGTCTGTGCTGTTACCTGTGGTGGCAGTCCTACTGTAAGGCACGGATCAAGTACTGCAAAGCGTGGCATCAATTGCAAATCATTGATTGATGCTTTATGATGTGTCTGAACCTCGGTAATCACCGCTGCAATCGTTGCCTCAGACCCGCTGCCTGAAGTTGTAGGCACAGCGAAGATTACAGGAATCGGACGTAGCACACGGAAAAGTCCCTGTAAGTTCCGAATTGCTTTCTTCGGTCTCGCAACTCTGGCTCCGATCCCTTTTGCACAATCCATCACACTTCCGCCACCAAATGCGATCATGCAGTCACACTTTTCTCCAAGAAATATTCCTACTCCATTTTCAACTTCTTCATCCGTAGGATTCTGAGAAATGCCGTCAAAGATAACATATTTCAACTTCTTCTCTTTCATCTCTTCCAGCAGTTCATTAAGAAGCCCCCTCGCACGAATCTTCGGTCCTGTTACAATTAATACTTTATGAAATCCTCTATCTCGAACCGCCTCTGGCAGCTTCTTCACTGCTCCTGATCCACTGAGCATTTTCGGTGAACGCCACGGAAGTGCAGCCATCAAAAGCTTCGCCCCCGCCTGATATACTCTGCAATATTTTTTCATTAAAACTGATTTCACATTTGCTTTCATCTCACACCTGCCATTTTTCATGAATACTGTGATTTGTATTTTGCCACACTCCTGCTTTGAAATCAATCAATTCTTTCTATATTAAGGGAAATTTTTTAATGTTCCTTTTCACTTGTATATAATAATGCCTAAAAATCTGTCTGATTTTCCTTATTTTCTTTTTTTGTGAAAAATGACAAATGATTTTCGATAAATTTTTCCATTATTTTTGCTATTTTTTTATTTTTTCTATACAAAATCCTAGCAATATCGCACAAAAAAGAGTATACTAAAGAAGTAGTATTATGAAAGAGAGGGCTTTTTATGAAACACGATAATATGTTGGCTATGATCTTAGCCGGAGGTCGAGGAACCCGCCTCCATGATTTGACAAAAAAAGTGGCTAAACCAGCCGTTTCATATGGCGGAAAATACCGCATTATTGATTTCCCACTTAGTAACTGCGCAAACAGCGGCATTGACGTTGTAGGTGTTCTGACACAGTACGAATCCGTACTTCTGAACAGCTATGCTGCAGCAGGAAGAAGATGGGGACTTGATGCGAAGGACAGTGGCGTTTATGTGCTCCCACCACGTGAGAAAGCTGATGCAAACCTTGATGTATACAGAGGAACTGCTGATGCTATTTCCCAGAATATTGACTTTATAGATACATACTCCCCAGACTATCTGCTGATCCTCTCTGGAGACCACATCTATAAGATGAATTATGACAAGATGCTTGAATATCACAAGCAGAACAATGCAGATGCAACGATTGCCGTTATCGAAGTTCCTATGAAGGAAGCAAGCCGTTTTGGTATTATGAATACAGATGAAACAGGACATATCGTTGAATTTGAAGAAAAGCCTGAACATCCAAAGAGCAACCTCGCTTCCATGGGTATTTATATCTTCAACTGGAAGCTTCTTCGCAAGATGCTTCTTGCAGATATGAAGAACGCAGATTCCAGCCATGATTTTGGTAAAGATATCATTCCTACTATGCTGAATGACGGTAAGAGCCTGTATGCATACAAATTCAAAGGATATTGGAAAGATGTTGGAACAATTGATTCCCTCTGGGAAGCTAATATGGACCTTCTTGATAAGAACAATAAGCTTGATCTGAATGACCCAAGCTGGAAGATTTATACAGAAGATGCAACAGCACTTCCACAATATGTCGGAGCTGATGCAGTTGTAGAAAGAGCCTTCATCACACAGGGATGTGTAATTGATGGGGAAGTTAAGAATTCTGTACTGTTCACTGGTGCGAAAGTTGCCGCCGGTGCAAAAGTCATTGATAGTGTCCTCATGCCGGGTGCTGAGGTTGCAGAAGGTGCCGTTGTTACACGCGCCCTTGTTGCCGATGGCATTAAGATTGGAAAGAACGCTGTTGTCGGAGACGCTGCCAGCGAAAATATTGAGCTCGTTGCAAAACGAGTAAAGGGGGACGAATAAGATGAGTAAAGCTTTTGGAATTATCAACTTCGCAGGAACCAACGTACAGGTAAATGACATGCAGGCATACCGTCCAATCGGAGCCTTCTCTTTCCTTGGAAGATATCGTGTAATCGACTTCCCGATTTCTAATATGAGTAACAGTGGAATTGATGTAATGCAGGTTTATGTTCGTAGAAAACCTCGTTCTCTCGTAGAACACATCGGAACAGGACGCCATTACAATATCAACTCCAAACGTGGTAAACTGGCTACTCTCTTCCAGGAGAGCAACATTGATAACGGTATTTACAACACAGATATTGCAGCTTACATGGAAAACCTTGACTGCTTTGATGAGATCAACTCTGAGTATGTTGTAATCGCGCCTAGCTACATGGTTTACACAGCTGATTACAGTGCGTTCCTCAAAACACATATTGACTCCGGTGCTGACATCACTCTGATGTATCATTCTGTTGACAATGCGAAAGATCATTTCCCGAACTGTCAGACACTGAACATCAACAAGCAGAAGGGTGTTCTCTCCATGGAGCCAAACCTTGGAAATGCTAAGAACAGAAACATCTTCATGGATACTTATGTAATGAAGAAAGACCTGTTCCTTGACCTGGTTCAGAAGGCACACAAACTTTCCTCCATGTACACACTGGCTGATATCGTGAATGAGTCTTGTAAGGAACTTGATGTTCGCGCATATCCACATCGTGGATACTTTGCAACAATCTCAGACTTCAACAGCTATTATGAGGCAAACCTGGATCTGATCGATCTGAAGAAAGCAACAGATCTGTTCCATGATAACTGGCCGATCTACACTCGTACAAACGATTCTTGCCCGACACAGTATTTCGAAGGCAGCAAGGTTACATCCTCTGTTATTTCCAACGGATGTCTGATCGAAGGAACTGTTGAGAACTGTGTTATCGGACGTGGATGTACAATCAAAGAAGGTGCTGTTCTTAAGAATTGTGTCGTCGGTGCAGACGTGGTTATCGGAAAAGGTGTTCATGCTGAGAACCTTGTGATCGACAAACATGCACGCCTGATTCGTGGTAAGCGTATTATCGCATCCCCTGATAAACCGGGATACATCAAACGTGGTGACAGACTGTAAGCTTAAAATCGTTTTTTACAGAATCTTATAGGAAAATAATTTTCCCATAAATATGTGTCGTTAATACATATACATAAAAAACCGGAAAGTAAAAGATAAATTTAAATTCTTTTACTTTCCGTTTTTTCAGTTTATACTCAAATTTGATTTACATTTTTATTTGCGTCATCTTTTACTTACGGTTCTTTTTGTAAATAATTGCAAGTCCTTTCAGAAGCAGATCATCGTCCAGGATAATCTCTCTTCTACAATGAGGAACAATCTTCTTCGCCAGTCCGCCTGTCGCGATCACAGTTGCCTCTCCCCCAAGCTGTTCCTGCAGACGATCAATAATTCCATCCATTGCGGCAGCGCTACTGTAGATCAGACCACTCTTCATACACTCTGTAGTATTCTTTCCAATCATATGCTCCGGTGCTTCAATACTGATTCCGCCAAGCTGAGATGCATGAGCTGTCAGAGAATCCAGAGAAACTCCGATTCCAGGATAAATCATACCTCCGATATAATTCTTATTTTTATCAATCACGCAGACTGTATTTGCTGTCCCAAGATCAAAGATCAGAAGCGGCGCCGGATACTCCGCAATTGCTGCGACAGAATCGACCACCAGATCACTTCCCAACTGTGCCGGGTTATCAATTCGGATATTCAATCCTGTCTTAATTCCGGCTCCCACAACAAGAACGTTCTTCTTCAGGATCTTCTCTACCGCCAGCTTCACGATGGTTGTAATCTGCGGCACGACAGAAGAAATGATTCCGCCTTCTATTTCATCTCTATGAATATGATAAATATCAAGTACATTCTTAATATCGATTGCATACTCTAACTCTGTCTTTGTGCGAACTGTTGACAGACGTTCTACAAAAAGAGTTTTGTCTCCATCAATACAGCCCAGCACAATGTTTGTGTTTCCAATATCTATTGTCAGTATCATCTTCTAATTTTCCCCTCTCCTCACCAGAATCTGATCAAGGATCCGATCCGCCGTCTCCTCCTTTGTCAGTTTTCCAAGCTCTTTTTCAAAGTCTTCTGTGATCACTGTGACCACATTCGTATTTCCGCCAAACCCGGCGCCTTCCATTTTCAGACTGTTCGCCACAATCATATCCAGGTTCTTTTTCTTCAGCTTCTTTCTGGAATTCTCGAGCATATTTTCTGTTTCCATAGAAAATCCACAGAGGAACTGACCTTCCGTTTTATGAGTGCCAAGATATGCCAGAATATCATCTGTGCGTTCCATCTCAAGTGCCAGATCATCGTCCTTTTTCTTCACTTTCTCATCACTGACATAGCGAGGTCTATAATCCGCAACTGCTGCCGCCTTGATAATAATATCCTGTTCTTCGGCCCGTCCTGTCACCTCTTCAAACATTTCTCTCGCCGTTGTGATTGGAACAACATTTACAAAATGTGGCTTCTCAATAGAAGTCGGTCCTGTAACAAGTGTAACATCCGCTCCACGCTGCATACATACCTTTGCAATCGCATATCCCATCTTTCCTGTAGAATGATTTGTAATATAACGGACAGGATCAATGGACTCCTGTGTAGGACCTGCTGTAACCAGAACACGCAGTCCTTTCATATCCTTTTCTCTTGCGATCTCCCGCAAAATATATTCAAGCAAAAGCTCCGGTTCCGGCATTTTCCCTGCTCCCGTATCTCCACAGGCAAGATAACCAACCGCCGGGCTGATCACTTCATAATCATAATGCTCCAGTACCTTCAGGTTATCCTGAACGATTGGATTATCAAACATATTCGTATTCATCGCCGGAGCAACGATCTTCTTACATTTGCATGCCATGATCGTTGTTGTCAGCATGTCATCTGCGATGCCATGAGCAATCTTTCCAATCACATTCGCACTTGCCGGTGCCAACATGACGATATCCGCTTTCTTCGCTAATGATACATGTTCTACACTATATTGAAAATTCCGGTCAAATGTATCTACAAGACACTTATTTCCTGTCAATGTCTCAAATGTGATCGGATTAATAAAATTTGTCGCATTTTCTGTCATAAGCACATGCACATCTGCATGCAATTTCTTCAGCGCACTTGCAAGTGATGCAATTTTATATGCTGCAATACTTCCTGTCACTCCAAGAAGTACAGTTTTTCCCTTTAACATGAATATATTTTTCCTTTCTGTTAAACTCTTTTTTTAGTTTAGCACAACAAATATTCTTAGAAAAGTCCTTTACCGTTATGTTTTTCACAAAATACCGTATAATTTTGTATTTTATCCACATTCTATATAAAGAAACCCACATTCTTTTCTTATAACTGATGCACGTATTTCATCTTTATACTATTTCGTAACAAATAACGCACCATAAAAAGGAGGATCTCATCATGGATGAACAAACACGAAAACTATATGAAGAATGCAACATCGGATGTCAGATGGCAATCGAAAGTATGCAGCAAATCAAAGATTTCACCCAAGATACAACCTTATTCCAATTAATTGAAAAATACATTGATCGTCATTCTCGATTAGGAGGTAATGCAAAAGACCACCTGATTGATTCGGGAAATGAAGTTAAAACTCCGGGAATGATGGCTTCCGCATTTTCCTGGTTCAGCACAGAACTTAAACTGAATCTGAATGATGATAACTCCAAAATTGCAAAACTTCTGATTGATGGATGCAGCATGGGAATTAAAACACTCGGAGAACGTGCCAATACATTGAACAGGGCTGACAAATCTGCCGATGCGCTGGCAAGAAAAATTATCAAAACAGAAGAAGAAATGATACGAGAATTAGAATCATTTTTATAAAATTTGCTTTCTCTTATCTGTAATGTTAGTATAGTGATATTAAGTTATTAACATTACAGATAAGGAGCATTCTATGCTGAAATCATATATTGCATTTGACCTGGAGACAACCGGGCTAAGTCCTCAGGAACATGAAATTATAGAGATTGGTGCCCTCAAAGTCCGGGAAGGAAAGGTCGTTGACCGTTTTATGGAATTCGTCCATCCAGACAAACCGATCACACCGATGATCACCAACATCACGCATATCACAAATGATATGGTTGCAGGAGCAAGATCCTGCCCGAAAGTCATCCACGATTTTCTCTCCTTTTGTGAAGATGATGTGCTGATCGGACATAATGTCATGTTTGACTATAGCTTTGTAAAATGCAGTGCAGTCAGAGAAGGTCTTACATTTGAAAAAATGGGGATCGATACTTTAAAAATTGCCCGCAAAGTACATAAAGACTTTGAGTCTAAAAGTCTCGGTGCGTTATGCGACTATTATCATATTGAGAATCCTGCTGCTCACCGCGCATACTATGATGCACTCGCAACCGCAAAGCTTTATCAGACACTGGCACACTATTTTGAGCCACAGGATCCGAAAGTGTTCCAGCCTCTTCAACTTCAATATAAAATTAAAAAAGTGCAGCCTGCCACGCCAAAGCAGATTGCACTCTTAGAACGTCTGACGGAACAGAAAGAACTGATACCTGAATGGGATGTAGCTACGCTGACAAGAAGCGAAGCCTCCCGGATCATTGACAGGCTTTTGAAATCTTAATCTTCCTGAAGTCTCTGTACCATTGCCCAGATCGCCTTTGCTGAATTGAAGTTCACCGGCATCATCTCAGAGGCTTCAATGCTGATATCAAATGCATCCTCCAGCTCTGATACAAGTGTGATGATCGCGAAAGAATCAAGAAGCTGATCATCGATCAGAGCTGTCTCGTTCTCATAGTCAATACTATCATCAATCTCATTTAAAATCTCTAATAATTCTTCCATTTTTTCTTCCTCTTTTTCTATTATGTTAAATCTCATTATATTCTTCGTTATATCACAAATATCTTTTTATGACAACTGTTCTACCATATTCAATTCGTATGTTTCCTGCT
>OGZW01002744.1_pt1 | contig 13520 bp, 18 predicted proteins | sample 1577001 | NCBI WGS metagenome assembly OGZW01 (sample SAMEA3541519, study PRJEB24748) | human gut metagenome | biome: human gut; feature: human-associated habitat; material: faeces | place: China | collected 2012 | reverse complement strand
TCCATGTCACAAGTTTCTAACACCTCGTTTACAACGACGGTTTCATCAAACGCCACACAAAAAGTGTATGACGCAGCGCACGAAAAGATATCCATGTCAAAAATGACTTTTTCACATCAGATGATACGTCTCATTTTTGTAGAGCAGATTTATCGTGCAATGACCATATTGAATGGAGGTCCATATCATCACGAGTGATTTCCCAAGAAACATATATTCATATTTGGTGTAACATAAAAATGGCTACCGTTGTTTTATTCAATAATTCCACACGGTAGCCATTTATGTATATCATTACTAGTCTAAAACTATGGAACAACTATTTTAATAGTTCGGATACCCGATTCGGAAGATGCACGTAAAACATAAGTTCCGGAAGTCAACACGTTAGTGATCTCATCCATATTTGAACATTTTTCCTTCTGCACCATAACTTTTCCGAGGATATCGAACACTGTGATATCAGGTGTTTCATTGAACGGAATCAAAGCGATTCCCACCTCATCTTTTGCATTTGCAGAAATTGGGATATATACATCAGCAGCACCCTTAGAGGATAATCTAATATATGCTTCATGCACACCTATCTCATTAGAGGCGAATTTTAAAGTAAATGAGCCTCCTTCAGCAGGCAATGTTTTTTCTGAAACAGAGAATTTACTTTTGTTCGGACCTCCCAAACTTATTGTTATTGGTTCTGTAATATTCTGTCCGGTAACCTGCAATTTCAAACGATGCAGGTACAAACGACAGTAATACAGCGGAACGCCCGGCTTTTTTCAGATCTTTTAAATCCAGTGAAAGTCCGGCTTTCAATAAAATAATAATCAGTGCCATCTTCCGCAGCTCAGCGGAGATTGATAAAATGGATGGATCAAGCAAATCGAGCACATACGGTCCCAACACAATTCCGGTGACGAGTATCCCGATGATCCGTGGCAGCTTCAGTTTCTGGCAAATGGCTCCCATTGCAAGCCCTACAATAAAAATAAGTGATAATGATGCTAACATAAATCCTCCATTTCTGTTTTTGGATATGTCAATCGCCATATTTGCTGTACGGATACTGACTGTATCGAAAACTACAAATCACACTGTAGTTATTCTACCTCAAATACCACAATCCGCTCTCTTTTATTTTCCCCCGGAAACAAATCTCTGCAATCGATTTCATCGGAAAAGATAAGTTCGTCTACTGTCATTAAATAAGAAATGTATTCATCCGAAGGATAATAAAAGAATAAAAGCAATTCCCTCGGATTCTCATAATAGGATTCCAACACGCGCGCCAAAACTTTCTTTAATATCTCTATCGAAAATGGATTAAAAAAGTAGATCCGGTCTACCTCTGCCGGAACCGAAAACTGCACGGCATCTGCAAGTACAAATTCTGTCCGCCCTGCCGCAGCCCCCTGTTCTCTGTTTTCTACCGCTTTCTCATAAATCCGCTCGTTGTATTCCACACCGATCGTGTGACAGCGTGTCTGATAAGAAAGAAAAAAATCAGCTCTGCCTTTGCCACAGCCATAATCTAAAAGTGTATTTTCCTTGCAAAGCAGCCCGGAATTAGCAAACCGCTCTAACACCGTATATGGCGTCGGTTCATACGGATATCGGTACTGATCTGAATTGGAATCATCACGTCCGGTTGTGTGAATCTGTAGTAATTTATCCCATTTCTGTTCTTCATCGTTTTCCTGTGATTTTTTCATGTTCTCTTTCCACAACTCTCCGAATATAAATTTCTTTTAGCCCCATGAATCTGCCCTTATCAGTTCCAGTACAGCGTTCAAAAATTAACTGAATCAATAACGCAGATGGAAATTCATACAAGTTATTAGCTCAGTTATTTACAGAACGATGTACTAGTCTTAGCAGTTTTCACGCAGTGTTTTCAGGTAAACTTTCTGCTCATCTGTGATGCGATAGCTCTCCACCGCTTTCTGAATCGTCTTTCTATGCACCCACGGTGATAACTTTCGTTCTTCCAGATATGGGATCGTTGCATCCCACTGTTTTGCCAGTGCCGTTGCAAGATACCATGCAATCATCATATTGACATAGTATTCTTCCGATTCTACTTCTGCGGCAATTTCTATATACTCCGGTTTGAAATCCTCATCCAGATAAAAGCTCATCAGTGTTCCGATTCCATAGCGGATTATATAGGTATCCCCAGATGCAATCCATTCTTTTATCACAGGAAGAAGTTCAGCTTTGTTTTTTGCGAAACACTTTGGTCTTGGAATATCGCAGGTCGCCCAATTATTAATATATGGAAGAAAACGTTTCACTTCTGCCAGACAGCGCTCATAATCTTTGATATCTGAAATCAAAAGCATATGAAGGTTATTTTCCTCATAATACTGATGTGGAAGTTCCTTCAAAAAAGATTCTGCTGCTTCCGTTTTTGCAAATTCTTTCGCAAATTTCCGCAGTACCGGTGTGCGGATCCCGATGATCGTCTCCTTATCAATCCCCGGCATTAGTTTACTGTGAAAATTTCTGTATTTTAAATCCTGTAATTTGAATAATTTGCGCTGTAAGCTGTTCATGTTTTTTTCTTTCACTTTTATATTTCTTCCACTTTACAATCATGCTCTTTTGTTTCTTTGTTATAACTGATTCCAACCGCGAGGATACGTCCTGTATATTTATTTTTTTCTGCTGTTTTTCCTCTGAACCGCAAAGCATAGTCTTTTTCTTTAATCTGTGCAATTGCATCTTCCGGTGAATGATCTACTTTTAATTCCAGTATGATACAATCCTGATCATATCGAACCGGATAAAATATAAAATCTACAAATCCTTTTCCAGCCTTCTCCTCACGTTCAACTCTGTACTGATCTCTTGCAGACAAATAAACAAGATTGACAATTGCCGAAAGTTCTGTCTCATTATTATAAGACAAAATCGGCACTTCTGTATTATGAGCATACTGAATGATTTTTGTCATTGTCTCTGTATCTTTGGCTAGTGTTGCCTGTAGCATCTGTGATGATATGTTGGCAAGACGATAAATATATCCTAACGATTGTTCTTTTTTCATCATTGCTGCATAACTTCCCAAAAGTTCCTTATTTGGTATAAATACTTTTCCATTATCATACGTCAGCAAACCATATACTACCATTGCAGAATATATCTCCTCTTTGGTCTTTAGTTCTGGTGCTGTTGCAGCATATTCCTGTATCCCTGTTGGTATTTTTTCTCCTGCAAACATTAAAGTAAGATCGTTCTGGATTTCATCTACGTTATGACTGATATATGTGAAAATAGAGTCATATTTTCCTGAACTCACCCAATAATTTGACAATTGATTATCTGTCAATGCGCATACTACCGAACGTGGATTGTATAATCTTTCTCCTGATGCAGTGTGATATCCATCATACCATTCCCTGAGATTTGCGCGTGTAATCTGTGGCTTTTTCGTTTGCTCCAGATAGCACTGGTACAATCTGTCAACTTCACTCTCTGTAAAGCCAAAATATTCACTAAACCGAACTCTTGTTGCCATATTGTATTCCAAAAACATATTCAGTTCTGAACCATCTGAATATTTTGCAATCGGAAGTACACCGGTCATATATGCCAGTTCTACATAGCTTTTCCCTTTCAATAAAAGTTTCAGAAAAAGCAGATAATTTTCTCTGTCACGTTCCGTAACAAAAGACATCTGGAAAACTGCGTCCCATTCATCCATCACAAATATGAATTTATGTCCTGTTTTGTCAAAAACCTGAGAAAGCACATCCCAGACCGCCTCATTTTTGTCTATCGCAATCTCCGGATATGCCTCGTTAATATCTCTGACAAGTCCATCCTGTATTCTGCCAATATACTCCTCATAACTATGACATTCTCTTGGCATTTCACTAAAATCAATATATATCACATCATGGCAGCCTGCCTGCTCCTTATATTGATCATATTGTGCGATTGCAAGCTTCTCAAATAAAGATTTTTCACTATTTTTTTCAAAAAAAGCTGCTATCATATTTGCCATAACTGTTTTTCCGAAACGTCGCGGACGGGTAATACAGAAAAAACGCTGTTCCTGCTGTAATGCTGGAATTAATTCTTTTAATATTTCTGTCTTATCAACAAAAAAGGTTCCATTCATTACGGTCTTGTATTTATCATATGGTTCCTTATTATTTAAAAACTGTCCCATTCTACTCGCCCCCTTAGCCTGATACTATGAGTATATCTTTTTTTCCAAATGGGTGCAAGAATCATCTGTTAATTCCTTTTAAAACTCCTTCTTCTCCATAATACGCCTGCTGATCTGGTACGAAACAAACAGTGCCAGCAGTGTGATCCCGATGATACTACCAGCCAGAACTGCCACATTCATATTGTCTATCACGGTCAGCGCCTGATACAACCGCTCTTTTCCGAATACGACCTCACATAGATATGCAATCACAGCAATTACTCCCATCATTCCTAATGTCAAAATCCGGCTCTTTTCACAGCCAAACTTAATCTGCGCCGGAATCATGAAAAAACTGATCAAAAGAATGATTAGCAAAATCACTGCGGCTGTCAGCATATCTTCTGCCACAACAACCGGTATACCACGCACCACTTTTGACACCAGATACAGGCAGACTGCAATTACCCAGGCTGCCACTGCTCCTCCGGCACAAAGCAGATACTTTTCTCTTACATAGGTTTTTTTATTGATCGGCAGTGTCAATAAAAACTGATAGCCATGATCCATCTCGTCATACGCAATCGTGCTGATTGCAATCATCTCTACCACAAACGGCAGATATCCAATGATAAAATTTCCGTTGCCGGAAAATGCGACTGCAACTGCAATTGCAAACAAAATTATCAGTGTCTGTTTTGTTCCCCATAATAACCGAATATCTTTTTCCAATAAACCTGCCATTATCTGTACCCTCCTGTCATCATAAGAATCAGCTCATCAATCCCTCCATTTTCCACTGCAATCTGCGGATAATTTTCCTGATAAAACTTCTTATCATCCGTAAAACATGCATAGCCGTAATTTTCTTTCTGCACTTTTAGAATAGAGCTTTGATCCAGCGTGCGGTATTGTTCTTCACTCACCTTTAAAATACCATACTGCTCTAAGATTGCATCTATCGCTTCGTGCAAAATGAGTTTTCCATCATGGATCAGATAAAGTTCATCACATAGGGATTCTAAATCAGTGGAAATATGGGACGTAATAAGTATACTGCGGCTCTCATCCCCTGCAATATAAGCCCGTAACATATCTAAAATCTCGTTTCTCGCCTCCACATCCAGTCCGGCTGTCGGCTCATCCATGATCAGCAGCTTCGCATGGTGTGTCATAGCTGTCAGCACGCGGAGTTTCGCTTTCATTCCGGTTGAAAATTCTTTGATTTTCTTATTCATTGGAAGCTTTAAGTTCTCACCCTGTTGTATAAAATAGTTTTCATCAAACGAATGATACATCTTTTTTAAAATGTGTTTTACATCATTTACGGTCAGTTCCCCGGAAAATCCTGATTCTGCCAGAGAAACTCCGATCTCCTGTCTGAGTGTCTCCGGCAATTCTTTACTCTCATGATCAAAGACCCTGATGCTGCCCTCATCTGCCCGGCAGAGTCCAAGAATCAGTTTGATTGCGGTACTTTTTCCTGCTCCGTTTTTCCCGATCAAACCCAGTATCTGTCCTTCCGGCAGTTCCATTGACATTTCAAATGTAAAGTTTCCATATGTTTTCCGGACATTTTGCATTGTTATCATACAATTTCCGCCTTTCTGCTACCTGCACTTCTCTGTTATCTATATTTTCCTTCTTATCAGATATTTTCCTGTTGTTTTACTTTTCATCCAAGATCAGTTTTACAACCTCAGATATTTCCTCCTTCTTCATCCCCATGGAAAGTGCCCGGTCGATCACTTTATCGAAGTCATCTTCTATCGCTTTCTGCCTTGCTTCAAGCGCAAGCTGTTTATCCGAGGCAGATACATAAGTACCTTTTCCATGAACAGTCGTAACAAATCCCTCTTCTTCCAGCTTGTCGTAAGCTTTTTTTACTGTGAGCGCACTGATTCGAAGTTCCCCTGCAAGCGTCCTCACAGACGGAAGTGCCTCTCCTTCTTTTAATTCAGACTGGATAATATCTGATTTTATCTGCTCCATGAGCTGTTCGTAAATCGGAACCATGGAGGAATGATTTAAGATAATATGCATATTTCCTCTCATTCTGCCGCTTCAGCGGCTTTTCATAAATCAAGGAACTTTGTGCGTCAGCACAAATTCCAGATTGAAAATGTCAATTTTCAATCTTATCTCTCTTTACAGCAAACAGTATATAACAGTGTATATCTGTTGTCAACTGTTATATACTGTTTATTCTATTTTTTGTAATTTCATGTAGGAATTTGTACAGACAATACTCGTTAATAACTTTTTCATGAAAAATTAAATTTTTGTGTATGTCGTGCAGAATATTTTATGTTACTATAGAATAAAGTGTTGCTTCGCAATTTTCTGTATTTATGTCAGGAGGAGAACATTATGAAAGTAAATCTGATTCCCTTTTCCATATACTGGTTCCTGTTTTTGATCTTAAATGTCATATATTTTATATTTCCATTTCTATTTTTTCTGCTTCTGCCGGCAGTGTTCGTTATGATTTTAATATGGGGAATATGTGTATTTGAAATTGGGCGAGCAACCATTATTTCTTCACAAAACAAGCGGATAACACGAATCATACTGGCTTTCCTGGCATCTCTTCTTACAATTTCAATAAATCCCATCGGAATGATTCTTTGGGATTTTATTAATTGGAGACATATAAACTCATTCGCACACTATTTTTCGAAAGCCGATTGGGTTATTCTTTTGATTCATATGCTGCTATTTTGGCTGGGCGAAGAAATAGGATATCAAAATTCCAAAGAAAATGATTAACTTAAATTTTACAAAGATACTAATATGAAGGGAATACAGAACAATGGTTAACTGGAAAACAATACCTAAAATAGATGCACACATTCACTTAATGCCTCCGGATGTCATTGAAGCAAATCAGGGTTTTAACGATAAATTTGTGGATTATGGCAGTGTGAATGATTATTTAAAACTTATGGACAAGTATCATATCGATTCTGCATTTCTCATGCCTTTCAATGATCCATATATGCTGTCAATGGATTTTACCGTAGAAGCTGTGAACAATAATATGACCGCCATGTGCAAAGAAGGAAATGCAGACCATAAACTATATTATTTTGCAGACATTGATCTGCGGAATGAAATGGATAAAACAATTTATGAGTTAGACAGAGTTACAAAACAGAAAGAATGTTTAGGAATAAAAATCCACCCATCCAATACCGGCTACCCGGTGGATGGGCTCTATTATGATCATATTTTTGACTGGGCAAATCAAAATGCCATTTTAGTAGAAATACATTCTTACCCAAGAGCTCACATTTCAGATGATGTATGTTCTCCTGCCCGTATCCGAAATGTTATGAAAAAATATCCGAATTTGCGAGTTTCCATTGCACATCTCGGCGGATTTCAATATAAAGACCTGTATGGACTGGACGCCTACTTTAATATATCTGCTATTTTGCCAGACCTCGTAAAAAAATATGATATTACAAAAACAAATCAGATACTGCGCTCATTTGATTTAAACAAATTCGTATTTGCAACTGATTATCCAGACAGTCGCAGCTTAAAACCAGAAGAAATCTACGATACTTATTTTGAAATACTGAACCAAATGGATTTCACTCAGGAAGAAGCAGAAAAAATCTGCAAACAAAACGCAATGAAAATGATCTCACAGAAAGGACTTTTTTAATATGGTAAAAATAATTTCAGACAGCACTTGCGACCTCTCAGCAGAATTAGTTGCTCAATACGATATCGATATTCTCCCGCTTCATATTCTTCTCGGAGATGAGGAATTTGAAGACGGAAAAACAATTACACCGGATGAGATTTACACATGGTCTGATGAGCATAAGACAACCCCAAAAACTTCCGCCCCGTCTCTGGCAGAAACAATTGAACTTTTTCGCCCTTATGTGGAAGAAGGACGTGAGATTGTCTGCTTTTCCATCTCAAACAGTATGTCAACATCCGGCAATGTCATGCGTCTTGCTGCCGGTGAATTAGAAGCAGAAAACCGGATCACCGTGATTGATTCCGCAAATCTCTCCACCGGAATCGGACTTCTTGTGATAGAAGCTGCCATTATGGCAAAAAACGGACACTCTGCATCCGAAATTGCTTCTGTCATGGAAACTTTAAAACCAAATGTCAGAGCAAGCTTTGTCGTGGATACCCTCACCTACCTGTACCGTGGCGGACGTTGTAACGCTGTTGCTGCCATGGCCGGCGGTGTCTTAAAGCTGCATCCAAAAATCGTGGTAGAAAACGGTGCTATGGATGCGACAAAAAAATACCGCGGAAAGATCAATTCTGTTATCATGTCCTATGTAAAAGATATGGAAACTGATTTAAAAGCAGCCAGACCTGACCGCGTATTTATCACACATTCCGGCTGCGACGCTGCAACTGTGGAATCTGTCCGCTCGTATCTGGAAAGTCTCGGTGTTTTCCATGAGATATTAGAAACCCGAGCCGGTGGTGTCGTGTCAAGTCACTGCGGTCCTGGTACGCTTGGTGTTCTGTTTATTGCAAAATAATAGAGGTTCGGATGTTTTCTTCCAAACCTCTGTTTCTTTTACTTTTCTATCTCTGCATTGATCTCATCTTCCGTAGCTTTCATTGCTTCCAAAGTCATTGTGAGCAGCTTGTCTAATTCCCAGCCAAGCTGCTCTGCTCCGCGCTCGATCACTTCTCTGGAGCAGCCTGCGGCAAACCCTTTGCTCTTATACTTTTTCCATCTCATGCTCCGGAGCAACATCCACGGTAATTCCATAGCCATGTGAAACCACGCCATGTATGATGTCTTCGCCGACTCCACCCTCGCGCAAAAGTTCCGGTGCTTTGATACAGTGTTCTTCCGGATAAAGTTCAAAATCAATATCATGAAGCAGACCAACAATACCCCAGTATTCTGCGTCTGCGCCAAATCCAAGCTCCTCTGCATACCATTTCATCACAGCTTCCACAGTCAGTGCATGCTGGATATGGAAAGGATCTTTGTTGTACTTTTTCAATAAATCATAGGCTTCTTCTCTTGTGATATGTTCCATTTTCGTGTTCCTCTTTTTCTGTCATTCCGTCAGATAGAATTTTCATTTCATACTTATCCGATAGGTTTTTAGTTATTTTATACTTTTTCTCACAAGATGTCAATTTTTTATCATCACAGATTTTATTTTCTAAAAAAGCTATATTTTCTCCTTCACAAGTACTTCTTTTCCTGCAAATGCAAAACCAAGCTTATAAATACGTTCTTCGTTGATTCCTGCTGTGACAAGATCTGTCACATATTTCTTTTCTTCTATCTGCCGGAACGCACTTTCGACTGTCTCTTCCAGATTTTTTTCTTTCTTCTTATCCCAAACCTTAAATTCCATAAGAAATGCATCCTGATTCTTCTCTAACGGATACATTGCAATATCATATCTGCCCCGTCCACTCTCACGGTTTGAAACAATACGATACCTGTCCCTAAGTGTTACGATCAATCCAAGAATCTCTGTACGAAACATTGCCATAACTTCTTTATTCGTAACTGACACATCACACTCAATGGTATCCACTTTGTGCACCACATTTTCAGCCTTAATATAACCAACAGATAATAACAGTGACCACAAACTGTTCTCATCGCCATCCAGATACTGAAATGTAATGTTCTCGTTGATTTCCTTATGCACTTTTTCACCGGACATTAACTGTTCGATCTCATATTTTCGCCCGACAGGATGCTTTCTGATGATATCACCAATTAGTTTATTACTGCTCGTATTCGTCCAATAAGAAATAAGTTCTCCCTGCCTGATATAATTGCAGATTGACCACGGATTGTACATATCTTTTTGTTTGCCAAAAATAAAGCCGTCGTACAAATCCTTCACATCCCGCATCTTATCCAAATTCTGACATTTCAGTGCATCCATTACTTCCTGCTCTGTAAACCCGAAACAATCTGCATATGCGTCGCAGGTAACTGTGTCTACTTCCAGATTATTCAGATCCGAAAACAACGAATTTTTAGAAATTCTTGTTACTCCGGTAATAATCGCGCGGCTGTAAAAATCATTCTGCTTAAATGCATTATGAAATATCTGTCTGCATGCGGCGATCATCTCATCCCAATACCCCTGCGTATACGCTTCGAGCAATGGTGTGTCATATTCATCCACAAGAATAATTGGCAGCACCTTGTGATGTCTGTATAAAAAGTAGCATAGCCGCTTGATTACCTGCCAGTCATTCTCGCCCCTGCTTGCAAAAAAAGATTCTTTTGCCTCTGTAAACTGCTGTTTTTCACTTTCTGACAACTCTGTACTGTCCTGCAGATAAGAATGTTTCTCATATATTTCAAAGAAACTGAACATCATATTTTTCATGGATTGTTCATAATTCATACCCTTGCAGCTTCCAAAACTGACCGAAATAACCGGAATCTTCCCGAACATTTCCCGACTCTTTTTATCTTTCCAAACGCGAAGTTTTTCAAAATATTCCGGGTGCTTCGCATACTTTGGATCAAAAAATGTCTCCACGGTACTAAAAAGCGTCGTTTTCCCAAATCTCCTCGGTCTTGTGATCAATGTGACTTTTGCATCGCTCCTCATCCATTCGCTGATGAAATGTGTCTTATCAACATAAAACTGTCTGCCACATGTAAAATCCAGAAAATTATCATATCCAAGTCCCACTTTTGCGTCAAGATAAGGATTTCTTTTTAAAATATCTTCAATACGCTCTTTCGGATTTTCCATAGACACCTCCGTGTACCATACTTCTGCACATCCTGCAGGATATTATGCTTTATACGAATATACATTGCTATTATTTATAAAAAAGATTTCCTCTATTTCCTTTTTAAATCCCCCTGATTTCCACGATCCTGTCACAGTCAATGCCCGTCCCGTCTTCCAGCACGATTGTCCTCTCATAGTCACGAAATTTCTGAAATACCCCTGTGGCAGTCACATATTCTCCTCCGGTCTTTTTGTCATCCGGCTTGAAATAAGTTACTGACACTGTCGGATGTTCTGTGGCATACGCAATCAATGTCTGTAATTTTTCATTCAGTTCTTCCTGCTTATCTTCATCGAGTTCCACCTGTTCTTCTGTCAGTCTCGCTGTTTCTTTGATTGCAGCCTCATGTCCAGTCAATGCAGCAAATGGAGAAAACTGCGCAGCCCTGTCATAAATCGACATCTGTGGATGAACTTTTGACTGATGATGAGGTAAATTCAGAATATCCCCATATTTTTCTTCGCTTTCCGTCATCCGCTTTCTCCTTTCCTTGACTCTCTACGGTCTGCCGTTTCCTCTTTCATACAAAAAATGTGCCTCTGAACTCATGGATCACTGTCTTGTTCGAAATTCTGCCTGCTTCTATACAAAAAAACTACTTTCAAAAAATTCAGGCACGATGCCCGCCGATCTGGTTGTTTCTGTCTATCATAGTTGCACCCTCCTGCAGATTGGTTCCTTTTAACATCGCATTTTTACCATACTTTTTCTTCACGGAGAGCATTACCTCCTGCAGTCTGCGCTCTTTTTCCATTCTCGCCTGCTCTGCCTTCTGTTTCTCTGCCAGTGCCTGATAATCGGTAAATAAATCCATCTGTGTAAACTCTGTCTCATTCGATACCATATGCTCATCCACAACACGGTTCGCTGTGACAGAAACACGCCGCACCAGAAGATTCTTATCCACAATGCGCTCATATAACATTCTCACCTTCCGTCACAAAAATCGGATAAATCAGATCATCACATCTGACATCTACCTCATGGACCATATCTCTGATCTGGGCTGTTCTTCTTAAACGTCTTGGTCTTCTGGTTAAATTCATCTTTCCTTCACCTCATTTTATGTCATTGTTCAGTGCCGATGCAGCTCCGAACATTTTGCTGAATTTTCACATTCAAGACTCATTCCTACACAGTATATCACAAAGTGCCGCTGCGGGGCGGTTCAGCCGAATAGCTTCAAGGCGACGGTGTCGTCGAGGACGATTTTCAGTTCGCGGCCATTCGGTAGCGCGTAGGTATAGTAGAGCGGCGCCTCTGGACGGCTGAACACGCGGCTCAGCGGCACGTCGGCGGCGCAGTAGATGCGGCGGCAGCGGGCCGAGACGCGATCTTGGGTGGCGAACAGCAACGGATCCTCGTAGCGGTCGCAGCCCTGGCTGAAGAAGTAGTTGTGGGCGTCGTCCCACCCGAAGTGCTGGATGATGAGTCGATGCAGGTCGGCAAGGGTCTCATCGGCGCTCATGAAGGCGCTGCACTGCGGGGAGGAGTCGTCCGCCGGCCCGATAACGAGGGTGAGCGCAGCATTCGAAAAGACCCCCTCGCACGGGGTCGCTTCGGGCGCGCGCCACCATTGGCCGGGAAATTCGATGATCTTGGCGGTCACGACTCGAGCCTTTCTCGTCCTCCTCATGACGGGGGCATTGTAACAGGAGTTTTCCCTAAGGGAAATCAAATGGTTGAAATTGGCCGAAAAAGTAGCTTCAAGCAGGGATAAGGTGTCTATTTACACTAAGTAAATAAGTCAGGAATTCAAGGGATTTGGTGAGTCTTTCGCCGGGGCGCGCGGTCTTGCGGGAGCCCGGTATTATCATCGCAGCAGTGTCTCTCCTCGTTGATGAGAGATTAATGGCCGCAGCTGCGCTGCGATGACCAAAATGAGTGATTGCCCGACGGCGCGGAGCCGGTCGAGGCGTTTTGCACGCGGCATTGTCGGTTGCGCGGGCGGGAAGGTGGGGCATGGCCCAGCAGAAGGGGAGAACGAGCAAGGCGGACGCCACCCGGCGCCAATTGCTGGATGCGGCGATCGAGGTCATTTCCGAACGCGGCTACGCCGACACGACGGTGGAGCGCATCGTGGAGGTGGCGGGCGTTTCGAAGGGCGTGGCCTACTACCACTTCTCCAGCAAGGCCGATATCGCCACCTGCATCCTCGTGGAGGGCATTGGCGAGATCGTCGACGACTTTGTGGCTATCGCCGGTAAGGCCCCTTCGGCCGTGGAAGCCCTTACGGCCATGATGGATTCTTTCGCTGCGACTATTTTCCGCAACGCCGGATTCGGGCGCATCCTCGTATCGGAGTTGTGGCGGCGCGGGCGCGAATGGTCCGAGCCGATGCGCGCTTTGGAGGAGCGCCTGCTGGCGGTGCTGCGCGGGCAGATCGAGCGCGGGCAGCGCGAGGGCAGCATTCGCGGCGATATCGATGCGGCGTTCGAGGCGGTGGCCGTGGTGGGCATGGTGCTCACGACGACGCTGCACTACATCCGCGAGGCCGAACAGCGCACCGAGGAGGGCTGCGACTGCGCTGAAGCGTTTGCGGCGGCGGAGCGCTCGCTTACCGCGCGCATTTGCGACTACG
>OGZW01002743.1_pt1 | contig 13521 bp, 22 predicted proteins | sample 1577001 | NCBI WGS metagenome assembly OGZW01 (sample SAMEA3541519, study PRJEB24748) | human gut metagenome | biome: human gut; feature: human-associated habitat; material: faeces | place: China | collected 2012 | reverse complement strand
GGGACTGAACGGATATCACCGGAAATGCTGAACGGGTATCCGCCGGAATATGCAATAATATGCTTTTTTTAATCAAAAATAATGTTTACTTTAATGGATATTTTGATAAGAGTATAAGAAAAAAACTTGATTCAAGGATAGGGTATCTTGTAAATGATTTTCTTTGCTTTATTGAAAGAGATTTATATAAAAATCCGACATATAATCTTGATAATGCTTTTTTGGAAATAATCGAGAGGATTCAACAATTAGAAAAAGATGACCCATATGGTATTCAGATTAGGCTGAGTATTATAAAGGATATTGTAAAAAGGGTTCAGATAAACATAAAGAATAATGAAGCTTTACCTATTATAGAGAATGATAAGCTTCAATTAAATGCTTTGAGAAAAAGATAAATATAGTGTTAATTTATAGATAAATACCCAGTGATAGTTTAGCAGTTACTGGGTATTGTATGTTTAATAAATTGTAAAGTATTTAATATAGTTTAGATACGCATCATACAACGTTTGGAAGTAGTTTGTTCGTAAATAATCCAAAGTTGAATAATCGATTTCTGACATTGTGGATAAACGTTTTTCGATATTGTATTTTATATTTTTATACAAGAATCCTTGAACAGAAGTATTTAATTCATTCTTAGGAAAATCTGATAGTGCAATAAATATCTCAAAAAAGCCGTTTGGTCTGTTATTTTCAATTTTATAGTGATGTTGTTTTGATAGATGTAGCAGAGATGACAACAGTTTATCCTCAGTTCCTATAATGTGTTTTAGTTGTTCAAAAATTGTAATAGCTGGAGAATTAGGTATATAAACTTGTTTATTTTTACCACATATGACATGTTGTGAAAATGTATAATTATAAGATAATTTTTGAAGTGTTCTAATATTAATCTGCTTATACATGATTAGTGCTTCCAAAATGAAAACAAAGCAACTATATGTATACTCATATCTATCTGATATTAAATTCCCTTTAATATTTAAGACTTGATTTGCAATGCATTTGGCTATTTCTTTCTCATTTTGAAAATAAAAAATTTCTTTGCTATAGAATTTATCAATATATCCTGTAAAATCTACATTCATCCCATATTTTGAGTGAAAAATATTCCTGATATTTTCAATGTCGCAGACTAATATAGTTTTATCAAATTTAAACTTATGTTCATGCGTATGGCAAAAGTCGTCATGCGCTGAAAGTATATTGAGTATTCTAAATATATGTTCGGGATCTATACGATCTAAATCATCTATGACTAAGACAGCTTCTTTATGGTTTTCTTCTTCTTTTGCATTAGAAATTAATGTTTGTATAATTTGTGTAATGATATTACTTTCATAAATTGAGCCTTGTTTGTATGATAATTGATTCATAAATGATTCAATTTCTTTATCTTCTGATAATGAGTTTTCTTCTTGGAATTTTTTTATGTTTTTCTTTAACTCTAAAAGTTGATGTATTATGTCGGTTTTAAAACTTACCTTTTCTGCTGTTGATAAAATATTTCCAATGATAGAAACTAAATTTCGTTTGATATAATAGTAGGTTGCTTCAGAAGTAGATATTTGGCAATTTTTCAAGTCACATGGAACCTTTTCTAATAACTGTAATAGAATGTCTGCTTTAATGTATTCAAATATATCTTCATTGTTGGCTACAGAATAATTTACAGGCGTAAGAATGATTGGTATATATTCTTTAGAGTGTTGATGATTGAAAAAATCATTAATGAAGTACGACTTTCCAATACCATATATCCCAGAGAAAATGATATTAGTATTGTTTTCTTCTTCTAAAAACTGTAAGAATCTTTGAGATTCGTTCTTGATACTTATTTCCATGTTTTATTTTGTTTTAAATGTTTCTGTTTTCAAATATACGAATAAAATGACTTGATTCAAAATTCTACTGACAACCCTTGTCAGTGCTTTGTGAATACCCGGTAACTGCTTTGTGGCGGTTATCGGGTATCATATTTTCAACCAATTAAGAACCAATTATTATGAACTTAAACAAATTGAGAGATAAGGCCTACCAGTGCGCGATAGCTCACGGATGGCATGAAGAGAATCTGAGTGATGAACACTTCCTTTGCCTGGTCATATCCGAACTTATGGAAGCGGTGGAAGCGGACCGGAAAGGGAAACATGCGAAAGTTGCAATGTTCAAAGAATGGCAAGGGAATAGCGTTCCATTGACCGAAGAAACTAGGAAAAGGAGATTCATGGAAGACTTTGAGGCATTTATCAAAGGGACTGTCGAGGAAGAACTTGCCGATGCCTGCATCCGTCTGCTGGATTTGGCTGGATTGAGAGGATATGATTTGGATAGCTTTGACTACGAAGGAAGCGATACGGAAGATTATTCTGATATGACCTTCACGGAGTCCATGTTTAGAATCTGCGTCTATGTCACCGACAACTTCTACCGGGATGAACTATATATCCTCCTAAATGAGATATTCGCTTTCTGTCGGGACAGAAATATCGACATCTTCTGGCACATCAAGCAGAAGATGAAATATAATGAACTTCGTCCGTATAAGCACGGAGATAAAAGCTACTGACCATGAAACACATTTTCTACGCCTTAATCATTCTGCAAGCCCTGTATGAGCTTGCGAAACTGTTTAGATGTAAATCCTTGTATCAGCATGTAAAAGTCTTTCAGAAGCTGGATAAGACATCAAAAAGATGGTATCTGATGGCGCATCCGTGGCTTCATGTTGCATTATTCATGGATACTATCGGACTTTTATTGCTGGGGATAGGATTGTTTTCAAGCCAGTGGATATGTTTCCTTGTTGTCCTGGCCATGAGTTTCAGTCAGATCCAAAAGCTAGGAGCATGGGCGGTGTTCCTGGACAGTCTGGTTACGGTTATCATCTACGCTTTCGCCATCCTTAACGCATATCACTTGGTATAAAATAAAAAAGGGAGCCAGCCCACACGATTAGAAGCCAACTCCCCCACACGATTATGATGCAAATATAAGAATTTCCAACTAAATAAATCGTGCTATGACAAAAGAATTTTCATCAATCGTGGAGTTGAAATCAATACGTGAACAGAAATCAAGATTATCGGAACGCGAACAGGAGTTATCCTCCCCTATCCTGACTGATTTTTCCCTCATCCCGGAGATTTATGAGTGGTTCAGAGAGGTACTTTCCGGGGCAGATTGTCCGCCCAATCCGGAAAGTGTCACCCAGCGAAAGAAGTTCCTCTTCATCGTACTGTTCTTGTTCGCCCCCAGTGTGCTTGCCGGCGGACGGCTGCCGAACGGTATCCGGGCAGAGATTTCCGGCGTGTTCCCGGATGTTTCCCCGTGTGTAATATCGAACAATATCGCCGATGTTTCCTTTATCTACCAACAGTATAAGGATTTCCGGCAGGATATTGAGTATCTTTACAATCAGATATTGGAAAGGTTGAAGATCAAAGGACTAATCAAGTAACAGAATGTTTCTAATGGGGATAAAGTCCCTATGCTTAAATTTTTATGTCTAACAAATTTAAATTTTAAAGCCGAGTCAGAAGAAGAACAAAATCAGGTTGGGAAATAGTTCGACAAGCCGACAGATTAGCTCAACAGCGTTATGGAAGTAACTCTGACAATCCTAATAATCTTGTAAATAGGATTGCAGCCAGGTATCTTGGGAACTTTAATAGAAGTGGAACCAGTTGGAATACACAAGTTTCAAAACGTACTTACATGGGACTTAATGATGGGTAATTAGTAAAAGAACTAATCAAGTAAAAAGCCGGAGCGTTATGCTTCCGGCTTTTTTACTTTTTCCGGTTTGAATGGAGGTAATATTTCTGACAATAATTTTTGAAAATATTGTTCAAGTTCTTCTATTTTCTTTTCTAGTTTATTATTATCAATCGCAGATAGCTTACCGCCATCAATTAAACATGAAAGTAATGATGTGATTTCTATGATTTTGTCTATGTTTTTATTTGATTCATAACGGCTTCTATAAACAAAGAAAAATCTACCCAGCTTATAGACAGATTTTAATGTGTTGCTGTAGTCTCTGTTATTACGTAAAAAATCATTATCTATATTTTCTTTACACTCTATTATTAGATGTATCAATTTATTGTCAAGTGAATTGCATAAGTCTATGATTATTTTTGATGATTCGAAGAATCTGCTAAGTTCGAATTTGTAAAGTTCTAATGACTTGTTGTAGTTGCCTTTTATTGATTCTATTTCTTTAGTAATCTGTGCAATATCTTCCTTTGTAGCAAGATTCTTCCCTTTTTCGCTTTCATAATTTATTTCACGAGAATCCTCTTTCATGGCAAAGTTCTCTCCTTTTTTCTTGTTATATCCTTCCCATATAAGGAAAATTCCAAGTAATAATATTTCCAAGATTAGTCCAATCCATTCCATAATTTATTATTTATGAATATCAAAGATGTCATTTTATTGAATCTATTTTCTGCAATGGTTCATTGGCTTTATGTATAGAAAAATATTGTTGAATTTTATAGTAATTATCTAATTCGTTTATTATTTCTTGATTTTTATATTTTATCAACTCTTCATTAATAATACGTTTCAAATCATCCTTACTATTTTCAATTATGATTGTCGGTATCAAAAATGCAAATATGCCAGAAATAATTATGGGAAATATTATATTTTTAATGTATTTTTTCTTATTATGAGATGAATCAGTACTTACTCTTGAAAGGTTAAAAGGTAGATAATATTGATATGTAACTTCATATTGGTCCAATATAAAGTTGATATAATTAGAAAAATCTTCAAGAAAGAAGTCAATAATATCATCAATATTTTTATAAATCTCAATAAAACTAAATAATATCGTAAAGGTTAAAACTAACGAACCTTCTTTTAATTCTAAATTTCCAATATGATATCGTATCTTTTTGCTATCAGGATCTATTTGGGAGTTTAATATTTTATCTAATCTATAATGTAAGTTTTTTTCTAGCCAATAATATAAATTTTTAATTAGTGCTTTATATCCTTCATTATCGTAAAGATTGTGAGATTGAAAACTCTTGTCGTTATTTATTAGTTCTTTGTATAAATCCTCGATAATTTTCTGAAAAGTTTTTCCATCTTTAGAATTAATTCGAATTTTACATGGAATTTCTAAAGTATATTTTAGTGGAGATGTCTTTCTGAATATAGTGGCCATAAGTTTGTTTATTTTAAAATAGATTTTAATTATATTTAATAAAACTCTCTATTCTCAAACGGATTTATATCACATACGTTCCCTTAATTATTATTTAAATTAACTCCGAACCATATAAAGAACGGGGCTGGAATAGTTATTTATAGATGTAATTATATCTTAGTTCGGATTCATTATCCTTGTAACTATATGAAACACATATTTTATTTATAGTACCATCTTCATTATAAATATAGTCATAATATGTCCAAGAATCTGAATATGATTCCTTTTTAGATTTTCTTTGAATACGACCTGAAGAGTCATACTGGTATTCATATTTTTGCTCTATTGATTCTCTCCCTGTATCTCCGTTGATATATGTTTCTTGTAGTAGATTTCCATGTGTGTCGTACTCAAAGGTAAAGTTCCCGAACAAAGAACCGTCATTAAGCATTGTCTTTTCTATATAAACGTTATTCCCTTCGTATCTATATTCGCTTATATAGCCAAAATTGTTGCTAACCCAAATGTCTTTTTCTACTGTTTTTATCAATCTTTTTTGACTATCATATTCGTATGTCCATTCTTCATTCAGGTCTCCATCGTCATCATATACCAGCATGCGTGACACGGAATCAATGTTGTTATATTCATATTTACGTTTTTTTTCAAACAAAGTAAACGTATATTCGTTCATTTCCACTACACGCTTTTTGTCGTCGTATTCATATTTGTAATTGTAATCAATCCTATCATCCAATAAAGCATTATAGTAATTGGTGGTTTTTTCTTGCAATGTTCCGTCTGGATTATAGATATACTGTTCGTATAGTTCTCCATATTCATTTATCTCGCCAAATTTCTTTTCGTGTTCGTTTATTACAATTTCAGACAGAACTTTATTTCCATTATTCCCTCCGGGTTCTCCATCACCATCGCTACTGCACCCTACAAAAAACAAAGCCACTAGTATAGGTAGTATAAATAACATTTTCTTCATTTTACTTTGGTTTTATTGATTAAACATCCATTTCTAATAACTTCCTTAAATCCTCAAAAGAGTGAACTTCATAAATAGTTCCTTTCACTTTTACGTAGCCGTTTACCTCGGTTAAATCTTTTTCTTCTAATATATTAACCTCTCTGATTTCATCATCAGTAAGAATTAATTTCCATACAGGTACACCAATAGCTTTTGACAATTTTTCTAACGTTTCAAGTTTGGGTTTCTCTGTATTAAGTAATTGATTGAGCCCTATAGGGGTAATACCTAACTTTTCTGCAATATCTACCTTTTTAAGGTTTAGCTGCTCTATAATTTCTCTTGTTCTATTTATCATAAAAATCAATTTTGACACAAAAGTAAATGCTTTTATTTATGTATAAGTATTTACTTTGTTAATCTTTATAAAATATAAGTATATTCTTTTATTTATGTTTGTTTTATTAAAGCATTTACTTTTACTTTGCACCATCAAACAAGAAGTAATAACAATTTAAACGCACACGATTATGAAGACTTTAAAAGAACAAGTAGAAGAGATTAAGAGCATGAAAGGTTCTAAGGCAGCAAAGAAAGCAGCTTTCGTCAAGTTGGGTTTGAGAAAGTATGAAGTTGAGTTGCTTATGTCTGAATTGCCTAAAACAGTCAGAGAAACACACAAGTTCACTTTTGGTGTTGAGATTGAATGCCTGGTAGCTGCAAGCCTTATGAGAGAAAGTGCAACAAGAAACGAAATGCCTTTTCAGTATGAGGGTTATAATCACGTTGACAACAACCACTATTACAAGTTCGTATCTGATTCTTCTATAAGAGGTGAGAACCCTATCGAATGTGTTTCACCGGTTCTTATTGGTAAAGAGGGTATGAAAAGCCTAGAAACATGCTGCAAAGCTTTGAATGAAGCAAATGCATAGGTAAATATATCTACAGGTTTGCATGTGCATATCGGGGCTGCAAATCTTTCTGATGAAGCCTACATTAATGTATTCGAAAACTATCAGAAGTTAGAGAGAGTGATTGATACCTTCATGGCACGATCAAGACGAGCCAACAACAGCCAGTGGTGTAGAACCCTTCAAGGCAAGAACTTTGACGTATGTATGACAAAGCATGATGTTTTTAGCGTCATGAATGGTAATAGATACTATAAAGTGAATGCTTGTTCTTACGCTCGACATCGGACAATAGAATTTAGACAACATCAAGGTTCTACTGATTTCGAAAAGATTTCTAACTGGGTGAACTTCTGCGCTAAACTGGTAGCATGGTCTAAAAAGAACGTACTGAGTTCAGAGGTTAATTCAATTGACGAGATACCTTTCTTGACAACGAGAGAAAAGTCATTCTTTAAATCACGTGCTGAGGTTCTTGCATGAGTCTCGCACGATTAAAATCAATGAATATGTGCTGTATTATCTATAAGCCAAAAGGTGTTCAGATGCCAACTCTGGACACCTTAAATAAAGTTCAGAGAATCAATCATCATGGTTATGGCTTCGTTTCTTCAAAGCATAGATATAAGACGATGGACTATCAGAAGTTTTTAACTCATCTTTCAAAGGTTGAAATTGAAGAAGAATGTATCATTCACATGAGATGGGCAACACATGGTTCTAAGTGTAGAAAGAACTGTCACCCGTTTGTCGAGAATGGCGTTTATTTTGCCCATAATGGCGTTTTGCCTATTCAGTCAGTAAATGATATGACAGACAGCGAAATCTTCTTTAGAAGCAAAATTTACCCCCTTGTAATGAAATACGGGTATGAATCGAAAGTGACAGAATCCATGATGATGGCTGCCGCTGGCAGTTCTAAGTTCGCCATGATGTACAAAGGAAAAGTAAAGCTGTATGGAGATTATACGAAATTAAACGGTGTGTATTATTCTAATTTGAGATGGTTATGATAAAGAACATTTTAGAAATCCTGAGAGAGAAAGTAGAAAGCGGTAAAATAACACTTTCGGAAGCAGCTGTAAAGCTTTACAATGCAGGTTGGACTAATTTTATTGATATTGAAGTAACTAAGAGATTATTGAAACTATGAATGAGAAAGAAATCCTGCAAGAAATAATCGAGTGGCTGGGTAATGATACCAGCTACTTGTCTACAAGAACTGATTATGCCAGAGGGTATAAATCCGGTATAGAATGTGCAAAAGAAATTGTTGAAAGCATCATCAATAAGCACGACCCTGATTTATTAGCAAACAATTAGCAAATTGTTTCGTATGCGTTGAATCGTTATTCAAAATTGTCTTCATAATGGGGTATCTTTGTATAGATACCATCGCGGGTTAGAGCAGTGGTCAGCTCGTCACTTTGACTTGGTGAAAAGCAAATAATTGAATATATGAATAGTAGATATGAAATATTAGCAAAAGAGAAAGGTTATTTTGTCGATAAACAAGGTAATGCATACTCACCACAAGGTAATAAGGTCGGGACTCGCGGCAAAGGCCCATATTTGTATTTTGGTATAAGAGTGTCTAAAACAAAAGTTATCAAAGTATATATACATCGTTTGCAAGCCTATCAAAAGTTTGGCGATTTGATATTTAATGATAATATAGAAGTAAGGCATTTAAATGGTAATTCTTTTGACAATTCATTCAAAAACCTTGCAATTGGTACACCGTCAGAAAATGCTATGGATAAACCAGAGTCAAAAAGGAAAAAGATTTCTTTGGTTGCATCTAATAAATTAAAAGTGTATTCAGATGAACTGGTTTTAGAGATACAAAGAATGAGAGAGGCTGGCATGACCTATGCAGAATTGATAAAGAAATACAATATAAAAAGTAAAAGTTCTTTGAATTATATACTAAAAAGAAAAGTATCGCGGAATGGAGTCGATGGTTAGCTCACCACTTTGACTTGGTGGGGTGCAGGTTCGAATCCTATTTTCGTGAACTAACATTTTAAAATAGCACGATTATGAAAGTATTAACATTGATTATTAAGCAGAAATGGTTTGATGAAATCATTAAAGGCAACAAGAAACAAGAATTTAGAGAATTACGACCAGCGAGCGAGAAGAAATACATTGAATATCAGAAAGATGGTACATTTGATGCTATAAAATTCGATGCTATTCGCTTCTATGTTGGTTATAACAAAAACAGAGATACTGCACTCGTTGAAATCAAGAACATATCTTTTCTTGATTTTGTAGACGAGAACAATGAAATGATTGTACTTAAAGACCTGAAAACAGGCGAAGAATATGACAAGATGGATATTGTTTACGACTTAGGCAAAGTGTTAGAGATAAATGGTGTTAGTCAATAGAATGTATAACCTTAAAAAGAAAAATTATGGCTCGAAGGCAAAATCGAAATTTACGTTCACAGGTAAATAGTGTGACAGGCGCTTATTTAGGCAATACCACCAACCGTTCTTTTACAGGTGGCAGTGGACAATTTATGAATCATAACCAGAAATACCGTGAAGTCCGTAAGGGTTTAGGATTAGAAGCCGGTTGATAAATGACACTGCAAGAAAGGACATACAGCCATATTGACCTCGTCAGACAGAAGACTGACGGGGTTTTGCTGTTTCTGTCGCTGGGTAAGGATTCTTTGGTATTGCTGGACATGATCTACCCGAAGTTTGATAGAATAGTCTGCGTGTTCATGTACTTCGTCAAAGGTTTAGATCACATCGAAAGATGGATTGGATGGGTAGAAGCCAAATATCCGAAGATAGAGTTTGTTCAGGTACCCCACTGGAACCTTACCTACATTCTTCGCGGCGGTATGTATTGTGTGGCAAATCCAAAGATTAAACTACTTAAACTTGCCGATGTAGTGAAAGCTATGCAGCTTAAATACGGGCTGTATTATACTTTCTTAGGCATGAAGAAAGCGGACGGTATGAATCGGCGTTTAATGCTGAAAGGTTATGAAGCTAACGGGTATGAGAACAATGGCTTGTGTTATCCTTTGGCCGACTGGAAGCAGAAAGATATTCTATCCTACATGAGACAGAACGGGCTACCTGAACCAGTTAGATATTCACTCAAAGCCAGTTCGGGTGTAGGTTTTAACTTGGATTGTATGCTATGGCTGGAGAAAAATTACCCACAGGATTTACAGAGAATTTACAAAGTGTTTCCGATGGCTGAAAGAATCCTTTGGGAGCATAATAACAAACAAAATTAATAGGAGGAATGCAGAGTCAGAAGCAGAATATCAAATAGGACTATGAGTTATTTAGGCAATCCCTATACAGCTCAAAACATAATGTCTGGTTATGGATATAATCGACAACAGGTTGCTATTCTTAATCGTTCTCAGGCATTAAGAAGCAGAGCAACGACAGATTCTCAATTTCGTAGAATTTCAAGGGCTGCAGAAAACATGCACAAGGCTGCAGGAGTAGGTTTAAGTAATGGCTAATATGGAACTAAGCAAATACATTAAGAGTGAATCGGTGGAACTTAATCGTTCCGCCATTCACTTCGCTGATTATAACCCCAGGAAACTGTCTGAGGAATCCCGTAAGACATTGAAGCGGGGCATCAAGAAGTTCGGTTTGGTCGGTGGTATTGTAGTCAACAAACGGACTGGCCTTACTGTCGTATCCGGTCACCAGCGTCTGAGCGTGATGGATGAACTGCAGAAGTTTCCGGAAAACGACTACAGAATCCGCGTCGATGTCATTGATGTAGACGAAAAGCAGGAAAAGGAATTGAACATCCTGATGAACAATCCTAACGCGCAAGGTTCATGGGATTATGATGCTTTGGCCCGGTTGGTTCCGGATATAGATTACCAGGATGCTGGATTAACGGCCGCTGATTTGAATATGATAGGCTGTGACTTTCTTCTCCAGACAGAAGAAGAAAGTTCTGTTGCCGATGCTTTGGAGGATATGATGGCACCAGTCACCGAACAGAAAGAAGCTGAGAAAGCCGCCAAGCAGATGGAAAGAGCTGAAAAGGTAGCTCACATGAAAGAAGTAAAGCAGCAGGTGAAGAATGCAGCCCAGAAACAGGCACAGGATATGGACGCTTATCTGATGCTTTCCTTTGACACGTTCGAAGCTAAAGCAGCCTTCTGTGAAAGGTTCGGTTACGACCCCTACTCCAAGTTTATCAAGGGTGAGGTATTCGATGAACAGATAGAAAGAATTGAATGACAACATGAAATTTTAGGAGGAAAGCCGAGTCAGAAGAAAAACATATAGTCAGTTGTATCAACAGTCAAGACGAATAATGTACAACGCCGGAAGGCAATACGGGCTTGGTACAGACAGACAAAGAAGTATAAGAGACAGAACGAAGTCTATAATGGAAAGATATGCGGCCAGGATAGATAGCTATTTCTCAAAGAGAGGAATTGATATTTATGGTGATAAGCCTGTTTCTCGCCGCATTTATATGGGTAACAATAACGGATGATTAATTATGAAAAGTGAATCTCAAAAAAGCAAACATACAGGACGAAAGCCCAAATTCGATTACAAGAGTGAGGAATTCCTCTCTCAGGTGGAGACGTATGCCAAAAAGGGATTCACGGACAGAGAAATCGCTTTTGCGTTAGGCTTGGCTCCCCAGACGTTCTGTGAGAAGAAGAATGAGCACTCTGAATTATGCGAAGTATTAGCGCGCGGGCGTGCGACCATCACTGCAGCTGTACGTGCCAAGTTCCTTGCTGTAGCTTTGGGCGGTATCAAGACCAAGAGTACTGTAGTAAGAAAGCTGAAAGACCAGGACGGAAACCTGACCGGCGAAGAAGAGCTTCAGGTAAGTGAAAGCGAGCTGGCTCCCAACCTTCAGGCAATGTCTGTCTGGCTATATCATCACGACGATGAATGGAGGAAGGTTGAACGCCGTCAGGACGAAGACGCAGATATTCCAAAGGATATTAACCACGGAATTTCTATTGACTCATGGATTAAAGACAAACTGAAATGATTGTACCCCAAACGATATATCATCCGCTATATACCGATAGCGAGAAATTTATCATTCTCATTACCGGTGGCCGTGGCTCGGGGAAGTCTTTCAACGCTTCTACCTTCATTGAGCGTCTGACATTCGAAATGACTCCCACAGAGAAGATAGTCCACCAGATTCTTTATACACGTTACACGATGGTATCAGCCGGGATGTCTATCATTCCAGAGATGATGGAAAAGATAGATTTGGATGGAACCACAAAGTATTTCAAGACCACCAAAACCGATATTGTAAATCGGATGACCGGCAGTCGTATCATGTTCCGTGGTATAAAAACTTCTTCCGGGAATCAGACGGCCAAGCTGAAATCCATTCAGGGTATCACCACCTTTGTCTGTGATGAAGCAGAGGAATGGACCAGTGAGGACGAGTTTGACAAGATTATGCTCTCCATCCGTAAGAAGGGAATTCAGAACCGGATTATCATCATCATGAATCCATGCGATTCGAACCATTTCATCTACAAGAAATACATCGAGAATACTCATCGGCTGGTGGAGATTGACGGCGTCCAGGTACAGATTTCCACCCATCCGAATGTACTTCATATCCATACGACTTACTTCGACAATATCGAGAACCTTTCTCCTGAGTTCCTGAGAGAAGTCAAGGAAATGAAAGAGAAGAATCCGGAGAAGTACGCTCATGTGGTTATCGGACGTTGGGCGGACGTGGCCGAAGGTGCCGTGTTCAAGAAATGGGGTATTGTGGACGAGTTCCCCATGTGGTGCAAGAAGGTGGCTATTGGACAGGACTTTGGTTATACCAATGATCCATCGGCTTCTATTCGATGTGGCATCGTAGACAATGCGCTTTATCTGGATGAAGTGGATTATAGAACTGGATTACTTTCTGGGGATATTATAAAGACGCTACGCCCGTGGAATTTGAGAGTGATTGCCGACAGTGCGGACCCGCGACTCATTCAGGAGATTCATAACGGAGGGATTAAAATATACGCGGTAGAGAAAGGACAAGGTTCTGTCAATGCCGGTATTGACAAGATGAAGGGAATGGAAATATTCATCACCAAGCGTTCTTATAACCTTCAACGGGAGTTCAGAAATTATGTATGGGCAAAGGATAAGGACGGAAACTACATCAACGAACCGGAAGACCACGATAACCACGGTATTGACGCTGCACGCTACTATGTGCTGGGAGAACTTCTCGGTAGAATTATGAAGCCCAAAGACGTTTCAGGAATATTTGGACATTAAACTTTGAGATATGACTATAGAAGAAATTTTAGCTATGCCGGAAGTAGAGAGAAAAATCTACTATCTGAAAAAAGGACGAAAGACCGAGCAACCAAACGCTCACGCTCTTTACAACGACTGGAACCCGAACAGACATGAGATAGTGATTGATGAAGAAAAATATCC
>OGZW01002734.1_pt1 | contig 13541 bp, 7 predicted proteins | sample 1577001 | NCBI WGS metagenome assembly OGZW01 (sample SAMEA3541519, study PRJEB24748) | human gut metagenome | biome: human gut; feature: human-associated habitat; material: faeces | place: China | collected 2012 | reverse complement strand
AGCTCAGGTCCTCGCCGTTTGAGGCAATTACCTTGCGATACCACTCGAACGATCTTTTCTTGCTGCGCCGACGTGTGCCGTGTCCTTCGTCATCGAGGTCGACATAAATGAAACCGTAGCGCTTGCGCATCTGGCCCGTTGCGACCGAAACCAGATCGATCGGTCCCCAGCACGTGTAGCCCAGGAGGTCCACCCCGTCGATTTCGACGGCGTCCTTCATAGCCTGGATGTGCTCGCGCAGGTAATCGATACGGTATCCATCATCCACAAAGCCGTTCTGATCCGGCTCATCCGGGGCTCCGAGACCGTTCTCCACGATAAAGAGCGGCTTTTCGTACCGGTCGTATATGTCGTTCATGGTGATGCGCAGCCCTGCGGGATCGATGAATCTGCCCCATGGCTCCATCTTGAGGTAAGGGTTGGGGGCACTCTTGAGTAGATTGGAGTCGAACTGCCCCTCGGTGTTTGCCTGCGCCACGCGCGTCGAGTAGTAAGAGAAGCCCACGAAGTCCACCGGATTCTGCGCAAGGACCTCCTCATCGCCCTCCGCCCAAGGAATCGCGAACCCTTGACGCTCATACTCCGTGAGCATGTAGCACGGATAGTGGCCGCGCACCTGCACGTCGGTGAACATGTAGTGCTTGCGATTCTCGTCCTGAGCCGTTTTAACGTCGGCAGGGTTGCAGGTAGCAGGATAGAAAATACCCGCATTGAGCATGCAGCCGATTTGCGCACCAGGGATGATCTCATGGCAGGCGCGCACCGCGCAAGCACTCGCCACGAGCACGTGATGCACCGCGTTATGAACGGAGACGTAGCGGTCCTCCCCCTCATCAAACACGATGCCTGCCGCCATGAAGCACGCAGAGGTCATGATGTTGATCTCGTTGAACGTGAGCCAAGAGCGCACTTGATTGCGGTAACGTGCGAACACAGTGCGAGCGAAGCGCTCAAACATGCCCACGAGAGCGCGGTTGCGCCAACCGCCGTATGCCGTAACAAGATGCATGGGCACGTCATAGTGGTTGAGCGTCACCACCGGCTCGATGCCCTGTTCGAGGCAGGTGCGAAACACATCCTCATAGAACGCGAGGCCCTGCTCGTTGGGTTCGGAGTCATCCCCGTTGGGGAATATACGGCTCCATGCGATGGAGAGGCGCAGAGCCTTGAAGCCCATCTCGCCGAAGAGCGCGATGTCCTCGCGGTAATGATGATAGAAATCGATGGCCTGTTGGGCCGGGTAGTAATGGTCGGACAGCGGCTCGAGCGGAACGTCGTCACCCCTGATGACGGCGAGACGGTCCCGCCCGTACGGCAGAAGATCCGCGTTGGCGAGCCCCCGCCCGCCCTCGTCCCAGGCACCCTCACACTGGTTGGCGGAAAGCGCGCCGCCCCAGAGGAAATCAGAACGCAATGGCATGGGAGTCCTCCTTATCTTGCTTTTAGTGCGAACGGGCACCACCATGCAGCGGTGCCCGTCCGGGTTCATGGGGCCCCAGTTCCGAGAAGAGACTCGTTGCGCTAAGGCACCCTTCTAGATGCAGCGCTTAAGCCTCAAGGGCCTCCTCGGCTTCCTTCTCGCCCGATTCGCGATTGTCGAAGCCAAAGACCATGCAGAGGGCGAATGTCACCGCAAAGCCAATCGCGCAGCTGATGGCGCCCGGAATGATGTCCTGGCTGAACTTGATGACGTTCATCCACGGGAAGCCGACTCCCGAGAAGACGAAGATGCGCGCGTTGAGCAGACCGCATGCAAGGCCGCCGGCCGCGCCGCCGATCATCGACCAAGCGAGCGCCTTCTTATCGCGCAAGAGGATGCCGTAAATGATGGGCTCGGATACGCGGCCGAGCGCATAGGTAGCGAAGGTAGTCCAACCGAGCTGACGGTTAGCCTTGCCCTTTGCACGGATGCCGTAGGCGAGCGCGACCGCAAGCGTCACGTAAACAACCACCGTCGTACCCGGAGTGCACACGGCGTCATAGCCCACCTCAAGCCAGCCGGGCATCATAGCGGTGAGAATCGGCACATGCATGCCGGTAGCGATCACGAGGTTCCACGTCGCACCGACCACCAGACCGCACAGCGGACCGGCGTTCGCGCCGAGCCAGATGATGATATCGGCGATGATGCCCATAATGAAGGAGACGGCGGGGCCGAAGACGCAGAGTGCAAGCGGCAGCATGATGAGCATGGTCCCCACTGGAATCACGAGGATGCGCAGCATGTCAGGGCAATGCTTCTTGATAAGCCCCTCTACGTAGGACTGAATCCACACGATGAGGATGATGGGAAGCACCGACTGTGTGTAATTCACCAGCGTCATGGGGATGCCGTAGACGTCGAACGGAGCGCCCTCCTCGACGATAGCGAGCATGCTCGGATGAATCATAATAGCAGCCGTCATGAGCGCGAGCACAGGACTCGTCTGGAACTTCTTGGCCGCCGCATAGGCACCGAAGATCGGCAGGAAGTAATATGCCGCGTCTCCCACCAAGGTGAAGAGCCGGTACATGCTGCCCTCCGCGGCTAGAAGGCCCGCGCCTTCCGGACCAAGCAAAATGGTGAACATGCGGAAGATACCCGCGATGCAGAACACGGGCAGAATGGGAGCGATAGAGCCGCTCACCGCATCGAGAATCAGATTGCCGATGCGCTTCGGAGCGAACCGCTCCTTCCAGGGAAGCCTCTCTGCTGCGTCCAGATCTTCATCAATCGCCGTCTGGACTTCAAAGCCGCCTTCCCTGCATACCGCGTCGTAGACCTTGTCGACGGTCGGCCCGATTACGAGCTGCACCTGGCCGCCAGCGTGCACCACGCTAATCACTTCGGGAATCGCATTGAGCTTGGCGTCATCTGCAAGCCCCTCGTCCTTAAGAACGAGGCGCAGACGCGTCATGCAATGCGTCGCGCTTGAAACATTCGCCTTGCCGCCCACCTCTTCGATGATTCTTTGGGCGAGTTTTTGATAGTTAGTCATCATTCCTCCTTTTACGCCACGAATCGTCGTGGCACGAGATGGTTCTCGTACTTTCGGAGGTCATGCCCTGCCCTAACACAGGTTACAATCCTTCTGGCCTGGGTTGTCAGCGTCCGGCTGTGCCGGATTCCGCCTTCGTACAGATACGGTTGACATGGAGCATGAAGTAAAGCTTCTCCTCGTCGGTGAGCTCCGTATGCCATTCCCGCTTCATATAGGTACAGATGTGGTCGATGCATTGCGCAAGCTCGGGAAACTCCTCGCGCGAATTCGCATAAAGCGGCAAATTGGCGCTGCTGAGGCTATCGTTACCCTTGATACGCTTGAACAGATACTGCACGTGTGTCGCAAACCGTGAGAACTCAAAAGACTCCCGATCGATGATGGTACGGAAATCGTACTCGACGATATCAGTGACATCGTTGAGCAGGCGCTCAAACGATTGGGCGCGATCGCTTGCCACAGTAACCTCTGCCCCAGTCTTTGCATTGACCAAATTCATGGCGATGCTTGCCACCTCTTCGCGCGGCAGCTCGACGCCCAACTCCTGCCGCACGCGCGCGGTAATGTAGCGGCCGATTTTGTATTCCAGCGGATAAAGCTGCTGCACATCATAGGTAAGGGGCATATCAAAACGAATGCCCTTCCTCTGCCGCGCAATCGCAAAGGCGATATGGTCGGCCATGATGAGCACGGCGTTGGGACTGAGTTCGTAAGGCAGCTCGTTCTCTACAATATCCATGATCTTTGCCGTAAACAGCACCACATCGGCAGGAAGATCCTGCATGATACGCTGCCCCTCGGCATCGATGCTATAGAACGTGCGCTCGATATGGTCCATCGCGAGCTCCCGGGGGAAGTCACCACCGAAGCCGACACCCTTGCCGAGCGCCACGACCTCGCGACCGCGACTATCTCGACAAATCACGGCGTTATTGTTGAGCTTTCTGATCGCCAGCATATCGATGCACCTCCTCTCTTGATGATAGGGCACTCATTCGGAGCTGAACAAAAAGGGCATGACCTCGGCAGAAAGCAGCACCCTACTTGCCTACGGTCATGCCCTAAAGTGACACCCGAATATATGTGCAATTGAATAACGAACGGAATCCGGATGGCCATGCTCCCCAAAGGGATAACAACCCATCACATGTATTTATAGGCCCACCCGAGATGAACGTCAAGTGTAAATTTGCGTAATCCGCACCCTTGATTGGCAACTTCATCCGCGTAATCCGCACCCCCGACTGATTCTGAGTTGCGGTGAAATAGTTCCTGATGGAGCCAGCTGGGCCGTAAAACAGGAACTATTTCACCGCAAGTTATGGGGAGACTGGGCGTGCGGACGGCCCTGGTGAGCTAGAGGTTGTAGGTGACCACCTGGGACTCGGCGGGGTTGGAGGGATCGGACTGCTCCACGCGGACGAACTTGACCGTCACCGTCTTAAAGCCCGCCTTGTGCAGAACATCCGAATAGACGCGCGCCTGCAGGGCGTGCTTCTCGAACAGCTGGTCGGGTGTCTCATCCGGCGTGCCACCCGTCTTGTAGTCGATGGCCAGTGCGCGTGACGGATCGGCCGGGTCGGTCGCCAGTGCATCGATGGCGCCCTCGGCATATGCACCGTAGCGGGCAATGTCCTTGTCCTCGCAGCCCAGCGAAAAGAACGGCACCTCGGCGCGAACGCACGGCCAGGCAAGCAGCTCGGCACGGACCGCCGACTTGAGCCAGCGGTCCAGGGCAACGTCGAAGCGCTCGCGCTGCTCCGGCGTCAGGCGCCACAGACGCGCCAGCGCATCGGCACGCGCGGCGGGCAGCTCATCGGCACCCATCTCGATCAGCCACTGGCAGGCGGCATGGAACGCCGAGCCCAGCGCCATGGGGTTGCCGGCGGGCTCGACAGCAGCCACGTCCGCATCCGTCATCTCGGAACCATCCGACTCCGCATCATCGCCGGCCTCGTCCATGGGCACGTGTGCCTCGGCGGCACGGTCCTCGGACTCGGCATGCAGCGCCGCGGCAATTGACGAGTAGCTGTACGAATCGCGCGCCGGATACGGGCAGGTGCCCATGCGCACGCCCACCGCCTGGGGATACACGAGCTCAAACGCATCGGGCTCGGGGTCGGCAGGACCGGGAACGGCGGCGCGGGCATCCGCACCGGCACCCTCCGGCTCCGCATCGCCGCGGACAAGCCTGCCTTCGGCATCAAGCGAAGCATTGGCCTCAAACGACTGCTCGCCAAAAGCAAAGTCAGCCAGCGAGATGAGCTCGTAGTCGCCCGGCTGGGAGTTGTCGAACACCAAACGGTCGGCATCGAGCTGCGGCATGTCCAGGCCGTCCGTCGGCAGAATACGACGCAGCACGTCGTAGGTCAGATCGGTCTCGACATCGAAGGTCGGCGCGCACAGCTTGCCGCGGCTCACGCCGGCATCCATCGCCAGAATGACCAGCTCGCGCGCTCGCGTCATGGCGACATAAAGCAGACGAGCCCGCTCCTCGAGCGAAAGCTGCAGGTCGTCGTTGCGCAAGTGAGCAAATGCCTCGGCGGGAGAACCCGTCGCGCAGACATCCTCCATGAGCTCTGGCGGCAGCCACAGCGACGTGCCCTTGCCCTTAAACGCGTGCTCAAACTGCTTTTTGACGTCATCGCCCTTTACGAACGTGCCGTCCGCGAGTTTAACGCCGTCGAAGCGTGCAGGCAGTGCCACGACCTGCGCTCCGCCCTCGACGCGACCCATCTGTGCCGCACCGGACGATTTGCGCACGCCAAAGCACTCCGCAACCGCCACGACCGGATACTCCAGGCCCTTGGACGCATGCACGGTCATGATGCGTACCGCGCCGTCACCCTCCTCGTTGAGCGCGCCCGGGGCTTCCTTGCCCGCCAGGAAGCGGTCAAAGGCCAGCGCAATGGAGCGCGGCGAGTTACCGAACTCGGCCTCGGCCTCAACCACAGCATCGAGCGCCTTGAGCACGTTGGCGGCAATGGCCTTGCCCTCGGGACCACGCTGTGCCAGACGCACAAACCAGCCCGAAGCGTTGACCACGTCGCGCGCGATCGCCGCGAACGAATCGCGGCCCACACGACGAAGCGCATAGCATAGCACCTCGCGGGCGCGCGTCACGAGCGGCAGGCTCTGCAAGCCCGGCACATCGGAATCGCTCATGATGCCCGCGTCGATGTTGCGGCGCGAGGTCTCCCCCGTCTGGTCGTCCAGCTTGGTCGCCAGCGCCAGGAACTCCTGGGCGCCGAGCGCAAACATCGGCGAGGCCAGCAGCGGCATAAGGCCCTGCGCCGTATCGGCCGGATTGGCGAGCGCGCAGACTAGGGCGCGCACCGTCTGCACCTCGGCTGCCTGGGCAAAGACCGAGCCACCCGCGATCACGCAGTCGAGTCCTTGGTCGCGGAAAGCCTGGGCATAGACGTCGGCGTTGGTCATGCGGCCCAGCAGCAGCACCATGCCGCCCTGGGGCTGACCGGCATCGGCAAGCGCGCGGAACCGCTCTGCGATCGCGCGGGCCTTGGCCTGTGTGCGCTCCTGCGTACTGCCGCCGGCAACAAAGAGGGCCTGACGACGCGAGGCGTCTGCCACCAGCGTGTCCTTGCGGCCGTCGCTCGCCTCAAGATCCAAAAAGCCCTGCATCAGGCCGCCGTCGTCGCCGTCGAAGACGCGAGCCACATAGCGTAGCACCTCGTCGTGGCTGCGGAAGTTGCGCACGAGCTTAACGAGCTCGCCAGCAGGGGCGTCGGCCGCGGCAGTCGCCTCGGGCGCGGCAGACGAGCCCACCTTGCGCTCCTGGCGACGGAACACCTCGACCTCCGCCCCGCGGAAGCGGTAGATCGACTGCTGTGCATCGCCTACGGTACACAACGCGCGCTCCCCCGCACCCGTCAGGTAACGGATCAGGTCGACCTGCATCTGATCGGTATCCTGGAACTCATCGATCATGACCATCTTAAAGCGACCCTCGTATGCCGCTCGGATGGCCGGGTAATCGCGCAGGGCCTCGTAGGCCATGCGCAGCAGATCGTTGTTGTCGAGGGCAGACTGGCCGGCCTTGAGCGCGCGGTACTCAGCCTCTACAGCACGGGCAAGCCCCACCAGTGCCTCGAGCGCGGGACCGCCGCAGGCCAGCACGATATTGATAAACGCATCGGCGGCCTCTGCCTTGAGTAGCTCCACCTGCTCCTTAGGGAATGCCTTGCTCGCGCGCGGCATGGTGCACGACATCATGAGTCGCGCCGCATCGGCCATGGTCTTGCCGCTCGCCTCGAACGCGTCGATGGCATCGAGCGCCGTCTGCGCTTTTTCGGTCGCGGCCTTGCTTGCGCCCAACGCCGATCGATAGGCATCGGCAAGGGCCGAGGTGTCGGCCTGGCCGCGCGCCACGCGCACGTCGTCCATACCGCCCGGCAGCTGGCTCGAGAGCTCCAGCAGGTCGCGCACCAGACCCTTGATGGTCGTGCCGGCGCCAAAGGGACCGCCCTCGCCCGCCATGGGATACCAGGCGTAGAGGGCCTTGAGCGATGCCGCGAGCTCGGGGGCGGCATCGGGCGCCGTCGCGCGGGCCAGCACATGCTCAACAGCCTGATCCATAAGCTCATCGGTATCGGTAAGCACCGTGAACTCGGGATCGATGCCCAGCTCCAACGCATGCGCGCGCAGGATGCGCGAACACATACCGTGAATGGTCGAGATCCAAGCGTCGTCGACGGTCAGGGCCTCCTCGTCCATACCCTCTTCGATAAGCGCGCGACGCACGCGGTCGCGAATCTCGGCCGCGGCATCTTTGGTAAAGGTAATGGCGAGCACCTGGTCCAGATGCTCGACAAACGGACCGGATTCGGGCGAGAGCGCGTAGACGATGCGGCGCGTGAGGGTAAAGGTCTTGCCCGAACCGGCACCCGCCGAGACAAACAGCGGACGGTCGAGCGTTTTGACGATCTGCAGCTGTTGCGGCATCAAAGTCGAAAGATCCATGGTCTACACGTCCCTCCTTACAAACGTTCCTTCGTGGTTATACGAGCAGCGCGCATGCGCGGCCTGAGCCGACGTCGGGTCGACGGCGGCAACGTCGCCTGCCTCGAGTTCGTGCAGGCGCTCGGCGATGCCGGCCTCCACGCGATCGAGCAGGGCGTCGAAGTCCATGCTGCCACCCTCGCCGGGAAAGCCCTTCTTAAGCCCCGGGATGCGGCCGTCACCACGCTCCTCCTCGAGCAGCTCGGCACTCGCGGCGCCGCGCAGCGCCGGTTTGCCGCCCTTGGTCGAAAAATAGAGCGCCGCACGGGCATCCAGATCCAGCGCCCGGCGCATGGCCTGCGCATAGATAAGCGTCTGGGTATGGGGCGGCAGCCACCGCGGGTCGTCGATGGCGGCCTCGCCCGATTCCTCGTCGCGCACCGTGGGGTCGGCGAGTTTAAACTCCTCAACGCCCGTGCGATGCTTGTAGTCGATTACCACGGCGCGATTCTCGGCATCCACATCCACGCGGTCGATGCGCCCGCCGAGCGGCCAGCCGGCATACTCGACCTGGAGCTCGTTGAACGCAAACTCCAGGTAGCGCGGAGCAAAGGGGGTGAGCGCCTCGGACTCGTAGGCAAGAACGCCCTCCAGCTGCGGCAAAATCTCGGCCACCTGGCGCTCCTCCACCGGGGAGAGCGGCACGAGCGGGCCCTCGGTACCGCGCTTGCCCGCATGCTCGGCCAGGGTCTCGTCAAAGACCTCGCGCAGCAGCTCCTTCGCGCGTGGCAGATTCATGGGTGTCACGCGCTCCATGCCCTCCTGGGGCAGACGGGCATGCAAGTGTTCCAGCACGTCGTGGACAAAGTTGCCCTTCTCCATGTTGCCAAAGCCCGCATCGATGGACTGGGGCTTGACGCGATACGACACGAACCAGCACAGCGGGCAGGTGGAATAGGCCTCGATCTGCGAGGCGGACGTCAGACGCGGCACGAGCGGCGCGTCCTCGTCCTCGCCGTCACGACGGCGCAGGACCAAATACGGCACGGCCTCGGCACTCAGATGCTGAGGGGCTTCACAGGTCACGCGCTCGCGCTTGAGACCTTCGCCTGCCGCGGGATCGAAGTCCCTTACGATATCGCCCTCACCCACGCACTTCGCCTTGTCGGCGTCAGCGGCCTTAGCAGCGTCAGCGGCCTCGGCGTGCGCCCGCAGCTCGGTCCACACGGCGGCTGGATAGCACTCGCGTGCCTGGCGATCGTGCGTCACGCGGGCAAGCGCAACCGGACCGCGTGCCGTCTGCATCGCGTGGCCAAAGCGCACGCGCAGCAAAGCCGCGGGCTCAAGCGTCACGCCCTCGCGACCAAGGCTCGCCGTCAGCGTAGCCAGCGGTCCCTCCTCGTGCGAGAGCGGATAGCTGTCCAGATCGACATCGGCAAACAGCACGGCATCGTAGCTGCCGGGGCGCAGGGCCGCCGCATCGGCAAGCGAAGCAAAGCGAACCTGGGCGCGTGGCGCACGGTCAACCTCGTAGGTCTCGTAATCGTAGGCGGCGCTACGCTTGTCCACCTTGGTTCGAATGTCATCGAGCACGGGCACGGTCGCGGCCTGCGACACGTCGAGCGCACGGGCGCCATTCATAAGGATGTCGATGACGTGGCGCAGCAGGGCCACCTCCGCCTGGCGACGGGCCTGACCGTCGAGACCGCCAAGTGCGCGATCGGGCAGTGCCTCGGCAACGGCAAGCATGGCCTTGAGCGCCGTCACGGGTTTGTCGCGCCACAGCGCCTGGAACACGTCCGAGATCACGCACGGCACGCTCTTAAACCAGTTCTCGTCGCTCGCCGCTTTACGCGCGCCCCTCACCTGGCCCTGCACGCTCTGCAGCAGGCTCTTGACGCCCGCAGTGGTCTTGTTGCGCGACAGGCGCATATTCTTGTCAAAGCCGCGGGCGCTCGCGGCGTCGGCACCCGAAAGCGGGCTGTAAATCCAGTCGGTAAGCTCCGGAGCGGGCCACCACTCAGTCTTAGAAGCTGCCCCTTCGTCGGCGGCCTTCATACGCTCGATCAGGTTGGCGAGCGCCGTGAACTGCCTGCCCGCAATGGATTGGGAAAACGCCGTGAACTCGGCCGTCTCGGCAGCAACGTGGCGCGCCGCCAAACGAGCGGCAAGCTCGCCGAACAGCTGGGGTGCCCGGGCGGACACCACGAGTACGCGCACGGGATCGACGGGTGCGGAGGCGGCATCGTTGACCTTGGACTCCTTGCGCGCTTTCACCATCTTATCGATGACGTCCGCATAGACACGGGCACGGGCATGGGGCCCGGCGACTTCCACAAAGGCAGGACGTACGACGGACTTTGGAGCAATCGCGGGAGCGCCGGCATCCTCGTCCAGCGGCGCGATCTCAAACAGCACACCGCGGACATCAAATGCCGCGGCAAGCTCCTCGCGCATCGCCGCTTGCTCGCGGGCAAGCAGCACGACAACCTCTCCCCCGTTGTTTGCCACGGCGGACAGCAGCTCGAGCAGGCTATACGTAAATGACGTGACGCCGCGCACGCAAACGGCGCGGGCGCACCCCGGCAGGTTGTCGGCCAAAGCGCCGGCCATAATGTCAGCCGCCTCGCAGGGCTCGACCATATCTCGACGGTCCAAACCGCGCGCATAGGCGCACAAAAGTTCAAACACGCGAGCCTCGGCGTCGCTTCTGGGCTTGGGCTTGCAAACGTTGTCGCAGCAACGCTCGGCACCTGTCCCTGCCACACCCGGCAGCACATCGCGAGCCATACGCGCGAGCATACGCACCGTGCCCTGGCTGCGCGAAAGCGGCTGCAGGTCGGCGTCGTCGAGACGCGCTACCATGTCCGAAAACAGCATCTGGCGCTGCAGGTTGTCGACGAAACCGCGCCCGTCGCCCAAAAGCTCCCAAAGCGAGCGAAGCCACGATGTAGGCGTCTTGTAGTCAATACCCAGCGAAACGCCGGCTTCCGCCGCATCATGACGGCACAGGTCGAGCTCGGCAAACGTTGGCGCCAGCAGCACGGCACGCCCGTGGCGGGCAATAAGGTCGGCAAGCAGCGCCGCCTCGGCATCGCTCAAATCCGCGCCGGCGTTGGTGGTATAGATTCGAACAGGCATGGTCCTCCACTCAAACCGTTCGCAATATTCAATGCTTCCATCCTACCCGCCCACGCGGACAGATTTGCCCCACGCCAACAGATTTGACCCCTTGGAGACAGAGGAAAATGGATCACCGAGGAGGTCAGTCTAACCCAGTGATCCGTTTTCCTCCGTCCCCAAAGGATCAAAAAACCGCCCCCGAAGGGACGGTTCTGCGCAATTCGTTTGTTGCCGCTGGCCTACTCGCCATCCTCCAGCTTGATGAGGATCTTGCGATAGCCGCCGTACTCGCCGTTGAGTGCCTTGGACACGCGGCTCACCGTAGTGGACGAAGCGCCGGTGCGGGCCTGAACCTCAACATAAGGCTCGCCCTCATCCAGATAACGCGCAACCTGCAGACGTTGCGAAAGATCGCAGATCTCGCGCGGCGTGCAGATATCGGTCAAAAACGCCTGGATATCCTTCTCGTCATCCAAAAGACTAAATGCGTGGACCAGCTGCTTGACATCAGGCTTGTCAAACATGTTCTCGATATTCATCGATCACCGCCAAACCCGCCATAAGGCATCGAAGTTGATACTGACATCGGGCATCGTTCGCCCGTTCTATGCAATAGGGCAACGCCTGTGGCTTTTGCCCGTAGCAGTGTAGCACACCACCAAACTAAAGCGACAAGACTCTCTGCCAGCGGCGCGTTTTTCAGGACGGACGCCGTTTTGAAACCGAATGCGCACGTAAGCTCCACGAATATCTGAGACAATGGGCGGCCGAACAAGGCGGCACACCCGAGCGGCCGTCCAAGCCGCCGCAGCAAACCGCTTCACGCGACACCGACGCACCCTGCGCAAGAAAGGATTCACACCATGCGCTTTATGCTTAACTGGCTCTTTACCTCGATCGCCATCGCGATTGCCACGTTCCTCGTCCCCGGCATCCAGCCCTTCGGTTTTGCCGAGGCCTGGGTCTGTTTCGCCTTCGTGGGACTGTTCCTGAACATCGTCGATTCGCTCGTCAAGCCGTTTCTGACGGTTATCTCGCTGCCGCTCACGATCATTACGCTGGGTATTTTTCAGCTCGTAGTCAACAGCTTTATGCTCGAGCTGGCCAGCTATCTGTCGGTCAATCTGCTGGGCGCGGGTATCTCCATCGCCAGCTTTGGATCGGCCTTTATGGGCAGCATCCTGGTGTCCATCATGCGCAGCATCCTCGACAGCATCGCCGAGGGCTAAAACGGCCATTCCGGCCGCGCCCGTCTCAACAGCCCAAAACGAAGGCCGCCCATCACAAAAATGGGCGGCCTTCTTATTTGCCAAGTCTCAAAGGGCGAGAGAATCTGCCATTTCCACCCCGTCCCCAAATGGCAGGTGTGGGTTAGATGACGTAATCGTAGCCTTCGTTGGGAGCGACAAGTTGATCGAGCGTCACACCGTCGAGGTAGTCGTTGATAAGCTTGTCCAGGTTCTTCCACACGTCGAGCGTGGGGCACTCGTCAGAGCGCGAACAACCCTTGCAGTCGCCATCCAGGCAGGCGACCGGCGCCAGGCTGCCCTCGGTCAGGCGCAAGATCTCGCCCACCGTGTACTGCTCGGGCGGGCGCGTGAGCACATAGCCGCCGCCCTTGCCGCGCATGCCCGAGAGCATGTTGGCGCGCACGAGCGTAGCCAGAATATTCTCGAGGTACTTCTCCGAAATACCCTGACGCGCCGCAATCTCTTTAAGCGGGATACGGCCTGTCGCCTGGTGCTCGGCCAGGTCGACCATAACGCGCAGGGCATATCTGCCCTTTGTGGAAACCAACATATATATAGCTGCCTTTCGGTCTTTTAATTCGTAGAAATTCTAGCCGAAAAATTGGTTTTGAAAATACCTATTCCCGTCAAGATGGTTAATCGACTCGTAATAATCTTCTATTTCCTATTGCGTTACTAGGCTTTACTGTCTACTATGCTTGCCAACAGCAAAACGAACAACCTATAAGGTTTGTGGGTTTCGCTGCCACACACACCGTAAAACCACACGGTATCCAGTCATTTGAACACTTTGGAGGTTCACCATGAGCAATGTTTACACGTCCATCGATCAGCTTATCGGCCACACCCCGCTTCTGGAGCTCACCCACTTCGAGGCCGACGAGGACCTCAAGGCCCGTGTGCTCGTCAAATTGGAATACTTCAACCCCGCCGGGTCCGTCAAAGACCGCGTCGCCAAGAACATGATTGACGAGGCCGAGAAGGCCGGCAAGCTCGTGCGCGGTGGCGACTACACCATCATCGAGCCCACGAGCGGCAACACCGGCGTCGGCATCGCCTCGGTGGCGGCGGCCCGCGGCTACAAGGTGATCATCACTATGCCCGAGACCATGTCCGTCGAGCGCCGCAAGCTTATGCAGGCATATGGCGCACAGCTCGTGCTCACCGACGGCTCCAAGGGCATGAAGGGCGCCATCGCCAAGGCCGAGGAGCTCGCCGCGCAGACGCC
>OGZW01002732.1_pt1 | contig 13550 bp, 7 predicted proteins | sample 1577001 | NCBI WGS metagenome assembly OGZW01 (sample SAMEA3541519, study PRJEB24748) | human gut metagenome | biome: human gut; feature: human-associated habitat; material: faeces | place: China | collected 2012 | reverse complement strand
TTCGTAAACTTGGGTAAGATTTTATAGATATTGTTTGGAGAGGACTTAGAATTCACCTTCATACAATTAATGTAATTCCCGACTAAACAGGTGAATAATTACTTAATTTCGTCCGGCCAAGGACAAGGTTTACCCGTAGCTTTGACTGTAGGACGTTGGGCATCAACTTTTCTCAAATAGGTTCCTAATTCTTTAGAAAGCCGTTTCACAATATCCGGATGTTGTGCGCTGAGATCATTACTTTCGCCTATATCATCGGGGATATTGAATAGTTCTTTTTTACCTGTACCATAGTAATAGATTAATTTCCAGTCACCCTTGCGTACGGCACAGTTAAAGTTGATTCCCGGACCGTCGTTTCCCCAGTTGTTGGGCATATTCCAGAAGAGGCTGCGTCCTTTGGAAGGATTCCTGGTCTGTTTCAGTAAAGGCATGAAGCTGATGCCGTCGATAGGCTGAACTGTCTTGTATTTTTTGATGCCCGCCATTTCGAGGATAGTAGGATAGAAGTCTTCTATCAGCAGGTAATCATTGCATTTGCTGCCAGGGGCTACGACACCGGGCCAGCTGACGATCATCGGTTCACGGATGCCGCCTTCATAGGTGGAGCCTTTACCACTGTTGAGAGGATGATTCTGGGTGTGCAGTTTGCCGTCACGCCAATACGATTCGGCGGCAAGTCCTCCGTTGTCGCTCATGAAGATAATAATAGTGTTGTCGGCTTCTCCGCTTTTTTCCAGCCAGTCCATCAGATCGCCCAGACTCTTGTCCATGCCTTCGATCAGTGTGGCGTATGCGGCTTCATGGTCGGTCATGCCTTTTTTCTTGTATTTGTCGTAGAAACGTTTGTCCTTGTCCAAGGGGACGTGGATGGCGTATTGGGACATATACAGGTAGAAAGGCTGGTTGTACTTCTTAGCTTTGTTCAGAGCTTTGATGGCTTCCAGAGTTAATGCTTCGGTGACGAAGGTCTCCGTACCCCAGTACTTTTCAAGTCCGGGAACGGCCATGAGTGATATTGGCTTTCCGTCTTTGTTGTGACCGTAATTCTCTTCTCCCAGATAGCTGGCGAGTCCTCCGGCAGCATGTCCGGCTATGTTTACTTCGAAGCCCCAGTGGTGCGGGTCTTCTCCCGGAGTGTCTATGGCACCGAAATGTGCTTTTCCGCAATGAATCGTATGATAGCCGCTGTCTTTCAGTAGTTGTACGAAGGAGGTTCCTACGAATGTGTTGTTGGTGCCGGGCACTTGGCTTACTCCGTTGTAGTTCCAGTCCGGCACATCCAGTACTTTATCCTTGCGGTCTGTCTTTGTGTTCTTTTGCAGCGTCCAGTTGGTTACCCGGTGGCGTGCCGCGTTCGTTCCGGTGATGAGGCTGCATCGGGTGGGGGAACTGATACTGCTGGCATACGCTTGTGTGAACATCATGCCTTGTTTGGCAAGTCGTTCCATGTTGGGTGTTTCGTACAGCTTATTGTAATCTGTCTTTTGTGTCCAGAAGGGGAGTGAAGTGTCTTGCCATCCCATGTCGTCTACCATGAAAAGGATGATGTTGGGGCGTTTGTCCACACGCTGTGTCTGGGCAGACTTCTGTGTTTGCAGGCCGGTGGCAGCCAGTGGCACGAGTGCGAGGGGGAAAAGTATTTTTTTGTTCATGGATTAATTATTTAGTGTTATTTCATTATTTCAATTCTGCCGGCCTTTTTGATCGGTATGCTCCGTAATTCCTGTTTCCCGTGGGAGTCTGCCCATATTCTTAATGTACCGGTGCAGTGGACATCCAATATCAGCTTCTCGGTAGTACGTTTGAGTATCTGCACGGTAGCAGGCGAAAGGTATTTTTCTTGTATGCCGATCACTGCCCAGCCTTTACGGATGGGGCAAAGATGGAACAGACTATCTATAAATCCGGATAACTTTATTTTTCTTTCAGATGCGTTCAATACTTCGGCGCTCTGTTTTTCCCAGTTGAATGCGAGAATGCTGTCGCAAGAAGAATCTGCGGATTTGCCGGTGCTTTCCCGTAACAGGTAATCTTCCCGTTTGACGAAACTTTCTACTTCCCGATAAGCGGGAGAAGTGTTCAGATTGTAGCAAATGACTGAGAGCGCTTCGTCTCCTGTAGGGGCAAATACACGGTAGGCTTTACCGCTTTGCAGGGGATTGGTCAGTATGGATTCCGGAGTCGGGATGGCGGGAGCCGCCGGACGGAATATCTTTCCGGTTTCATCAATCAGGGGGCGGATATTATCGGCAATAAATTCGCTTGGAGAGTCGGACAGGTAAACAGGTCCGCCGGAGATCGCTTTCGAACGTGCCATCAGACTGCCGCAAACGGTATCGCAGGAATGAAACATATCGTGGTCGGGCCAGACGGTCTGCCCCAGTATGAGTGTATTGGTATATGACTGGAACAGATGTGATTTAGCCATATTCTCGTCATATTTCTTATAGTCGATGCTGGCACGGGTTACGCTGCTGTACAAGGTATGGTCAATGTTCAGCACATTTTGTGCCATGCAGTTCATCAGTCCCATTTGCATTCGATGTGTCTGATGTTCCAGGGCAAGGTTGCAGTCTTTAGCCTGTCGGATAACCTGCGTTCCGCCCATATAGAGCGGGAGGGTGAAGGATTGATTGTCTATCTTCAAGAAGTCAAATCCATACTCCTTCATGGTACGGACATAATATTCGTACCATGTTTCTATCTTTTCTGTACTGGTGCCGGGCAGTAAACTGCCGTTGTAGGAGTGTAGAACTTGCCGGATTTCCGGCGGAAAGTCATTCTCGGCAGAGATTCCCATCCAATAGCCGGAAAGGCTGTACCATAGCCCTATCCATCGGATTTTATCTGCTTGTTTGCGCTTCATGATGCGGCTCCATCCGTTCGGAAAACGTTTTTTGTCGGGGACGAGACTGGTCAGTTGCCGGTTCTTGTTCGCTATGTGTCCGTCGTCAATTAAGACATAACGTACCGGTATGCCGGATGCTTCGATGGCATCGATATCGTTCAGTATTTTCGTTTCATCAATGTCATAATGATAATGTTCCCAAGTACACCATCCCAGATAGTCGAAAGCATTGAAATACTGTTTGTCCGCTCTTTTGCGGAGGGCAGATACGGCTTTGTCTGCGATTAACGAATCGTAGGCGTCACTGAATACATGGTAGACGGATGAAGATTTCCGGAAAATCAGGAGGGGGAGTCGGCCGGTCAGTGCATCTTCTCCTAGTGTGGAGACATACAATGTGAGCGTGCCGTCCTGATTAACCTGAAACCAGCTGAGGCTGTTGCTACCCGCAATGGCTTTGGCGAACAGATATTCTCCGTCTGCAAGTTCAAGGAGCAGTGCGTCGCCCGATGCGGACGGCAGGGCATTGGAAGGAATGCTTGCATAATCGCTCCGTGTGAGGTCTTCGAGATGGTTGAACATCCAAGGGAGCAACCGATTGGTGTTATTCGGCCATTGATAGTCGCCGGGGCGGGAATCACGGCTGAAGAATATGCCACGAACATACAAAGGAAGTGCAACCTTATACGAAAGAGTGCTTTGGTGTTCCGGCACTTGTTGTTCGTATAAAATGGGGGTGGATGGAGTATGGGTGTTCAGGTCGATGATTTCTTCCATCCGATAAGCTGCAACATCTTTGTATGTCTTCCCTTTATGGTAGATAAACGGGTTCTGTGCAGACAGCGATACTTCCGCAAAGATGCCCGTCAATAGCCATAAACAGATGTGGATTATTCTTTTCATACCTCTTGTGTTATTTTACGGAATAGGCGCTGAAGTTTATAATATCCGGCAGTGCGATAGATTCGGATACGGTCAGTCTTAATGCTGTGGCTTCTACCGGTTCAAACTTTTCGATTCGTTTGTGCCCCACGGATTCTCCTTTGCAGACTGTTTGCCATTTACCGTTCACTTTGGCTTCTATCTGATATTGCCGGATGCGTTCTCCGTTTTTGATGTTTTCCTGGATGATGCAGTAATTGACAGACTGCTCCTTTCCAAGTTTCAGTGTCAGGCTTTTCTTTTGTCCCGAAATGCGGGCTATCGGGGAGGAGAACCGCCGATTGATTTCATCTCCCATTTCTTTCAGGCGCTGTGCGTCTCCGGCAGGGATTAATCCGGTCGGGTCAGGAGTTAATCCGAGAATGAGGGTGGCGTTTCTTCCTACTGACTTTTCATATTTATCCATCAGCGTGTTTAGCGGATAGATGTTGTTCTCGTCATCCGGTTCCCAGAACCATTCGTGGCGGCCGTTTGCTCCCCGTAGCGGAGTGTCTGCCATCGCCGGTACCCAGTATCTACCGTTCTTATCGCCATGTTTTAACAGTTCGAGTTGGTCGATACTGCTTTCAATGCGTTTATGGTGTGAGCAAGGGACGGGAAAGGTAGACCAGCAGGGATATTCCACTGTACCTGTCTCCGAACCTCCCCAACGGAAGTCGGCACGGTCGATGTTATGATAGAAAAGGCAGTTTGGCTGATACTTGTTGACAATCGGTTCCACGTCGGGGCCATCGGCACGGGGATCATCGGCTCCGCCGTCAAACCATATCATATATAAATCTCCGTAGCGGGTGCAGAGTTCTGTCACCATTTTCTCGCACAGGCGCTTGTACCATGCCTGGCGGTTGCGGGCGAACGCTCCTTCTCCTTCGGCCTTGAAGTTATGGATGCCCAGCAGGGAGTTCCATCGGATACCGATATAGATGCCCGGTTGCAGACCATATTTGCGGCAGGAGTTGACGAAGTCACGGACAATGTCTCCTTTCCCGTCTCTCCATTTCACGGCTTTCAGGCAATAAGGGTTGACGTCGCTTTGCCAGAGTCCGAAACCTGTTTCGTGGGTAGCAGTCAGTACGGCAAATTTGCATCCGGCAGCTTTGGCAGCTTGTACCCATTGGTCAGTATTCAGTTCGGTCGGGTTGAAGATGTTGTAATCTTCGATGGGATTGATACGGTTGTTGCCTTGTCCGTAGCGGATGCCGTCAAACACGTGCAGGTCATAATGGAAGACAGCTCCCATTTCCGCCTCATGCCATTTGAGTTGATGGGGCTTGGGGACGGGGAGTTCCTGTTGTTGTGCGAAGCTGCAAACTGAGTATAGGATAAAAAGAGAGAGATAGCAAAGTTTCTTCATGGTGTTTATTTAGTTACGGTTTCAAGATAATGGGCAAATGAATCGTTGGTATGGAGTAGCCATGCCTTGAGTTGTTTGTTGAATTGCCGGACCAGACGGGGGGATTGTCCGGCAATATTATCCATTTGATAGGGGTCTTTGGTTCGGTCGAAAAGAACTGTTTCGTCTATTTTTCCATTGGTTGCGTGGACTGCGAATGTATGGGTTGACGTACGTAGCCCGCGGTATCCGGTGGCATGATTGTCAAACTGTACATAATAATAAGGTTGTACCACTTCTTTTTTACTCTTGCCCAGAATATGGCGGGATAAGTCGAAAGTCTGTACCGTTTCGGGTATTTCCTTCCGGAATCCCATCAGGGAAAGGAGAGAAGGATATAAGTCGGCGAAGGCGATCATCAAATGGTCGTCTTTGCGTGGCTTTATCTTTGCCGGCCACGAGATAATCATGGGGATGCGCATGGCTTCTTCGTAGAAGATATCTTTTCCGGCATTGTTGTGAGCTCCCATGCAGATGCCATGATCGGAAGTAAATACAATGATGGTATTCTCAAACAGTCCGTTGCTTTTGAGGGTTTCGATGATACGTCCTACCTGCTCGTCTACCCCTGTGATACAGGCGTAATAATTGCGTATGTTATTTCTGAAATAGTTTCCCATTTCGGTTCCTTTGGCGGGTATGTCGGGGCGGTGGGCACAGAGGGCTTCCACATCTATATCCTTATATAGGGCTTTGTATTTGTCGGGAACCAGTTCGTAACCGGTATGCGGAGGATTCATCGATACGACCAGTGCGAAAGGTTGTTTATTCTCTTTTTGTGTCTGAATGTATTCGATGGCTTTGTCCGCTTCGTATGCAGGGCCCCATTGGTTGACGTAGTAGAAACTGTCACGTGGAGCAGTCGTGTCCCAGTACATCGGTTTCAGATGATAATCGTATGTCCCGTAGGCTGTCCAGTATTCAAATCCGTGGCGGCGTTCGGGCGGACACCATTCGTTCCACGCTACTTTGCCACGATTGTTGTAAGTGTCTACATAAGGCTTGTAAGGAGAATCCAGATGCCATTTTCCTATGTATCCCGTACGGTAGTTCATGTCTTTTAGTACATCACTCCAACAGCGGGCCTCCTGTGGAAGCTCCACTCCGTAAGGTGCTGTTTGTGAATTGCAGTTGCCTGTTACTTTATTATGCAGGGGGTACATGCCCGTCATCAGCATGGCACGGGCGGGTGATGAAACAGGATAACTGCTGACTGCATTAGTGAATAAGACTCCTTCGGAAGCCAGATGATCCAGGCAAGGAGTCTTTACAGGTTCTTTGCCCAGACAACCTAGTGCGTCTCCCCGATACTGGTCTGCCATGATGAAGACAAGATTCGGAGACGTCTGGGCGGCAAGCGGAAGAACCGGAACGACGAGTGTAGCTCCGATGAACCATTTATGATAATATGTACTCTTTGGTATGTGCATTATCATAAAAATTTCTCCTTTGTGTCTGACAGGTTAAGATAAACTAAGGTCATTGTATTTTATTTAAAAGGTGTACATCAGGTTGTTGTATGGCTGCAAATGTACGCAAACAATGTGGTTCCGAATATGCCTGTTTCTTTCATTCAACATACATGTTTAATTCATAAGTCCATTTCTTTATTCGTTTTTTTGTATGTTCTGACTTAATTTCGTTTATTTGCCCTAAATTGTCTAATAGAATGAAGCACTTAAGTCTAATCCTCATTATCCTGATTCTGAGTTGTTGCCCGCTGCATCCTGCCTATGCTTTTTTTGATAAAGATATTCGGCTGCTGACAATGAGGGACGGATTGGCGGATAACACGATTCCTTGCATCTATAAAGATGAAGACGGATTTATGTGGTTTGGGACGGATAACGGATTAAGCCGTTATGACGGCAAAACAATTCAGAACTTCAAGCCTGCGAATACATATGTTTCGATTGCTGCCATTGTGCGACTGTCAGATGACTTTTTAGGAATTGTATCCGATGGATACCTTTATTATTTCAACCGGAAGCGGGAAACTTTTCTTCCGATACATACTGAATCAGATACTGCCATAGGTGTATTTAATGTCCTGCCCGCTGACGATTCTTCTTTTTGGGGAATATCGGGAAACAGACTGATACTCTGTCAATGGGAGATACAACAAGGAAAGGAAGAAGAAAAAACGGCTGTTCGGGTACGCATACAAAAGACCTTTCAGTTATTGGAAGAAAAAGGAGAAGTCTTTTCTTCTCTGTGCTATCATGAAAAAGCCGGGAGCGGAATATGGCTGACAACTAACCGGGGTAATCTGATCTTGTTTCATCCGGATACTCCGGGGGCGTATCAGAAGATACCGCTGACAGACGGAAAAACATTACAAGTCACTTCCATCTTGAACAGAGACGGAGTTGTCTGGGTTTCTACCATCGGCAAAGGCATTGTCCGTTATCACACGAAGTCGGGGCATATGGACCGGATTTCGTACGGCGGGACAGGAAAAGAGAATCTCCTTTCTCATACAGATGTTTATCAGACTATATTTATCGGCAATAACCGCTATCTGGCAGTGACATGGGGTGGCTATACACTGTTGATGCCGGATGAAAAGCAGCCGGAAGAACTGACGTCGGAGATATATAACAATACACATACACAGATTTACCGAAACCTCGAAACACGTATGATTTCTGCCTGTTACGATCCTAACGGCCTGCTTTGGATCGGTACTAACGGTGGAGGAGTGATGTATTCTGATTTGAGGTCACAGTTTTATGACCGTTACTATCAGGACAGGCATAACGAAATATGTGATATCCTCATGGATGATAGTCATCGGTTATGGTTGGCGACCTATCACAAAGGAATCATGCGAAGTGACATACCGTACGCAAAAGGGAAAAAACTTAGTTTCTCTAAAGTCGATACAGGTAGCGGGAAATCGGAAGAAACGATGTTGTGTGCCTTGAAAGATGTAGACGGCAATCTGTGGTTTGGAAATATAAACGGTACGTTGACTGTTTATCATGTCCGGACCGGTCGTTTTGTGATTCATTCGCTGTTGGTAGACGGTGTTGCCAACAGGGCTTCGGTATGGGCTTTGTATATGGACGATAAGAACAGGCTCTATGTAGGTACGGAAGACGGGCTTTTATTGTATAACCGTCAGACAGGTATATGCGTTAAATTATCAGCAGCACATTATTTAAATGAGAAAAGACAACCTTTCATTCGTGCGATTGCTCAGACAAAAGATGGAACGATATGGCTGGGGACCAGTAATATGGGAGTTTGCAGAGTAGTTGAATCTGCTTCCGGAGGTATCTCCGTAGAAAATGGATATGAGCAGAAGATGAACATGGAATATCGTTCGGTACGTTCGTTGCTGGCATCTTCGGATGGGAATTTATATATAGGATATACGGATGGCTTTGCCATCCTGTCTCCACGACAGAACACGATCAGTGCCCGTTATACCACGAATGACGGACTGTGCAGTAATTTTATCGGCTGCATAGCGGAAGACAGCGAAGGGCATATCTGGCTGGGAAGCAACTCCGGCATATCGCGGTATGGTCGTCGTCAGCATCTCTTTTACAATTACTACATAGCAGGTAGTAACCGTTCTGCCTTATTCAGTGACAAGACTTTGTTTTTCGGAAATAATCAGAGTCTGACTTATTTCAATCCGGAGGATATAAATGCCTATCCGACCAACGGACGGGTGTTAATAACCGGTTTGGAAGTGGATAACCATCCTGTCGGGACTGGAGAAAAGATTAATAATCAGATCATCCTCAATCAATTCATCCCTTTTACGGATCGCATTGTACTGGATAATGATAACAAAGATTTCTCCTTGACTTTCAACAACCTGTCCTACTCGGACGAACAACAAAAATATAATTACCGGCTTTTGCCTTATCAGGGGAATTGGCTGATTTCTGATGAGGGAGAGAAAGCCTCGTATACCAACCTCCCAGCCGGTGAGTATGTATTTGAAGTGAAGAATATACATCCGAACGGTCAGACAGGGGCGGTGACTTCGCTGAAGATCATAATTCTACCTCATTGGAGTCAGACTTTTGCTTTCCGGCTTTTCGTTTCCCTGTTATTGTTGGGAGGAGTGGCTTATGGAGTACGGTTGATCAGACTACGGCAGAAACGGATGGAACACGAAATGCAGATGAAGCATGAACTGTTGACGGTCAGTATGGAGCGTGAGAAAGAACGTCAGATACGTGTGGAACGCGAGAACTTCTTTACGGGCGTTGCCCACGAACTGCGTACTCCGCTGACTTTAATCCTTGCCCCGTTACAGGAATTGATGAAACAGTGCAATCCATTGGATGACTTTTATAAGAAATTGCAGGTCATGTATAAGAATGCGGCCTCACTGCACACCTTGGTCGATCAGTTGCTTTATGTACAAAAGATAGAGGCCGGGATGGTCAGACTCCAGTTATCCGAGACTGATTTGGTACAGTTGGTCTGCAATGTGTCGGAACCGTTCCGGCAGATGGCTGAAATCAAAGGTTTGCAATTTGATATTGATTTGCCCGAAGGGAAGTTCCTGTATTGGGTAGATGAGGGAAAGATCGCTTCGGCCGTGCAAAACCTTCTTTCAAATGCGTTTAAGTATACCCCTTCGGGAGGGCGTGTCTTGCTTTCTGTCTCTCATCTGATGAAAAGTGGGCAGGGTTATTGCCGGATCACCGTTTCGGATACAGGTGCAGGGATTCCGGAATGGTTGCAGAAACATGCTTTTGAATCGTTCGTAACGGGAGATAATGTACCTGAGATGTCAACGAAGGCAGGAATAGGATTGCATATTGTGAAGAACACGATGGACCTGCATCATGGATTGGTAACGCTGAAGAGTGTGCCGGACGAAGGAAGTATCTTTGCCCTTTATATTCCCGAAGGCAAAGAGCATTTTGCAAAAGATTCTTATGAACTTATTGACAGCCATCAGGGAAAAACAAAGCAAAATGAAGAGCTGAAACCGGAACCGTTTCTTCCAATACCGGAAAACAAAATACAGGAAACAGCGGCTAAAAAGAGTCTGCTGATCATCGAAGATAATGAAGATGTCCGCGAATATATCCGGAGCTTATTCATTTCCAGATATGCCGTCAGTGAAGCTTGCAATGGTGAGGAAGGGGTGCGGATAGCCAAAGAACAGTTGCCCGATCTTATTATCTCGGATGTAATGATGCCCGTAAAGGACGGCTTTACTTGTTGCAGGGAAATTCGTATGCAGCAGGAAACCGCGCATATTCCTATCTTGATACTGACTGCCAGAGCAGAAGATGCTGACATCCTGCAAGGCTGTAATAGCGGAGCGGATGATTATATGATGAAACCCTTTAATCCGGAGATATTAAAGACCAAAGTGGATAACCTGATTTTGCAGCGTGAGCGATTGAAGCGGATTTATACGAAAGCCCTGATGCTGAAACAGGAATCGGAAGAGGGGGAGAAAGAAGATGCCTTCTTGCAACAACTGATTCATATCATAGAAGCTAACCTTTCCAATGCGGACTTTAATGTAAAAATGTTGGCGGAGCAATTGAATATGAGTCAGCCTACCTTGTACCGGAAGGTGAAACAGCGCAGTGATTTGTCTGTTATAGATATGATTCGCAGTATACGTATAAGCAAGGCGGCGACATTGATTCTGGAGAATCGCTATTCTATTCAGGAAATTTCGGAAATGGTTGGTTATTCCGATACCCGTACTTTGCGCAAGCACTTCATGGAGCAGTTCGGCGTATCTCCTTCTAAATATATGGGTAGTACTGATCGATAACCTACAAGTCGATATTATATAGTTTCAGCTTATTATATAATGTCTTCCGGTCGATATTCAGTAATTGTGCCGCTTTGCTCTTGTTATTTCCGGTTTGGCGCAATGCCTCCAGAATGTGTTCTTTCTCTGTTTCTTCGTTGCGTAGCGCCATGCTTGCGGAACAAACGGTACTTGTTTCCAGTAATTCGGTCCCTAATTCAAGAAGAGTGATGAAACTTCCTTGTGCCAGTAAAGTCGCTCTTTTTACGATATTCTTCATTTGGCGTAAGTTGCCCGGCCAGTGATAATTGAGTAAGGCTTGTGAGGCTTTCGAGTCAAAACCGATCAGATGCTTGTCCAGTTCCTTGTTTGCCTGATCGAGGAAGAAGTTGGCAAACAACAGGATATCCTCTTTCCGTTCTTTCAGGTCGGGCATCCGCAGGGTAAATTCATTGATGCGATGGAAAAGGTCTTCACGGAAAGTACCTTTCTCGATAGCCTGTTCCAGATTCTCGTTGGTGGCGGATACCAGACGGATATCAACCGATACCTCTTGCGTGGAACCGACCGGACGAATCTTTCTCTCTTGCAAGGCACGGAGAAGTTGTATCTGTACCTCGTAACTGAGATTTCCTATTTCATCCAGGAAGATAGTGCCTCCATTGGCGGCAACGAACGCTCCGGTCTTGTCCGTCAGTGCTCCTGTAAAAGAGCCCTTCACATGGCCGAAAAACTCGGATGCAGCTAATTCTTTGGGGATCGAACCACAGTCTACCGCGATAAACGGCTTGTCATTCCGTTTGCTCAGTTGATGGATGCGGTGCGCCACATACTCTTTTCCCGTTCCGCTGGAACCGTTGATCAGTACGGACATATTGGTAGGAGCTACCAGACCTACATAATTATAGAGTTGCTTGGCGGCATCACTTTCTCCTTCCAGATAAGCATGATGGGTTTCGGTGGCGTTTCCGGACGAAATGGAAGAACCTTTCTTTGCAGAAGTTTTGGCTGCGGTATGCGTAGTCGGCGCTTCTTTCGCTTGCAAAGCTTCCGACATCTTTTTAAGTAGTTCCTCCGGATTCACCGGTTTGGCAACATAGTCGCGTGCTCCCAGTTTCATCGCTTGTACTGCCGATTGGATATCGGCATAACCGGTCATGATGATCAAAGGAATATCAATTCCTTTTTCGTTCATCCATTTCAGAAGATCGATTCCGTCGTGATCCGGCAGGCGTAAATCGGACAGGATTAAGTCTGCCCCTTGTCCTTCAATGTGCTTCTGGGCACGGGCAATGTTACTGACTGACGACACCTCAAACCCTTTTTTACTTAGCCAGGTTTTCAGCATCATTCCGAAAGTGATATCGTCTTCTATTATCAATATGGATTTCATCATACTCTCTTTTGCCTCTTTTAATGCTACAAAGGTAAGAGGATTTGGGCGAAAGTAGTATATTTGCAAACTTAAATTAAATAAAAGTGTTATGAAAAAGATTGCATACTTACTATTAACCATATCGTTTTGCGGACTTACGGCCTGCAAAACCGGAACAAAAAAAGGAGGAAATATGGACAACGAAACGTTGGTAAAGATTGAAACAACCTTGGGAAACATCAAGGTTAAGTTGTATAATGAGACGCCGAAACATCGTGATAATTTCATTAAGCTGGCAGAAGACGGCGTTTATGAAGGAACGCTGTTCCACCGTGTTATCAAAGACTTTATGATTCAGGCAGGTGACCCGGATTCAAAGAATGCACCGAAAGGAAAGATGCTGGGTGCAGGAGATGTGGGTTACACCCTTCCGGCCGAATTTGCTTTTGGAAGCATGATCTTTGCAATTTTAGCGAAATTCTCAGGTTCATTCTTCTTCATCCAAAGAATCTTCGGTGCTGTAAATCCTGCAAATGCAATATTTGCTGTATACTCAGAGAGTTTGTCTTTTCCGATTACTTAATTTAGTTTCCCATGTCGTATTCGTATAAATGTGCTAGGCATTTTGAGCGTGGCTAGCTGTTCGCACACGATGAGTGCTGTTATACGGTGGACGACACTCCCGAAGCGCGGTGGATAACCGGGCGCGGCACACGATATGCCGGTGGATAACCGGTTCGCGCCGCTTAAGTTATCCCCATTTTCCAGTTTTGCCCCTATGCCACCGTGGAATGCGCTACGCTCGGCGCATGAACGGATACAGCGAAGTGCCGCACAATGGCGAAATCAACAACTATCTGCGCAAAGATCTTGACGCCAAAGCCACGGCCAAGAACACGGCCTGTTGGAATCTGCTGGGCAAAGTGCGCACGAAACGCACGTTGTGTTTCTCGCTGTATACCGCATTGGAATTATGCGGCGTGGAGTTGCCGAGGCACAGCACGTTGCCACAGAAGGACTTTTATGTGACGGTGAGGAGCAAAGGGACCCGCTCTTCATTGGACAATGTCGACTATCGCATATGGAATGCAAAGTTCAGCAGTATCGCTTTTTCAAACGGCGTAACCTGCATGCATCCCATGGATGCGTGGATACAGTTTGCCCAATATCTCAACCTCACCGAATTAGTGGTGCTGGCTGAAGCGCTCATCAGACGTTATGGATATGCCATTGAACAATT
>OGZW01002731.1_pt1 | contig 13552 bp, 6 predicted proteins | sample 1577001 | NCBI WGS metagenome assembly OGZW01 (sample SAMEA3541519, study PRJEB24748) | human gut metagenome | biome: human gut; feature: human-associated habitat; material: faeces | place: China | collected 2012 | reverse complement strand
TGTCGCCGCGCTCGTCGTCGAAGCGGAACGAGAGGTCGCGCACGGCGATTTCACGTTCGAAGGGCAGCGGAGGCTGTGCGGCTGACGGTTCCGGCTTTTCGTCGTTCAGGTCGATGTCCCGCAGGATATCGATGGTGTAGCGGTTGTATTTGAGTGCCGACCATCCGGACATCATGTTGCGTACCGAAGGCATCAGCCGCAACCCGGCGACGGCGAATACGCCGAAGAGGACCCGGGCTTCATCGCCCGGCGTACCGAGGCTGACCGCCACGAACAGCGCCATGCCGATCGCCAGTCCTACCTCCATGAAGATCGAAGGCAAGGCATTGACGGTCATATTTCTGGACTGAATCGTAACGATCTTGTCCATCGCCCGGTCGAAGCGGCGCAGCATCGAAGGAAAGGCATCGTTGATCTCCAGGTCGGCATATCCCCGGAAGGTTTCGACGACCGTGCGGGCCTTCTCGCGCTGGGCTTCGTTCTCCTGTACGCCGTAACGGTGGAGCCGTTTGCGCACGGCGCTGTAGTAGAACCAGACGGTCGGAATGAATACCAGCAGGACCAGTCCCGCGACTGTGGGGTTGTAGAACAGCAGCGCCGTGAACAGCAGTGCGAGCAGCATGCTCTCGCTCGTGATCGACGCGAGCGGTACGAGGATCCCCGTAACGAACGCCAGACAGACGAAATTGACGTTCCGCGAGAGCAGTGCCGAATTGGTGTTTTTGATGAATCCCAGCCCCCGGTCGTGATATTCGATATAGAGCCGCCGCGACATACACCGGTAGAGGTCGTAAATATACCGCCGTTCGTAGCGCAGCAGGAAGAGGTTCAGCAGGTTTTTGAATGCGATCAGTGCGACGATACATCCGCATACGGTCAGGGCGAACGCCCGGTCCGATTCGAATCTGCCCGCTTGGTACAGCCGTTCGAGCCAGGGGTTCGTGTGCATGCTCTCGCTGTCGAGGATCAGCAGCAGTACCGGAATCAGCAGAGCCAGTCCTGCGAAGTTGAGCAGGGCCCGCAGGAAGATCGTGCCGGAAACCAGGTAGCTCCGGCGGCGGAATCGGCGGGGGATGATGTCCAGCAGGATTGATCTCATGAAGCTGTTTTTCGGGACCGGTCTGCGATTGTCGTTCGCAAGAGCCGGCCTGCATTTTTTGTATAAGTCGGGGACGCTCGCTCTTTCCGTTGCGGGATGCGTCCCAAAAACGTATCAAATATACGATTATCTGTTCGAAAAATTCGCCGTTTGTCCCTGTTTTTTCGGTATTCGCTTCTGTTCTCCCCGTTTTTCAATCCTCCTTCTCCTCCACCCGTTCCGTGCGTCCCAGACGTACATACCAGAGATAGCCTTCCGTCCGGGTGTAACCCATCTGCCGCAGCAGGCGCAGGTACTCGCGGATCTGTTTGCGGTGGCGTGCGGTTTCCCGGTCGCCGAACTTGTAATCCACCACTACGGCCCGCTCGCCGTCGGTCATCACGCGGTCGGGGCGCCGCGTCGTTCCGCTGCCCGGCAGGATGATTTCGTTCTCGTTGCGCACCACCTGCCACCTGCCGCCGAACCACTCCGCCGTCACCGGATCCGCGAGGGCCTTTTCGACCAGCTCCCGCAGGCGGGGGGCCTCTTTTTCATCGAGTACGCCGTCCTGGGTCATCGCTTCGATGGCCATGTAGATCTCATCCGTTGTCGCGGCGTTTTCGAAGACCCGGTGCATCAGGATGCCGAAGTCGCGCGGGGTGAGTTCGGCCCGACCCTCTTCCTCGTAGTAGCGTTCTGTCGGCAGCCGCAGTTGCAACTGCGGCTCCGACGTGGGGTAGTCCCCGAGCAGGACGTGCGCGGCTTTCGCTTTCCGGTGCGTATCCGGCTCCGGTCCGGCGAATTCGCCGAATTCGTAGGTTTCGGCGGCTTCGTCCCGGGAGTAGCTGCCCTCCAGCCCGTCCAGCCGGACCGTGCCGTCCTCCGGGGCGATGTTTTGCAGTATCAACTGTCCGACGTTCGGTCCCTTGGCTCCCTTCTGCGGGATGAAGATGTGCAGCGACTCCACGGCCCGTGTCAGGGCTACGTACAGCAGGTTGATGTTGTCCACGTGCGCGTAGATCATCTCCCGGTAATAGTGGGCCGAGAAGAGCGATTCGCCCATGCTGGTTTTATACCGCACCGGGAACCGGCCGATTTCCTCCAGCTCCCCGTCCGTGCTTTCGGCCCAGACGATGTTCGCCGAGAGTCCGCTCGATTTGGGATTGAGCGTCCAGTTGCAGTAGGGGATCAGCACCACCTTTTTTTCCAACCCCTTGGCCTTGTGTATCGTGGTGATTTCGATGGTCGTTTCGCCCTGTTCGACGCTCAGCGAGCGGCCGCTTCCCTGTTCGTCCCACCATTTGAGGAAGAGGGGAATGTCGGCTACGCGGCCCGCGCAGAAGTTGATGATCTGTTCGTGCACGGCTTGCAGGTAGGCGATCTCCTCCCGTCGCTCCTGAAGGTCGTACCGCATGACGATCCGTTCGAACGCCTCTTCGGGCGGGAACAGCCGCAGCGATTTGAGAAAGACGACTTCCTCTTCCGTGAGTTCCGCATCGAAGGAGGGTTTGGCTGAAAAATGGTTGTAAATGGCCCGGCTCAGCGAATCCGCAGGATTCATGGCCAGCTTCAGGCAGGCGATGACGAACGAACTGATCGGTGCCGTGCCGACGATGAGTGCCTCCTGCGTCATCACGTCGAACCGGTAGCGGGGATCCGTGTTCCGGCGCTTGAAGTCGAGCAGTGCCGAGGCGACTTTGGCGCCGTCCGTGCCGCTGCGCACCAGAATCATCATATCTTTTGGGCGGAACCCCTTGTCCACGAGAGCTTTGATGCGTTCGATGAGGGGCGGCTCGCCGGTGTAATGGGTGATATTGACGTAGCCGGGATGCAGCCCTTTCTTGCGGGCGCTCTGCGCGTGTTCGCAATAGGCCTCCTGCAGGGTGTCGCGCAGCTCTTCCCGGGCCTTTCCCCCCAGGGCGTGCGGCGGAGCCTGGGCGAGCAGTTGGTTCAGTGCCGTGTTGTCGCTTTCGACCACCTTGCCGATCATCCGGTTGTTGAACTCCACCACCAGCGGCAAGCTCCGGAAATTCTCCTTCAGGTGTATCGTTTCGGTGCTCGCTTCTCCCAGCTCCCGTGCCGCCCGGCGGTGCAGGATCTCCCAGTCGCCGCCCCGCCAGCGGTAGATCGACTGTTTGATGTCGCCCACGATCAGCACCGAGGTCTGTTCCGACTGTGCCATGGCGTTGCCCAGCAGGGGCAGGAAGTTTTCCCACTCCCGGGTCGAGGTGTCCTGAAATTCGTCGATCATGAACCGGTCGTAGCGGTTGCCGACTTTTTCGTAGATGAACGGGGCGTCGTTGTGGCGGATGAACTCCGAGAGGATGTTTTTGGTCTCGGAGAGCATCATCACGTTCTCGTCGCTGCACATCTGCCGTACTTTGCCGTAAAGGTCCTGCAGCAGGGCGAAGCTGCGGTAGTTCTCGCGCAGCAGGTCGGTGGTGTTCCAGAAGCGGATGCTGCGGTCGTAACGGGCGCACAGTTCGGCCAGCAGCGGCTGAAGCTCCGCGACCAGCGGCAGGGCCGGCGAGTCCTTGGCGCACCAGCCTTCCGTCGTCGCGCTCATCTTGCGCACGGTAGCTGTGGGTGCTTTGATCTCTCCGGCGGCTGCGGCCGCGAAGTAGCCCGCGAAGCTGCGGCTCTTGCCGGTGAAGTCGGCCGTCGTGACGCCAGCGGTATTCATGAGGTTCATGGCCCGAACGCCCAATTCCTGAAACTCCTTTTTCCCGGCCTTGGCCCTCCCCGTCGCCTTGCCGACGATCCGGTCCAGTTCGGCCTTGGAACGCTCCGCCGAGAGGGTTTCGCGGTTGCTCTCCTTGAATATTTCGTTGCCCAGGGCGAGGATGCCTTCGCGTACATCCCAGCGTTTGCCGTCTTCGATGCGCTCCTGCACGAAGGCCGTGAGCCACCGTTGCAGTTCTTCGTCGATGCGGATCTGTTCGACCAGCGCATCCGCGCTCTTGGAGAGTACCGAGGCGGTTTCGATTTCTACGTTGTAGTTCAGATCGAGTCCCAACTCCTGGATGAAAGCCCGCAGAATGCGCTGGAAAAAGGTATCGATGGTGAGGATCGTGAACCGCGAATAGTCGTGCAAGATGCGGGTCCGGGCTTCCCGAGCTCGGGTGCGGACGGTCCGTTCGTCGAGCGACAGCTCCGTGCACAGGCTGGCCAGGTAGCCGCTTTTGCCGCCCGAGGCCAGCGTATGTATCTCCGACAGGATGCGGGATTTCATCTCCTCGGTGGCCTTGTTGGTGAACGTGACGGCCAGGATGTGACGGTACAGCGTGGGTTGCTCGACCACGTCCCGCACGTATTTGTATGCCAGCTGGTAGGTCTTGCCCGACCCGGCGCTGGCGTTCAGTATTCTCGCTCTCACTTGGTTATCGCTTCAAAATGTCGGATGGAAGCGGCCGGTGGAATCCCGCTTTGCGGCAGGTTTGCTGCTGCCCGGGCATTTTTTCCGGCCGCATCGATGCCGGTGGCGGATGAAGGCTGCCGGAGCCGGATGCCTGCCGGCTAAACCGACGTTCTTTTGGTAAAGGTAGCGATAAAATGGGAAACGGACGGAGAAATTCAAAAAAATATCGTATCTTGGCGTTACGAAAAAGCAAAAAACAGAAAAAACTATGAAAAGATGGATACTGAGCCTGGCGCTCCTGACGCTGGGATTTACGGCTTCGGCCCAGAATGATCTGATCGATCGGGGGGAGTTGGCTCCCGAAATCGCAGCGGCGAGCGGCGAGAAAATGGAGTGGCTTCCTTCCTTCAATGGTGTGATCGTCGAGGGGTTGTTCCGGATCCGGTTCGAGCGGGTGCCTATGGATCAGGCTCCCAAGATCATTTTCAACACCAAAGGCGTTTACGACAGCCGCTTCACGGCGGAGGTGAACAAGAATAAGATGCTCGTGATTTCCGAGCGCATCGGCGCCCGCGAACGTTCCGAAACCGAGGTGACGGTTTATTACAACAACCTGGAGGAGATCCGTATTTCGGGGGCGAATGCCACGTTCGGGGAACCGATCGACTTTCCGCAGGCCCGGTGCTGGTTTTCCAACGGGGCGGTCGTCAGCGCGGCGCTTGATGTGAAGGATCTTCAGATGGATGTGACGGGCAAGAGCGTCGTGGTCCTGACGGGCAAGGTCCGTTACTGGGATCTGAATGTTTCCACGGCCCAGGTGGACGCTGCCGCTGTCGAAGTGATGTCCGTGCGTGTCAATTCCACCTCCAAGGCCGACGTGACCATCACCGCTCCGGAGCGCCTCGAGGCGTCGGTCGGTACGAAGGGCCGGATCACCTGCATCGGAGAGCCCGAGTTGCTGCACACTTCAAACTCCCTGATCGGGGGCGAGATCACCTTCAAATAGCGCACTTGCCATGCCGGGATTCCTGCAGGAGGTCGCTGCCGATTTATACGACAGATACGGGGACGATATTTCGTCCCTTTCTGTTCTGTTCCCTTCCCGACGTGCGCGGCTTTTCTTTATCGACGCCTTGTCCGGCATCGCCGAACGTCCTTTGTGGCAGCCCCGCTGGACGACTATCGACGAGTTGATGAGCGAGATTTCGGGTCTCCGCATCGGCGACCGGGTGCGTCTGGTGACCGAACTGTATAAAGTCTATTCGGAATTTCATCCCGAATCCTTCGACAAGTTCTATTTCTGGGGGGAGATGCTCCTCACGGATTTCGATACGATCGACAAGTACCTGATCGACGCCGATATGCTTTTCCGTAACCTGGCCGACATCAAGGAGTTGGAGGCCGACGTTTCGTATTTGAGCCCCGTCCAGTTGAAAATCATCGCTTTCTGGGCCAATTTCACGGACGAAACCTCCCTTTCCGAGGAGAAACGCCGCTTCCTGGCCGTTTGGCAGACGCTGGGCCCGGTCTATCGGACTTTCCGCGAGCGGCTCCGGTCGCTGGGGATGGCCTATACGGGGATGGTACACCGGGCGGCCGCCGAGCGGATCAAGGCCGGCGGTTTCGCATTCCCGGAGTCCCGGCGGTTCGTCGTGGCGGGCTTCAACGCGCTCTCGGAGTGCGAGAAACGGCTTTTCAAGTTTCTCTCCACGGCTGCCGAAACCGATTTCTACTGGGATTACGATACTTATTATACGGACAATGCCGACCAGGAGGCCGGTATGTTCCTGCGCGAGAACCGGATCCTGTTTCCCGCCCGGCGCGAACTTTCGCACGATCATTTCCGGTCGCCGAAGCGAATCGAAGCGATTTCCACGGTATCGAACGCCGTGCAATGCAAGTACGTGGCTTCGATCCTGCGGGAACTGGCTGCCGAACAGGGGCCGCTGGGGAAGGAGACTGCCGTCGTGCTCACGGATGAAAACCTGCTGCTGCCCTTGCTGCATGCTCTGCCTGCGGAGATTGGAAAGGTGAATGTGACGATGGGTTATCCACTGAAACAGAGCCTTTCCTATTCGTTTGTTGAACGATTGATCGAACTGCAAAACCATGCCCGGCAGAAGGAGGGCAAACCGCTTTTTTACCACGCCGACGTGCTGGGACTTCTGTCGCACCCTTATATCCTCGAAAGCGACCCCTCCCGGATCGTCCGTATGCAGGAGGAGATCGTCCGAAACCGGCGTATCACGGTCGCGGCGGAGTGGCTGGCCTGCACGCCGTTGCTTGCTACGCTGTTCCGGAGCGTCGAGGGGTGGCGCGGATTTTCGGACTACCTGCTGGCGGTGATCGCGCAGATCGCCCGGATGCCTTACGAAGATACGGAGGCACGCCGCCGCGTAGAGTTCCTGAACGTCATTTCCGAAGAGGTGATAAAACTTCGCAATTCACTGGATAATTGTGAAATAGAATTGTCTATATCGATCTATGCTTCACTTCTTCGCCGACACCTGCAAACCCTGCGTATTCCCTACGAGGGAGAGCCTTTGGAGGGAATTCAGGTCATGGGTATCCTCGAAACCCGCAACCTCGATTTCCGCAACGTCATTTTGCTCTCGATGAACGACGACAACTTTCCCGGCAGCGTCGTGACCGGTACTTCGTTCATTCCCTACAACCTGCGGGCGGCCTATGCCTTGCCTACGCCGGAGCATCACGAGGGGGTTTACGCCTACTATTTTTATCGTTTGCTGCAACGGGCCGAGAACGTGCGGATGCTCTATTGCGCTCATGCCGATGACAAGACCACCGGCGAACAGAGCCGTTACATCTATCAACTGGAGTACGAAACTCCCTTCGAGATCCTCCGCCGGGAGGTCGGTATCGATGTCAATCGGATGGAAACCCTGCCGATCGAGGTCCCCAAGCAAGGGGAAACCGCCGAAAAGTTGGCCCGCTTCCTCGCGCCGGACGATCCCGTGCGGCTGTCGCCTACGGCTTTTTTTCGGTATGTGGCTTGTCCCCTGCGCTTCTATTTTCACTCCGTGGCCCGGTTGGAGCCAGACGACGAGATTTCGGAGGAGGTCGATGCACCGATGTTCGGTACGATTCTCCATGCGGCTTTGCAGCGGCTCTATGCTCCCTTTGTCGGGAAGACCGGCTACGGAGAGGCGTTGCGTGCGCTGACCCGTTCGTCCGAAGTGGAGAAGGCGGTAGTTGCGGCCATCAATGAAAACTATTTGCAGGATGTTGAAGCGACGGTTGAGGATTATAGCGGTAATCTGTTGTTGGTCAAAGATATTGTAATCCGCTATATTCGGGGCGGCGTATTGCCTTACGACGCCGCGCATGACGATTTTACGGTCGAAGGACTCGAGGAGCGGATCGGGCAGGAGTTTGCGTTCGAAAGCGCCGGAAAATCCCTGCGTGTGGTCTTCGGGGGCCTGGCCGACCGGATCGACCGCCTGCCGGACGGTACGCTGCGGGTCGTGGACTATAAGACCGGCGAACCGCACCTCGATTTCCAGGGGGTCGAAGCGCTCTTTCGTGGAGAGGCCAAACAGCGTCAATCCAATATTTTACAGACGTTGCTCTATTCGATGATGCTTTTCCATTCGCGGGGGGTGGATGCCGAGCCGACGCTCTATTACGTGCGGGCCATGCACCGGGACGACTATTCGTCCCGGCTCGTCGATCGGGAGTTGGGGCGCACGGGCGTACGCTATTCCGAATACCGCGAGCCTTTCGAACGGCTGTTGCGCGAAACCCTTGCCGAGATGTTCGATCCGGCGATTCCGTTCCGTCAGTGCGAGGATGCCGAGCACACCTGCCGCTATTGCGATTTCCGCGAGATCTGCAAACGCTGACGCGAGCGTGCCGCAGCGATTTTCTCCGTGTCGTCTTTTCGGAAGGGCAATTACATTTTCAATCTGCCCCTTGTCCGACGATCGCTTTTCGCGGCTGGTGGCCGCGTTCATAATTCTGCTCCAGAATCCCCTCTTCGGAGGGAGCTTGGGCTACTGCGCTCCCGAAGAGGTGTATATGAAAGTGTATAATCACGTTCGGAAAATCAGTCTGCAGCCTGTAAATACCGGCCATAGAGCGTCTCATATCTTGATCCGATTCATTGACGGACGGTGCGAGCGTATTTCCGACGATATGCGGGATCGGCTCGGAGAACCGCTTTTGCGGGAGGGTCGGTCAGTTCGCAGCGGATTTTTCGCGGGATGCCTGTAAATACTCCCGCAGGATTTTTTCGAGTTCCGCCGTGCCGATATCGACTGTTGAAGCCGTGATTGCGTAGGGGGATCCAAAGTATTTCATTTGCCAGCGCATAAGCCCTTTGGCAATCCGGTTTTTTTCCTCGTCGATCGCCCGGTCGGGATCGTGGAGTTCGATCCGGATGAATTTCTGCCCGTAGGTTCGGAATACGCTGAAATCCGCAATGCGCTGCCACTCGATCGTGATGTATATCCCTTTTGCCGGTACGTAAATCCGCAGACTGTCCGGAGTCAGCAACAGAGTCGGCCTGTTTCGGAAGAAATTTTTCAGCAGCACGATGAACAAGATGCAGATACATCCTCCGAAGAAGACCGCTCCCACGATACCGATGACCAGCCCGACCTTTCCATGCGGCTGTACGATGACGAGCAGGCAGGAGAGGGTCGTCATGATCGCTGCGGCGAGCGTTGTGCCCAGCAATTTGCGGTGGCTGGGATAGATAGCCGTTTCTTTTTTCATTCGCGATTCGAAAAATTAGTCGAAGGACTGCATGCCCGACTGGGCGATGCGGATGATCCGCTGGTACTCGACGGGTGAGAGTTCCATGAAGAAGTAGTGGATCGGATCGACGCGCATGCCGTTGTGCCGCACCTCGTAATGCAGGTGGGGTGCGATCGAAAGTCCCGTGTTGCCCGAAAGTCCGATGATGTCGCCGCGACGGACCTCCTGCCCGCGGCGGACATTGACCGCCAGCAGGTGACTGTACGAGGTTTCGTAACCGTTGCCGTGATCGATGACGATGGTGCGGCCCGCCGTAGAGCGCGTGGCGATCTCCTTCACGCGGCCGTCCGCCGTGGCGAAGACGCGCGAACCTTCGGGCACCGTGTAATCGACGCCCTGATGGGATTGCAGGGTGCGGTAGAAGGGGTGGATGCGCATGCCGTAGGAGGCGGTGAGCAGCGTGAGCTGCTGGTTGATAACGGGCTGTATGGCCGGAATCCGGTTGCGGCCGTCGCCGACCGTATCCAGCAGACGTTGCAGTTCGAGGTACGATTCGTTGAGCTTGGTCAGCGTCGCTTCGGATTGTCTGACCTTCTCTTTGAGTTCCAGGATGATCTGACGGTCGGATTTGTCCAGCAGGCTTTCGTACGTTGCGAGCCGCTTGGTTTCGTATTCGGTGTCGAAATCGTAAGGATCGGATTCGAAGAGGATGTTGAAGACGTTGCGGTCGCGCTCGGAAACATTTTCCATCACTGTGCGCAGCGAGTCGTAGCGGGCTTCGAGCCGGGTGTATTCGTCCCTCAACTGATCGGTGGAGTGCTTGAGCTCGTATTCGACGGGCGTGTCGAAGAAGAGCGAAAACCCGACGTAGTAGAGGATGGCTGCGCCGAACCACACCAGCACGTGAAACGTGATGCGGATCGCCTTCTGTTTGGGCGTGCGCGGTGTGGCGTATTTGATCGGTCTGCGGGTTCTTGCCATGTTATTCGTCGAAGGTGTCGAGGTTGAGCTCCTGCATCTGTTCCATCAGGCGCTCGTACTCCTCGTTGGTCATATTGCGGTTGAAATAGTTGATCGGATTGACGACCTGTCCCATGTGAATCACCTCGTAATGCAGGTGGGGGCCGGTCACGCCGCCCGTGTTGCCGACCTTGCCGATCAGTTGTCCGCGCACGACCTTCTCGCCGGGTTTGACGAAGATCTGGCTCAGGTGTGCGTAGCGGGTCTGGTAGCCGTACTGGTGGTTCAGGAGGATCTGCTTGCCGTATCCTCTGCGGGGCTGTCCCAGGTCGGTGGACTGTACCGTCGCGTCGCCCGTGGCATAGACGTTGTTGCCGATGTTGGCCGCCAGGTCGATGCCTTTGTGCAGGATGCGTCGGTGGTAGATCGGGTGGTTGCGGTAGCCGAACGGCTCGATACCCCTGCGCAGGGCCTGACGGTCGATGGGCCAGATGGCCGGGATTGCCGTGGACATGTTCTCCTTGTTCTTGGCTAGGATTTGCAACTCGTCGAACGAAACGGAGGTACGGTAGAGCTGGCGGCCGAAAGCGTCGAGCTGCTGCCACGTGCCGATCATCAGCGGGGCGTATTCGTCGCCCGCCAGAGCCGCGTATTTGGACGCCGGATAGGGGGTGTAGATCCCTCCGATATTCAGGGTGTCGGCCGAGAACAAAGCCCGGTAAACGAAGTTGTCGCGGTGGTGTATTTCGTCCAGTTTACGCTGCTCCGCGCGGATCTTGTCCTGAAGGAGCCGGTATTTGAAGACCAGCTCCGAATTTTCGCGCAGGATGCGGTACATTTTCGGCGTGTAGAAGACATTTGCGAAGACGACATTGACGATCGATACTGCGATGAAGATGATGAGGATTTTGCGAATGACACGGTAGGTGCGCAGGCGGAACGGGACCGTGACCACCTCATGAGTGGCCGAAACCACCTCACGGGTCAGGGCGTGGGGATCGAACGTCTGCTTTTTTCGTGCCATGATCTGAAAAACTCCTTGGAAGTGATGCAAAATTAAGGTAAAATATGTAATTTTGCAATCTTGTAACTTCTTTAAGTTTCGCGGATTCGAGCGGATGACAGCCTGAGCACAGGCAGCCGGAATCTGCGGAGTGTGTCTTATGAACAACGCAAAGAATTGAAAACACAGTATATGGAATCCAACAAAATTCGTCAGGCTTTCCTCGATTTCTTCGCAGGGAAGGACCATGTGATCGTACCGTCGGCACCGATGGTGGTGAAAAACGACCCGACGTTGATGTTCACCAACGCGGGTATGAACCAGTTCAAGGACATTTTCCTCGGGAATATTCCCCGTCCCTATCCCCGGGCCGCCGATACGCAGAAGTGCCTGCGCGTGTCGGGCAAGCACAACGACCTGGAGGAGGTCGGCCATGACACCTACCATCACACGATGTTCGAGATGCTGGGCAACTGGTCGTTCGGCGACTATTTCAAGAAGGAGGCGATCGGCTGGGCCTGGGAGCTGCTGACCGGGGTGTACGGACTGGACAAGAGCCGCATGTACGCTACCGTGTTCGAGGGAAGTCCCGAAGACGGGGTGCCGTTCGACCAGGAGGCCTACGACATCTGGCTGCAATACCTGCCTGCGGATCACATCATCCGCGGCAACAAGCACGACAACTTCTGGGAGATGGGCGACGTAGGCCCTTGCGGACCTTGCAGCGAGATCCACTACGACCTGCGCGACGAGTCGGAGATTGCCGCCGTGCCGGGCCGCGAGATGGTCAATCAGGGCAGCCCGCTGGTGATCGAGATCTGGAACCTGGTCTTCATGCAGTTCAACCGCAAGGCAAACGGCTCGCTGGAGGAACTTCCCGCGCGCAACGTCGACACGGGCATGGGCTTCGAGCGCCTCTGCATGATCCTCCAGGGCAAGAAGTCGAACTACGACACCGACGTTTTCCAGCCCACGATCGGCCGCATCGCGGAGATGTCGGGCAAGAAATACGGCGAGGACCGGAAGGCCGACGTGGCCATGCGCGTGATCGCCGACCACCTGCGCGCCATCGCCTTCTCGATCGCCGACGGCCAGCTGCCGTCGAACGTCAAGGCGGGCTATGTCATCCGCCGCATCCTGCGCCGCGCCGTGCGCTACGGCTACACCTACCTCGGCTTTACCGAGCCGACGCTCTGCCGCCTGGTTCCCGGACTGGTCGGGCAGATGGGCGGCCAGTTCCCCGAGCTGAAGGCCCAGCAGGGACTGATCGAAAAAGTGATCGAGGAGGAGGAGTCCTCGTTCCTGCGCACGCTCGCCACGGGCATCAACCTGCTGGACGGCGTGATCTCCAGAACCAAAGGCGAAGGCAAGGAGCTTATTTCGGGCAAGGACGCCTTCGAACTCTACGATACGTTCGGTTTCCCGATCGACCTCACGGAGCTGATCGCCCGCGAACAGGGCGTCGGCGTGGACCTCGCCGCCTTCGAAAAGGAGTTGCAGGCCCAGAAGGAGCGTTCGCGCAACGCTGCCGCCGTCGACACCGACGACTGGGTGGAGCTGTTCCCCATCCGCGAGAGCGTCTTCACGGGCTACGACACGCTGACCGAGAAGGTCCGCATCGCACGCTACCGCCGCGTCACGTCGAAGGGTAAGACATCGTACCAGCTGGTTTTCGACCGCACGCCGTTCTACGGCAACTCGGGCGGCCAGGTCGGCGACATCGGTATGATCGAGAGCGCCAACGAGCGCATTCCTGTCGTGGCCACCGAGAAGGAGAACGGCCTGATCATCCATATCGTGAACCAGCTCCCGGAGAACCCCGCGGCTGAATTTACGGCCCGGGTGGACCCCGAAAAGCGGCAGGCCGCAGCCAACAACCACACCGCCACGCACCTTATGCACGAGGCGCTGCGCAAGGTGCTCGGCGCGCATGTCGAGCAGAAGGGTTCGCTGGTGACGCCCGAAATCCTGCGTTTCGACTTCTCGCATTTCCAGAAGGTGACGCCCGAGGAGCTGCGCAAGGTGGAGCAACTCGTCAACCGGGCCATCCGCGCCAACTATCCGCTCGTGGAGATACGCCGAAGATCATCATGATGACAACGTCCAGGAAGTTTTTGTGGATCGCATAGGAACCAACCACACAGAGTACGGATACTGCCGGAATCAGGATCGCATCGGACAGTCTGGAAATCTGTGCGAAAATCCGGCAGCCTAACAGGCCGATGCCGAGCATTGCAAACTGGGTCAGTACAAAGCCGGCAAAGAAGGTGTAGGTCATCTTTGCGGTCTCACCCACAAACAGATCCGGTCCGGGAGTCAGCCCCTGAATGATCAGGCCGCCCATCAGCACTGCCGTAACGCTCTCCCCCGGAATACCAAGGGTCAGCATCGCCGCTTCTCTGTATCCCGGAGCTGGTCTTTCAGGACAGGCAGC
>OGZW01002728.1_pt1 | contig 13560 bp, 10 predicted proteins | sample 1577001 | NCBI WGS metagenome assembly OGZW01 (sample SAMEA3541519, study PRJEB24748) | human gut metagenome | biome: human gut; feature: human-associated habitat; material: faeces | place: China | collected 2012 | reverse complement strand
GTGGGTCTGTGCGTATCCGGTGCGTTGTGTGCGCTGTCCGGCGGGCCATTTCCATGAGTGAGCTTTACCAGAATGTCTACCAGGGCAGACCGCCAATCATTGACGGTCTGCTCTACCCTGGGACGTACCTCTTTGCGGGAGCGCCCAAGGTGGGCAAGTCGTTCCTGATGGCCCAGCTTGCCTACCATGTCAGCATGGGCCTCCCCCTGTGGGACTACCCCGTCCACAAGGGCACCGTCCTCTATCTGGCGTTGGAGGACGACCACCGCCGATTGCAGGGGCGGCTGTATCGGATGTTCGGCATGGACGGCACCAACGACCTGCTCTTTGCAATCCACGCTAAACAGCTCGGCGTTGGCCTGGAGGGACAGCTCAAAATGTTTGTCCGGGAACACCCCGATACCAAGCTGATTATCATTGACACCCTCCAGAAAGTCCGGGAGGCTGGCGGAGACAAGTACAGCTATGCCAACGACTACGGGGTGGTGGGCACACTGAAACGCCTTGCCGATGATTGCGGTATCTGTCTCCTGCTGGTACACCACACCCGAAAGCAACAGGCAGACGACAAGTTTGATATGATTTCCGGCACCAACGGCCTGTTGGGTGCGGCGGACGGGGCCTTTCTTCTTCAAAAGGAGAAACGGACGGACGGCAGCGCCATTCTGGACGTGGCCGGGCGTGACCAGCAAGACCAGCGGATGTATCTCACCAAGGACAGGGAGCGCCTTGTGTGGGAGCTGGAACGGCTGGAAACGGAGCCGTGGGTGGAACCGCCCGACCCGGTATTAGAGGCCGTTGCCGCCCTTGTGACGGCGGACAGGCCCGCCTGGGGCGGTACGGCCACGGAGCTGGCGGCGGCGCTCCAGACCGACACATCGTATTCCTCCTGATTTACGGCAAACACCAGTCCGGACGAGAACAGGTTTCCTCCTGTAAAGGAAGCTGCCGGATTGGCCATGTTCACCTTAGCCCCTCGCTTGGGAGCATACACTTCTAACGGGTCAAGGAAACGGATGCCGGTACCCAAAGTAGCTAATAACTGTACACCGGGAATAGCATAATCTACCACCTCATCATGCAGCAGCAACTCTCCTCTTCCGAAAAGAATGGTATCAATCGGTGTCAGTTCTTCAAAATTGTCTTCTACTCCTTTTATGACAGCCATGGCCTGACGCCCCTGATACTGCACCAAAGCATTGTCTTCCAACGACTCGGACACCAAGTCTACTTCAGGCATTTTCCGGATGGCTGCAATAGCTTTATCCTGGCCGTCGAACACTTTTCCGGTAGCAGGCATAATTTTCAGCTCCGGATCGAAAGCCGTGAACAAATTAGATACCAGGTCCTGAAAACCGTTGAACACGGAAAGCGTACAAACCAGCGCCAATGTGGCCAGTGCCACTCCACACACGGATATACCGGAAATCACATTGATGGCATTATGTGATTTCTTGGAGAACAAATATCGCCGGGCTATGTAAAAAGGAAAGTTCACCGTTATACCTTATTTATATATAACACAAAATAAAAACCCACAGAAGCCGGAAGCAACGTTCCATGTTCTTCTGTGAGTATTTACTAAAATATCAGATACATTATTTCTTCAACAGTTCGTCAATTTTCTCTGCATAATCCAGAGAATCGTCCACGAAGAACTTCAGTTCGGGAATGATGCGCAACTGATGGCGTACGCGGTTTCCCAGCTCAAAACGAATTGACTTCATATTGGCATTGATGTTCTTCACGATTTCTTCACTTCTATCTGAAGGGAAGACGCTCAGATATACACGCGCATAACTCATATCGGGACTGATGCGGACAATGCTGACCGAAACCAGCACACCAGGCATTGACTTGGTCTGCAAAAGAAAGATTTCGCTCAGTTCCTTCTGAATGAGGCGGGCAATCTTGTTTTGTCTGGTTGTTTCCATATTACCTTTTTATTTTTTACGTATGATAGTCAGACCGTCACGCAAGGGCAGGATTACCTTTTCCACCCGTGTATCGGCAGCCACCAGGTCATTGAATTTCTTGATTCCGATGGTCTGCGTGTCCGTGTGATGCGGTTCTTCAAGCACATGTCCGTCCCACAAGGTATTGTCGGCTATGATATAACCGCCGGAATGCATCTTTTGCAGAATCATTTCATAATATTCTACATAGAAACGCTTGTTCCCATCCACAAATGCCAGGTCGAACACGATGCCCATGCCGGGCACAATTTCAAGGGCATCACCGATATAAAACTTGATTTTATCGGCATAGGGTGAATTTTCCAGCCACGGACGAGTGAAATCTTCCTGCTCGTCGTTGATTTCAAAAGTATGGAGCATAGCTCCTTCCTCCAGTCCCTCTGCCAGACAAAGTGCGGAGTATCCGCTGTAGGTACCTATCTCAAGCACCTGCTTCGGACGTATCATCTGCACGAACATCTTCAGCATACGACCTTGCAAATGCCCCGAAGCCATACGGGGACGCAACAGTTTTACGTGCGTCGCCCGGTACAGCGCTTTCAGGTAGTCGTTCTCTTCATCAATATGCTGAAGAATGTATTCATCGAGCGCGTCAGTCTCTTTCATGATTACAAGTAACGGTTACGGTTGGGTAAAACGTAGTCATCTCCGCTCTTCAACACATCACCCACCTGGTTGATTTCGAGGAATGAAGTATGAGTACCTTGTTTACCACCGCTCAGATAAGCCACCATTTCGTTTTCTGACAGCACACCGTCGTCCATCAGCTTACGCAATGCAGCGAAATAATATTCCTGTCCGTTGGCTTTTTCCGGCATATAGATAGCTTCTACACCGTATGACAATGCCAGATGACGCATGGTCTTTTCCTTATAACAGATAGCCAATACCGGATATTTTCCACGGAAAGCAGCCAGGTTGCGGGCAGTCAAACCGCTGAAGCTATCGGTAATGATGGCACGGATAGGCATCAGGTTGGTAGCACGTACAGCCTGTTTTGCCAGGAAGCTGGTTACATCGGTATTTGCCGGAGTCAAAGGAATTGGAATATCGTTTTCTTCCATCTTGTCTTTTTCAGCCTGAGCTGCAATCTTCGCCATAGTCTTCACAGCTTCTACCGGATATTTACCATACGCTGTTTCTCCACTCAGCATCAATGCATCGGTACGATAGTAGATGGCATTTGCAATATCAGTAACCTCTGCACGAGTCGGACGCGGATTGTTAATCATGGTGTGCAACATCTGAGTAGCCACGATTACCGGTTTCTTAGCCAGGATACATTTCTTAATCAAGATACGCTGGATACCCGGAATACGTTCCTGCGGCACTTCGATACCCAGGTCACCACGAGCTACCATTACGCCGTCGGCTACTTCCAGAATCTCATCAATGTTATCCACACCTTCCTGGTTCTCAATCTTAGCGATAATCTTAATGTCGCTGTGGTGTGCATCCAGGATTTCACGAATATCAAGTACATCCTGACGATTGCGGACAAATGAATGCGCAATGAAATCGATGTCTTTTTCAATCGCGTACAAAATATTGTTGCGGTCTTTTTCAGTCAAAGAAGGCAGGTTGATGCGTACACCCGGCACATTCACACTCTTGCGGCTTCCCAAAGTAGCATCATTGCGTACTTCACAGAACAAAGTATCTTCATTCTTATCAATAACCTTCAGTGCCAGTTCACCGTCGTCCATCAACACATCTGCTCCGACTGACAGGTCGTGCACAAATCCCGGATATGTCACAGCAATACATTCATGAGTAGTTTCCTGCTCCGGATTTCCTACAATACGAACTTTTTCACCTGTCTTGAAGTCAATCGGGCCTTCTGCACTGGCCGTAGTACGTACTTCCGGACCTTTGGTATCCATCAGAATACCGATACGGTTAGAAACGGTACGCACATTATTAATCAACTTTTCAAAACCTTCACGGCTGGCATGTGCGGTATTCATACGTACCACGTTCATACCTGCATTAAAAAGGTCTCTGATAAAATCTACTTCGCAGCGCAAGTCCGAAATGGACGCAACGATTTTTGTTTGTTTAAGCATCATAATAAATATACTATAATTTGTTGTTGTCTAATACAATGGATTCTACTGCCAGACGATAAGAATTCAGTCCGAATCCGCAGATTACTCCTAGGCATGCACAGGAAATCATTGATTTGTGACGAAACTCCTCCCGCCGATGAACATTGGAAATATGTACCTCCACGACTGGAGACGTAACTGCACGGATGGCATCCTGCAAGGCTATGGACGTGTGAGTATACGCACCGGCATTCAGCACAATGCCATCATACGAAAAGCCTGTTTCATGAATTTTATTTATCAGCTCTCCTTCCACATTCGACTGGTAATACGCAAACTCTACCGATGGATACCACTCTTTCAATTTTTCCAAATAACTTTCAAAAGATTCGGCTCCATAAATGGAAGGCTCCCGTTTGCCCAACAAGTTGATGTTCGGGCCATTGATTATTTGTATTCTCATCTGTATACTTCTGCTGAATTTTAATAACTTTGTAGAAGAATTTGGCACAAAGATACGAAAAAGAAATGAAAAAGGCCGACAAAAAAAACATAATAATAAAGTATAAGCAATATCTGAAACTTGAAAAGTCGCTTTCGGCCAATACAGTAGAGGCCTACCTTACGGATTTGGACAAGCTGTTCGCCTTCCTGGAACTGGAAAACATTCATTTTGCGGATGTCACCTTGGAAAATCTGGAAACTTTTTCAGCCGGATTACGTGACATCGGCATTCACCCACGTTCCCAGGCCCGCATCCTGTCTGGAATACGTTCCTTTTTCCGTTTTCTTCTGCTTGAAGACTACATACAGCAAGACCCGTCAGAACTATTGGAATCGCCACAAATCGGCAAACACCTGCCCGACGTACTGACGGTAGAAGAGATTGACACCCTTATCGGCAGCATCGACCGGAGCACACGGGAAGGACAGCGTAACCGGGCTATTTTGGAAACCCTATACAGTTGCGGACTGCGTGTGTCCGAATTGTGTAATCTTAAACTGTCCGACCTTTACCTGAAAGAGAAATTTATCAAAGTAGAAGGTAAAGGAAACAAGCAGCGCCTGGTTCCCATTTCTTCACGTGCCATACGCGAACTGGAACTGTACTTTCCAGACCGCAACGAAGGACTGATAAAGCCCGGATATGAAGATTTTGTATTTATCAGCCGCTTCGGAAAAAACATTTCACGCATCATGGTGTTCCACATCATCAAAGAACTGGCAGAACAAACCGGACTGAAGAAAACCATCAGCCCTCATACTTTCCGCCATTCCTTCGCTACCCATCTGCTGGAAGGAGGAGCCAATCTGCGCGCCATACAGTGCATGCTAGGGCATGAAAGCATAGGCACTACCGAAATCTATACCCACCTTGACCGCAGCCGATTACGGCAGGAAATCTTGGAACATCACCCTAGAAATCGACTTAAAAATTAGAGAAATGCGTTTTTTTAAGCTTTTTTCGAACGGACCTACAAAAAAAAACAGATAATGATTAACACGTAATAGAGTTTTTCTTATCTTTGCCCCAAATAATCAAACAATAAGATTATTCATTTATACAAACTAAATATTTAACATCATGATTAAGAAGTTGTATTTGCCGTTAGTGGCATTGTTAGTCCTTGCTTTCTCTTCATGTAGCAAGATGGGCGAATTATCTCCTGACTACTTCACTACCAACCCTGAAGTGTTGGAAGCTATTGGTGGTAAGGTACCTGTAACTATTACAGGAAAATTCCCGGAAAAATACTTCAAGAAAAACGCAACAGTTGAAGTTACTCCGGTTTTGAGATGGGAAGGTGGCGAAGCTAAAGGTCAGCCAGCTACATTCCAGGGTGAAAAAGTACAAGGTAACGACCAGACTATCTCTTACAAGACTGGTGGTACTTATACAATGAAAGCCTCTTTCGACTATGTTCCTGAAATGGCTAAATCTGAACTTTACCTGGATTTCAAAATTAAGAAAGGTAAAAAAGAATACACTATCCCTTCTGTAAAGATTGCTGACGGTGTAATCGCTACTTCAGAACTTCCTACTGTAAACTCTGCTAATGCTGCTTACGCTCCGGATGCATTCCAGCGTATCATCAAGCAGGCTAAAGAAGCTCAGATCATGTTCTTGATCCAGCAGGCTAACCTCCGCGCAAGCGAATTGAAGTCTGACAGCTTGAAAGCATTCCACAAACAAGTAGTAGCTGTAGCTGGTGACACTAAGAACTACAAACTGAACAACATCGAAATTTCTGCTTACGCTTCACCTGATGGTGGTGTTGAACTGAATACTACTCTGGCTGAAAACCGTCAGAACAACACTGAAAAATACATGAACCAGCAGTTAAAGAAAGGTAAGATTGAAACTGAAGTAGATGCTAAATACACTGCTCAGGACTGGGACGGATTCCAGGAATTGGTTTCTAAATCTAACATCCAGGATAAAGACCTGATCTTGCGTGTTCTTTCTATGTACAGCGATCCAGAACAGCGTGAAACTGAAATCAAGAACATTTCTTCAGTTTACAAAACTTTGGCTGACGAAATCCTGCCTCAGTTGCGTCGTGCTCGCTTGACTGCTAACTACGATGTAATCGGACGTAGCGACGAAGAAATCAACGCTGCATTCGATACTGACGCTAAAGTATTGAGCAACGATGAATTGCTGTATGCTGCAACTCTGACTAACGACAACGCTCGTAAAGAAGCTATCTATAAGAAAACTGTTGAATTGTATCCGAACGACTTCCGTGCATACAACAACTTGGGTATGATGGCTTATGCTAACGGTGACTTGGCTACTGCTGAAAACTACTTCAAACAGGCTGCAAGCAAGAACGCTAACGCTGCTGAAGTTAACACTAACCTTGGTTTGATTGAATTGACTAAGGGTAACGTAGCTAACGCTGAAACTTACTTGAGCAAGTCTACTGGTGCTAACACTGCTAACGAAGCTCTGGGTAACTTGTACATCAAACAAGGTCAGTATGACCGCGCTGTACAGGCATTCGGTGACACTAAGACTAACTCAGCTGCTTTGGCTCAGATCTTGGCTAAAGATTACAACAAAGCTAAATCTACTCTGTCTGCAGTGAAGAATCCGGACGCTTACACTAACTACCTGATGGCAGTTGTAGGTGCTAGAACTAACAACGCTGACTTGGTTAAGAGCAGCATGGACAAAGTAAAACAGCAGGATGCTGCTTTGGCTGCTAAAGCTCAGAACGACCGCGAATTTGCAAAATATGCAAACGAAGTAAAGTAATCTGACTTAATTACATAAAAGGAACCGGAATCGTGTCAAGTGATTCCGGTTTTTTTATGCCTTTATGGGAAAGAATCGGGAGAAGATGAAAGATTATAAGATGAAAATATGTATTTTCGCAAAAATAAAATACAGTTTATGAAAAAATTATATCTGCTCCTCTTATCTGTATATCTGTTGTTTTGCCTGGATTCGTGCAGACAAAGCGATGAATTTGAGCTCAAAGGGGAACTGGAAGGTATTACTTCCGACATGATTCTGGTAGTTTTCGACGATCCGGAGTCTAAATTGGATACCATCTACCCACGAGAAGGTAAGTTCACCTATACCTTCACTCCCGACACCCTGAATATATTCCGTCTGGTGAACGATTCCGGCGAAACATTCCCAATATTTGCAGAAAAGGGCTGGAAGGTTTCTATAAAAGGAAGCTTGACACATCCGGAAATCAAAGGAGAAGGGGCCAACAATGAATATCAGGAATTTTTGCAAAGCATAGCTACGCTGAAGGATTCTGCACAAGTGTGCAAGCAAGCTGAAAGTTTCATCAAGAGCCATCCAGCTTCACCTGCTTCAGCTTATATCTTGCAACGGTATTTTTCACAATCAGCCAATCCGAACTTAGACCTCATCGCCCGACTGTCGGAACCTCTGACTGGTAAGGTGAAAGATTGCAGAGTATTGAACGAAGTTTTACAAAAGTTACCCGAAAAAGGGAAAAACACATCGGCCTACCTAAACTACATGTCCGTAAAGAAAAGAAATGGAGAATATTTGTCTTGGAGCAGCAGTAGCACGCAAAAACAATATTCACTCATAAACTTCTGGGCGAGCTGGGATAAGGAAAGTATAGAAATAAAAGATTCCTTGTATACTCTATGCGAGAAATTCTCAAAAAACAACCTTCGGATTGTCAACTTTTCATTGGATTATAACAAGGAAGAATGGCAGAAAAATACCCGGAAAGATACGGAACAATGGATTGAGGTATGCGACTATAAAGGATGGAATAATCAGATTCTGAAGCAACAAAACGTGCAGCGTCTTCCATTCAACATACTGATAGACCGAAACCGAAAGATTTTAGGTACCAATCTTTACGGAAAAGCATTACAGACCAAGATTGAAGCCTTGATAGCAGAAGACAAACAACAAAAATAAACACAAATAAAACTGACCTTAAATGCTTGTCAAACTTTTTGGAGCCGCCGTACAAGGCATTGACGCCACTATCGTGACAATTGAAGTCAACTGTTCGCGCGGTATAAAATTTTACCTGGTGGGACTTCCGGACTCTGCTGTCAAGGAGAGCCACGAACGTATCGTATCCGCTCTGCAAGTAAACGGATACAAATTTCCTGCACGACAAATAGTAGTCAACATGGCTCCAGCTGATATACGGAAAGAAGGTGCCTCGTACGACCTTCCGCTGGCTATCGGTATCTTAGCCGCCAATGAAACAATCTCCTCTGAACACCTGGCAGACTACCTCATCATTGGAGAACTAAGCCTGGACGGAAGTCTGCAGCCCATCAGAGGAGCACTCCCTATCGCCATTGCGGCTCGCCAACAAGGTTTTAAGGGAATTATTCTTCCGCAACAGAATGCTTCGGAAGCCGCTGTCGTAAATAACCTGGATGTATATGGTGTGGAACGCATTACAGAAGTGATTGATTTTCTGAACGGCACACGAATCTTACAGCCTACCATTGTCAACACGCGTGAGGAATTCTACAAACACCAATCTATTTTTCCGTTTGACTTTGCAGAAGTAAAGGGACAGGAAAATGTGAAGCGAGCACTGGAAGTTGCAGCTGCAGGCGGACATAATGTACTGCTCATCGGTGCCCCAGGCAGTGGTAAGTCTATGATGGCTAAACGCCTTCCCAGCATTCTTCCCCCGCTTTCATTAGGAGAAAGCCTGGAAACGACCAAAATACACTCAGTGGCCGGGAAGTTAAAAAAGGGTTCTTCACTTATTGCTACCCGACCGTTCCGCAGTCCGCACCACACCATCTCTCAGGTAGCCATGGTAGGCGGAGGAGCTACACCTCAACCCGGAGAAATCAGTCTGGCACATAATGGGGTACTGTTTCTTGATGAACTTCCAGAGTTTAGCCGGAGCGTGCTGGAAGTGCTTCGCCAACCTCTTGAAGACCATCGCATCACTATTTCAAGAGCAAAGTACAGTCTGGAATATCCGGCCAATTTCCAGTTAATCGCATCGATGAACCCTTGCCCATGTGGTTACTACAATCACCCCACACGAAACTGTGTATGTAGTCCGGGACAAGTACAACGATACCTTAACAAGATTTCCGGTCCTTTGCTCGACCGCATTGACATCCAAATTGAGATTGTGCCCGTTCCCTTTGAAGAAATCTCCAAGAGCACCCCGGGAGAAAGCAGTGCCTGCATCCGCGAACGTGTAATCCGTGCCCGACAGATACAAGCCCAGCGTTTTGCAAACGAACCGGGAATCTACAGCAACGCCCAAATGACACCCAAACTGCTGCATCTCTATGCACAGCCGGATGCTGCCGGACTGGAACTGTTAAGAAATGCCATGAACCGGCTGAATCTTTCAGCCCGTGCCTACGACCGCATATTGAAGGTTTCACGCACCATTGCCGATTTAGAAGGAAGTAATGAAATACGTCCAGAACATTTGGCAGAGGCTATCAGCTATCGCAATCTGGACAGAGAAAACTGGGCCGGATAATTATCTATCCAGCCCAGACAATCAAAATAAATATTTAACAGGTATCAATCGGACTATTCCGTTCAATCCGGAAGGAAGTGTTTCCCAATGTCCGTAAGTACCTTTCTCGTAATTCAGCTTAGCCATATTGATGTCCTCAAAAATGCGCCATTGCTTGCCCTGACGATCCATCTCAGCAATACTATTCGCGGGAAGGTTGGTAACCTCCACTTCTATGAGATTCTTACCAGGCTTTAGCAATTGCCCTATGCTTAAACGGAAGGGAGCAGCCCAGGCTACACCAGCTTCTTGCCCATTTATACGCACGCGTGCACTCTCACGCACGTCACCCAGGTCCAGAATCCAGTCATCCGCCGATAATTCAGGCAAATCCAACTCCAATGAATACAATGCAGTACCCCGGTTAATCTTTGCAGCCGGATGTGCAATCTTTGTCCATGAAGAAGGCATATCTATTTCAAATTCCCCTTCAATAGCCGGATAGCTTTCCACGAATTTCAGTTTCCAACCATGATCCAAACTCAAACTATAGTCCATTTCCTTCCTATATTTCCATTCAGGCTCTCCTTGCAAGGAACGAGTAAAAGTTTGAAGAATGATACTCTCTCCCGACTTCAATTGCATATATACTTGAGTTTTTCCTTCCACCTCGCGCGTTTTTGCAATTCCCCGTTTACCCGTCATCGGGTCAAAACACATGATATGTTTTTCAGGCACATTCAATGTTACCCATCCTTCCACATCGTTAGCCTGTAAGTTGGAAATAAAATAATGATGTCCTTCCGTATGTGTACGCCGGATAAACTGTACCCCCCAACGTGTCTTCAGTTCTTCTGCCGGAACTCCCGTACGCTCTAATGTCTCATGGTAATCACTTCCCACGATGATACGTCCTTTCCCGAAATTAAAAGCCTGTGTGCCCTGGAAAGATTTTTCTCCTGGCAACTGTTCCAACAGTGCAAATAGTTGCTTCCGATTCTGTTCCAATGAAGCATATCCAGGCACATCTTCCGGATAATGTTCCACAAACACTACGGTTGCCCCCTGACGTGCCAATGCGACCAACTTCTTTAAGGTAGAAACCGGAACCAACTTTACTGCAGGTACGATAAGCGCCTTATAACAAGCACCTCCGCTGGTCTTCAGCATACCATCCTGACACGATGTACTTTTAATAAAAGAATCAGAAATATAGTCTACATCATAACCACCTGCCATAATGGTTTGTATCGTCTTGATAAACTTCGGTGCATACTGGTCCATCTTATGAATGTCAAAACCGACAAAACGCCCCGGAATGTCATTCCACATATCATATACCGGAAGATAAACCAGGAAATCATTATCAGGCTTACCTAATTGCAAAAAAGACTGGCAGCGAGTTATGTACTCAAAGAAAGCCGGTGCGTCACGCCATATCGTATTGGTGGGTGACATGTTTATCGTGGCATAAAACAGCCAACCAGGCCAGGCAGCTTCCTTCGGAGAATAGGGCGTACCATGAAAAAATGCATGATTCACACCCGATACAAACATCAAGTCCATATCAGGCTTGCACTGTGAGAGGGAAGTACGAAAATGTTCCGTCAACCAGGTGAATGTTTCAGAAGAGGTATAAGGTTTTCCTGCAATATGTGCAGCCGAGGAAGCATACTTCAGCATGGAAATATCCGAGAAATTAGGACGTGTAAGTGAATCACGCCTCAATCCTCTGATATGAAAATCAGTCAATCCAAACCCTTCACACTCCGGGATATCTACCGAAGCATACGTATCAATCAGATTGGCAGGAGATCCATGTGCCTGATTACGGGTCGTACTTCCATGCCCATGCGCCCATTTGGTCCATGCAGTCGTAAAGTTCTCAACCAGAAGTTCTCCCAATGTTTCCCTATAATCAGACACCAGACGACGTGTCAGTTCAGTTCGTTCCTGTGAAATAAACTCCGGAAAATGATTTTCCAGCCGATAACCACGACGTGCAGCAAATTCTTTCAAAAATGCAGGCGTCCAATCGGCTCCGTACACCTCATACGAATCATTGAAGAAGGTACAGGGAAAGTTGACCTTGTTTGTCTTGAAAGCCTTATCAAACTTCTCAAAATAAGATTTTACGGCCACCGGACTAAAATGATCCATGACATACCCTTCTCCCCCGGGGGCCGCACGCTTTACTTTCTGAAAAGTCCGCCCCACAAACAATGCTACCAGCTTCCAATCACCTGTCGGAGCATTCCACTGCAAATATCCGCCTTTAACTTTCTTGGTCAAATTCACCACTTTTCCGTCTGCCCCATAAGCCATCAGACAATCCAAGTAAGCCACATCCCGCTGTTTCTCTTCTTTAAGGTCACGAATATCGATTTCCAACCTTACCGGTTCACCTCCCTTTACCTCATAACATTCAAAAATAGCTTTTGCTGCTGCTTGTGAAAGAGATACCTCGGGGCCTCCGAAAGGCCATCCCGTTCCGGTATTCATATCAATGTCTATCCCGTTTGTCTTACCCACCTCCTGCGTATAACGGAACATTTCCATCCATTCGGGTGACAGAAAGCGGATATTATGAGATTCATTTCCCTTTACCCCATAAATAGGCGTAACCTCCAGACTACCCAGTCCGGCCTTTCCATATTCCTTCAGGTTATAATTCAGATTATCTTTATCGACGGCACTTCCTAACCACCACCAGCGGCTGCCGGGACGTGCTTCAGGCCTCACCTCCGGCCAGTTTTGTGCAGCCACCCCCATCGCAGAGCACAAAAGAAATAATAAGATGCTGTTCTTTTTCATGGAATTACAAATTAGGTTTTATACTTGCAAAGATAAAAGTTATACAGCCTTTACAACTATAGGAATGTACAGATTCATGGATTTTTGTACGTCTGATACACAATCCTCCAAGCAAGATGTACATTATTCCATTCATTCATTTCATGAAGGTGCGTATCTTTGTAGAAAACAAATCAATAAACACGGATATGAAAAACAACTTTATCAGACTGACCCTACTTGCCAGCCTTTTCTGCAACGTGCCTGACTTGCATTTGCAAGCGCAAGCCCCACATCCGGAACGAATTTATCTTTCAGGAACCGGTATCGACAATACCGTGACATGGGACTTTCTCTGCTCAAAAGGACAAAACAGCGGCAAATGGAAAAAGATAGAAGTTCCCTGCAACTGGGAACTGCAAGGATTTGGAGAATATACTTACGGACGATGGTATACCATCAAAGGCGCCAAACCAAGTGATGAAACAGGTATTTATCGCCACAAATTCGAGGCTCCCAAATCATGGAGTGGCCAGCGGGTAAAAATTTATTTTGACGGAGTCATGACCGATACGGAAGTCTTAATCAACGGCAAACTGGCCGGAGAAATGCATCAGGGCGGATTCAACCGTTTTTGTTATGACATCACCGACTTACTCACCCTCGGAAAGAAAAATACACTTGAAGTAAAAGTCGCTAAAGAATCTGCTAATTCATCCATCAACGCCGCAGAACGTAAAGCTGACTGGTGGCTTTATGGAGGAATTTATCGTCCGGTAT
>OGZW01002727.1_pt1 | contig 13569 bp, 7 predicted proteins | sample 1577001 | NCBI WGS metagenome assembly OGZW01 (sample SAMEA3541519, study PRJEB24748) | human gut metagenome | biome: human gut; feature: human-associated habitat; material: faeces | place: China | collected 2012 | reverse complement strand
TTGTTTTCTTTCTGCGAAAAATCCGGAAAGGAGACCGCCGGTACAAACTACGGTGCGAAAGACTATGACCGGGTAAAGACGCTGACCAGAGTTTTCATTATCGCCGCAACGCTGCTGTCGCTGGTGTTCTATATCCCCGCCGAGCTGTTCCCAGAAAAGATTTTGTCCATGTTCCTGACAACGCCTGGTATCGCCGCATCAGGTGCGACAAACTTCCGTATCATGTTCAGCACCTATATCCTGCAAGGCAGCTTTATGATCGCCGTGACCCTGTTTCAGTCTTTGGGTAAAGCGAAAAAGGCCACCTGGCTTGTGCTGTTCCGTCAGATTATTCTCTTTATCCCGCTTTGTGTGGTTCTGCCAATGATCGGCGGCATGGGTATTCGCGGCGTGTGGCTGGCGATTGCGCTGACCGATGCGATTCTGGTGGCTATTATCGCGTTCATGGTGGCTTATGAGTTCCGCAAACTGCCTGCGACTTCTTCCGTGAATCGGTAAGGAGGATCGCTTATGACGCTTAAAAAGTTTTTTGGTTCAGCGGCCATTATTTCAATAATCGGCGTTGCACTTTGGATATGCAAAAAATTGAAAACTTGCCGTCAATGATCTGTGCGGAATAAAGACATTGCAGCAAATCACCCCAACATAAGGCCGGTGCTTTTCCATTTGGAGAGCATCGGCCTTTTCTCCGTTTGCACAGTTGTCAGGGATGTAATATAATCTAATTTGACTTCTGATTGGATTGCAAATCCTGCCGATTGGAGCGACATAAAATGAGGAAAGACTATATAATAAAAGATGCTAGGAGAATCCTGGCAGAACAAATACGAGATAACGGAAGGAATACTATGAACGAAAACCCTATTACCAACGCTACGGGGTTGTCTGCGGTTATTCCAAAAGATAATGACGGATACTGTACCGTCTATAAATTGGACTGTGCGGATGGCCTGGGCCTTATGACAGTCTATCAGGTCTACCCTGGGATTCAGCTTATTTACAATGATTTCGAGGCAACGAGCTGTTATTGGGACGGAAATATTGGCAAGAACGTCCTGGAGATCAATCATTGCCGGGAGGGACGGGAAGGGAGCGTATTGCAAAGCGGCTCCTGCCTGTATCTCGGAGAAGGCGATCTCTCCATTCATACAATGGATAACTGTGCGTCTGAAATGTCTTTCCCGTTGAAACATTACCGTGGGATCTCGGTGGTGCTTGACCTGGAACTGGTTTCTGAAAATCCGCCGGGAATCCTCACGGAAAGCGGTATTGATATTGCAGATTTCAAAAACAAATTCTGTGCCGATGGCTCATGTTTTGTCATGCGGGCAAAAGACGATATTGAACATATCTTTTCTGAACTTTATTCCGTACCGGATCGCTTTCAAAAGCCATACTTCATGCTGAAGGTGCAGGAGTTACTCTTGTTTTTGTGCATGGTGAATGTAAAGCAGGAAAAGCAGCGGGAGTTATATACTTCTCCCCAGGTGGAGATTGTGCGCCAAATTCATAAGCGGCTGATCTCTAATTTGCATGAGCGGCTGACGATTGAGGAGCTTTCCAAAGAATATCATATCAATACAGCCACGCTAAAAGATACATTCAAGGGGGTCTATGGTCAGCCCATTGGAACCTATATGAAAACGTATCGCATGAAACAGGCCGCTGCTCTGCTTCGCCAGACACAGGCAACCATCGCTGAAATTGCCAATCAGGTCGGATACGAAAATCAGAGTAAGTTTGCAACGGCTTTTCGGGATGTCTTTAAGATTGCACCGGCTGAATACCGGAAACAGAATAGTGGCGACTGATTGCCCAAGAAGAAATGCTTATACCTATTGCCATAGGTTAAAATAAAACCAGCAGAAACAAGTTCCTTCTTGTCCTGCTGGTTTGTTCATAATCTTGCGGATCAGAGGCTTTGTAGTGCCGGCTGATAAACTGCTCTGCCATACAATCCAGCGTTTTTAAGATGATTTGTCGTTCTTCCTCGGTGCAGGCCAGGAATTTTCCCATAAAATGCTGTACCTGCTTTTCCTGTTCCGAAGCGCCAGGATAAAACAACTCATCAGCAGAAATGCCTAATCGCCTGATAAAGGATGCCAATACATCGAAAGATGGATTTTTCCGGCCCTTTTCAATGTCCTGGAGATGGCGAAGCCCTCTGCCGGTCTGATCCGCAAGCTCTTGTTGGGTCAGCCCACATTTTTCTCTTGCTTCTTTAATCCGCGGTCCCAGATGTAAAAATATATCCTCCGGCATGATTGCTCACCTCTATTACATTCTATCGTGCGTAAGAGGAAGTTACCATCACCCAATCACGCGTATTGATATGTGTTTATCATGCACTTTTGAAAGATAAAATATACATAAAAGCCCTGACGGGAGGCCAATAAAAAAAACGGCCTTTCACGGCAGGGCATATTTCCATTACCGCCCGTGACTGCCGTTTGAGGAGTCTACGATGGGCGGTTATTTATTTCAGCAGAATTATGGTTTTCAGGTAGGTGATTACCTAAAAAAATCAATGACCTACCAAAGAGAAATTATACACACGGACACGCGCAATCAAGCGTAAATAATCCGCACAATCGTACAACATATCATACAAAATGCGTCAGACAGCTATTAAGGCCGTCTGACGTTTTTCTTTGTCGATTTTACGGGAATTTTCCCGAACATCCACGGTGTCGCTCTCCGCCATAGCCATTTCGGTTGCCCTTTGTCCCTAACATCTGAAATGGAGGATGTCCACCCCAAATGGGGTTGGGAAGAATTTGCCGGGCTTCTTCGAAGCTCTTCGGCACAATCGTCTCAGGCTTTGCCACACGATACTCATTTTCGGTGACCAATGGTTCCTTTACATATGTATTCTTGTAAGGCAGATGATACTTCTCATCATTGCCACAGCTTTGAGCTTTCAGTAAAGGGAGGGCGGAGAAAGAAAGCAAGCCTACCAATAAAATGTGTTTCAACATGGGAAATAGGTATTTATAGATTTACAAATTAAGCAATTTCTTTATCTTATCAAAGATAGCAGTATTCTCAAAGATTCCGGTAAACTCCTCTGCACCGGGACCGAAAGCATATACCGGCACCATTACACCGCTATGACCTCCTGTTGAAAATTTACATACGATTTTGCCTTCTGCCAGGTCACCGTCCACCAGCGTAAGTCCACCGGTTTCATGGTCTGCGGTAACTACAACTAATGTCTCTCCATCCTTGGCAGCCCACTCATAAATAGCACCAACGGTACGGTCAAAGTCATGTGTTTCCTGCATCAGCAAATCAATGTCATTGAAGTGTCCGTAGTCATCCAGCTGCGAACCTTCTATCATCATAAAGAAACCGTTTTTATTTTGGTCCAGCAATTCGATACCTTTCAATGAAGCACGTGCCAAAAGGTCGCCACGTTCAGCAGGAAGAGGAGTATCGACGGGATAAGGTACGGCAAATACCTTACCACTCTTTATGCCAGCCAATTCATCCCAACTGCGAGGAGTCTGAAATCCTTTATCGCGTAGTTCCTTAAACAAGTCACGTCCATCTTCACGGTTTTCGAAAAGCTTGGCACCTCCACCGAATACATAATCGGCACTGCAATTAACGTAATCTGCTACGATTTCAGCTTCCGCATCCCTATCCTTGTTATGGCAACAAAAATCAGCAGGAGTGGCATCCCACAGACGGCAAGTCACCGCTATACCGGTCGATTTACCTTTAGCAGCAGCCAGGTCTACCAATGATTTCAAAGGACGTCCTTCGGTATCTACACCCACAGAATGATAGTTTGTCTTCTGCCCCGTAGCTATGGCTGTTCCACCCGCTCCCGAGTCTGTAATCAGCTTGTTGGCACAATAGGTTTTAGACAAACCCACTACCTGGCAGTTATCCAAAAACAACTTGCCTCGATTGGCTGTCCAGGCAGAATATACGTGCATAAGACTCATGCCATCACCAATCATCAAGATGACATTCTTTATCTTCTTGCCCTGGGGAGGGGTAATCTTTGTCACCTCATAAGGTTGGTCCAAAACATAGGTCTGTTCTTTATCACGGCGGCTTTGTGCCGATAACTCTACCGGCAGTAGCAAGACTGCCAAGAGCATAACGATACATATTCTTAATATCTTAGTCATAATTATTGTTTTATTATTCAACTGTTACTAAAATAGGGGCATGGTCGGAGAGGAAAGCATTATTCTCTGTTTCAGCCAATACACCATACCTCAAAACTTTCAGTCCATTACGTACAAAAACGTAATCAATCAGCGGACGTTTATCGTAAGGAATCTTTCCGAAATCATGGAAACTCCATGCCGGACCATAAACAATTGCCGATGCCTGGCGTGCATCTGTCAAGTGTTCCGGATTGGAAGGGTCAGTCACGTGTTTGATGACATCCGATTCCGGACTAGCATTAAAGTCGCCCGTTACTACTACGGGTAAGTTACCACTCAACTCATTTACTTTATCCAGCATAAGGCTTATACCTTCACGACGTGCAGCAACACCTACATGATCCAAGTGGGTATTCAATGCGAAGAACTCCTTGCCACTTACTTTATCTTGCAGTTTTGCCCATGAAGCGATACGCTCACAAGCTCCATCCCAGCCCTTGGAACCGGCAACTTCAGGAGTCTCGCTCAACCAGAAATAGCCAGAATCCAGCAAGTTGAAACGATCTTTCTTATACCAGAGTGCACTATATTCACCCTTTTCCTTTCCATCTTCACGACCTACACCGATGACTCCGTATTCCGGCAATCGTTGTTTAAGGTCTTCCAACTGATTATGAAGTACTTCTTGCGTACCCAATATATCCACATCATAAAAACGGATGGCATTTGCCGCGCGGTCTTTACGGTATTGCCAGTTGTCCAAGCTATCTTCCAGATTGTCATAGCGAATATTGAAACTCATGACATTAACGGGCTCTGGTGCAGGTGCCTGCTGCTTCACCTGTCCGCATGATGCAGCGAACAAAGGTAAAAATAACAAAAATAACTTTCTCATAGCATATATATTAAACTATTATTTCACAAATAAAGCCGATGCAGGGATGGGTGCCAACTTCTCGGCAGAAGGCAGTTTCCAAGCCCAGCTCAAATACTCACCTTCATAATCTTCAAAGTAATAGAGCTTGTAAGGATGAAAACCTTTCTTCAGCGCGACCATTCCGGTAGCAGGAATTGCAGCATGGGAAGCATCATTATTGACTACCTGCTCATCGTGAATGTACAAGACACTGCCATCGTCCGAACGGGTCTGGAAAGTATAGACCCCATCTTCGGGAACATTTATCAATCCAGAAAAGATATAACCGAAATGATCCTCCTGCTTAGCACCCTTAATAGAAGGTTCGGGCATGACACCAGACTCCAGCAACGGTGACTTTTCTACATCAGCCACTTTCTGGTAAGTGCCTTCAAAGTACTTATAAGATGTACCATTCTGAGTAGGATTTACAGAAAGAGCAGCCTTCAATTCAGCTTTCGTTGCCGATATGGATAATGTTCTGCTTGAGCGGAGACCTTCCTTGAATCCTTTGGCTTTTATTAAAGTGGTCTTGTCCAGTTCAAAAGGCTGCTCGTACAATGCCGACTGCTCTGTGGGCTCGCTGCCATCCAATGTATATCTGATTTCGGCATCCTTGGTTGTTGTGGCCAATGCAACCGTTACCTTATCCATAAACAAGTTCAAATCCTTATCCACATAGGGAATGGAAACGACTTCATCTTTAGTATAGGAATAAGGGGATGCTTCAGAGGAAACACCTCTCTCCATATTCGGCTTATCGGACAAAGTAAAACGAAGTTCTCCACCTTCCATCAACTGTGCATAAGTAATAAAATTTACATCTATCGGTTGTCCGTTCAATTCTACTTTTGTGATATAGACATTCTTCTTCGGATTGTTGGCAAGGATGGTCAAAGTCTTTCTATTTGCCAGGTTGACAACCGCTTTCTCAAATAGAGGAGTAGTCAGTGCAAATTCATTGCTTCCCGGACAAACTGAATAAATACCCAAGCTGGATAATATATACCAACCGGACATCTGTCCACAATCTTCATTACCAATGATTCCTTCAGGCGTAGGAGCGTACATTTCATGGAGCAGACGGCGTGTCATTTCCTGCGTCTTCCAAGGCTGTCCGACGTAATCGTACAGATAGGCGATATGATGGCTCGGCTCATTGCCATGAACATATTGACCTATCAGTCCGGTAATATCCACTAAATCGCCATGTACATCCGACTCTACTGTAAAGATAGAATCGAGTGCGGTAATAAACTCTTTCTTACCACCAAACAGTTGTGCCATACCGCTTACATCGTGAGGTACAAAGAAGCGATACTGCCAGGCTGTGGCTTCCGTATAGGCACGACCTACCTCAATAGGATTGAAGGGAGTTTCCCAGTTCCCATCCATCCGCTTGGGGCGGAAGAATTTTGTATTACCATCAAAAACATTGATATAGTTCTGGGAACGTTGAATATACTTTTGATAAATATCATCCTTACTCATTTCCTGAGCCATACGTGCAATACACCAGTCATCATAGGCAAACTCCAGCAAACAAGAGATGGACTCTTTCTTTATATTAGAAGGAATAAAGCCATTCTGAATATAGTAATCAGCTCCCTTTTTGTTCTTTTCAGAAGAAACTACCATAGCTTCCAACGCCTTTTCCGCGTCAAATCCTCTAATACCCTTCATATAAGCATCTGCTATAACGGACACTGCATGATAACCAATCATAGTTCCCGTCTCTCCGGCAGAAAGCGGCCAGATAGGAAGTTCACCCGAAGATTCGTAAATGTCCAGAAAGGAATTTATCATATTATTGACCAAAGTTGTATCAATCAAAGTCATCAACGGATTCCATGCACGGAAAGTATCCCAAAGCGAAAATGTAGAATATTGCACTTTGCCTTTTGGCAATTGCCCAATTTCCATATTATGACGGCGGTACTCACCATTGACATCACTCACGACATTGGGTACAACCATAGAATGATACATGGCTGTATAGAAATTCTTCAAGTCGTCCGTATTGCCGCCTTTTACCGTAATAGCAGAGAGAGCTTGTTCCCAAGCGGAACGGGCAGCACTACGCACGGCATCAAAATCGAAACCTATCACCTCGGTTTCCAAATTCTCACGTGCATTCTTTTCACTGACAATGGATAATCCAACTTTGGCTATAACCGGCTCTCCATTACTATTATCGAAGGACAAGCAAGCCTGCAAATCGGTACCGTTCAACTTAACTCCTGCAGAAACCATCTTTTTATTCTGTATAAAGTCTATGGCCTGAAAAGGTTTCGAGAACTGGGCTACAAAATAAACGTACTGATTGTCCGTCCATCCCCTGGTTCTGCGCATACCTGTTATTTCGTTGGCGGCAGTCTGTTCAAGTTCAGCCTCATAAATATATTCGTTATCAAGCAAATGAGTCAAATCTATAATAATAGATGCTTCTTTGCCGGAAGGAAACGTATAGCGGTGCATACCGGCGTGTGCCGTTACCGTCAATTCAGCTTTTATTCCTTCTTCTTTCAGAACAACCGAATAATATCCGGCAGAAGCATCTTCGTCTTTATGGGAAAAAGCCGCTGGCTGGTAAATGCTTTCCGTAGTCAAATCCGGTTTCAGCGTAGTAGGACGAAACAGTATATCCCCAAGATCAATGCATCCGGTCCCACTTAAATGTGTGTGTGAAAAACCTTTTAGAGTCGTATCATTATAATGATACCCCGAACAAGCATCCCAGTTTCCGGCACGCGTGTCAGGACTTAACTGTACCGCCCCGAACGGAACGGTTGCCCCCGGATAAGTATGCCCATGAAAGCCGGTACCTATAAAAGGGTCTACATAGTCTACGGGAGATAGTTCACCGGATGTACAAGAGCAGCAAGCCCAAAAGGCAGTAGTTGCACATATAAGAGTTTTTAATTTCATCAGACTGTATATTTGAAGAGCGCTGCAGACTGTCGGGAATGCCGTCTCTCCGTATATTAAAATGATTTTATGAATAGCCTTTGCAAATGAAAGAAAAAGAAGAAATATCTGCAAGGATCAATACCCGAAAATACCAACCCCTGCAGATTAGACCAATGGCAATGAGGTCTTTTTTTATATTTTATCTCTTTCAGAGAAAATATCAATCATAATGAGGATTCTGTTTTAACTTACCATCAGATTTGGTAATCTGAACCGAAGGATAAGGGAATACGATCATGTAATCCTGATAAGCAATCTTATCCGTATAATCCTCATACTCACCTACAACGAATGTGGAAGCAGGGTCCTGGCGGTTGGCATAATGACGTACGCGCGGACGGGCATTCAATTCGGCAGCAGCCAAAGCCTTTATTTCAGTATTGCCTGAGCGATACCAGCGTTTCAAATCATATAAATGGTCTGTAAACTCAAATGCCAATTCACAACGGCGTTCATGATATAGGTCAGCCATAGTAGCAGTGCCCGTCAATAATGCAACATTGGCACGTTTACGAATGCGATTCAAATCAGCCGTAGCCAAGTCCGCTTTATTAGTCATCAAATAAGCTTCCGCACGGAAAAGTAACATTTCTGCAAAACGGATAACCGGGAAATTAATACGTACCGTCGGCCAGTCTCCGTTTGTATTGATATACCCCTTATTGGCTGCATCTTCATACTTAAAGGGATCCATGTATTTATTAATCATAAAACCGGATTCAATATCCGAGCTTGAATAAAAAGCACGGGATTCACCCAAGAATTGAAATTCCTGACCATACTCTAAAACCGTACGAACCAAACGGTCATTACCAGCTCCGTCTTTCAACATCTCTTCGTAAATATCATAAGACGGCTTGTTCTGTCCCCAGCCATTATATTGTCCCCAGCCTTTGTTCTCAAGGACAACTCCCGGAAACTCCGAACCGCCACCTTGAGAGCCACCATTTCCAGGAATAGTCCAAATATACTCTTTATTCCACCATTTAGAGAAATCAGAAGAGAACAACTCTTCATAAGTACCGGCTAAATCACGTCCGTAAGCAGTTTCCAGTTCATTGACCATACTGATTACATTTCCCCATTGTGTAGCATCCCAAGTTGCCCAATAAGCATAAACTTTAGCTTTAAAAGCTACTGCAGCCGCATCGTGCGCGCGTCCTCTATCATTATCTCCATACTCTTCAAAACGGGGCAAATACTCTATTGCCTTGTCCATATCCGAGATAATCAATTTATAATTATCGATGACCGAAGCTTGCTGAGGAGGAATAGAATTGTCATAGCCACCTTCAAAATCTTCATAACGGACAAAAGGTACCCCTTGTGTATCAAGACCGTAACGATAAGCGATCAAGAAATGAGCCCATCCACGAGTGAAGTAAGCTTCACCGAGACTTCTCTTTTCAATATCACTCAAAGTGGTGCTTTTCCCTTTCTTAAGCAACTCTTGTATTACCCAGTTGGAACGTGCCATCACTTTGTACATAGTATCAAAAATAGTACGCAAAGGGGATTCGTCTCCTGTATATTTCAATGTAGCAAGTGTTGGAAAATCACGGGTCTTTCCCCACACAACGTCGCACGCGGCACCTTGTTCCCAAAACAGTTCGCGTCCATATACAGCTTCCTGATGAAATCTTTCATACAATGCATCTACAGCATCAATAGCCTGCAGGTCATTGGTAAAATAAGTCGTTGTAGTAGCATCTCCCTCTGGTTGCACATCAAGGAAGTCACTGCAAGAACTCATAAGCAATGTGGCAGACATCGCAAAAAATAATATATTTTTTTTCATAATCATTCTTCTCTATTAATTATTAGTAAGTCAATTTTACACCAACAGATAATACGCGAGATACCGGATATTTCAAAGCATCCCAGCCACCACATTCAGGATCCATACCAGAATATCCAGTGATAGTAGCAAGATTTTCACCACTGAAGTACACAGACAAACGGCTGTTACGGTCATTCAAATGAGACCACTTGCGGAATACATCGCTTAAATCATAAGAAAGGGTTACATTCTTCAAACGCAGATAAGAAGCATTCTCCAAATACCAATCAGATGCAGTCGTAAAGTTTCCATTCGGGTCATTCTTTGACAAACGAGGAATATCAGAACCGGTATTTGTAGGACTCCAAGCATTCAATATCTCGCTGGAACGGTTAAAGTTTCCTTCTACATCACTCAACAGCATATACTTTCCTACATATAAAGCTTTTGCTCCACCTACTCCCTGGAACATGGCACTGAAAGAAAGTTTTTTCCACGTCATTCCCAATGTAAAGGCAAAAGTCGTCTTCGGAGTCGCACTACCCATATACTGACGGTCTGCATCCGTAATTTTACCATCGCCATTATGATCCACAAACTTCAAGTCACCAGCCTTGGCATTCGGCTGAATACCTACCCACTCTTTTTCACCATTATCATTGGTCACATATGTTCCATGTTTAGCATTCCACTCGGCAACTTCTGCATCACTTTGGAACAAACCATCTGTCTTAATCAAGTAGAAGGAATTCAGAGGTTCCCCTTCCGTACTCTGCATCATATAAGGGATGCTACGGAACCTTTTATCATTAGGCCACAAACCCGGATTGCCATCCGCATCCTTCACACCTATATCTGATACCCAGTTCTTTAAATACGAGAAGTTACCCGATACGAAATAAGAAAGGTTTTTGTTAATCTTATCGCTCCAATTAGCTTGAATCTCAAAGCCACGGTTACGCACTTCACCTTGATTGATTAACATGGCATCGAGTCCCATAGTAGAAGGCCACCCCATTGATTGTGTCTGAATCAAATTGAAAGTACGTTTATCAAAATAGTCTAATGATACCGACAAACGGTTTTTAAACATCTCAACATCCAAGCCCAAGTCAGTCTGTTCTGAAGTTTCCCAGGTCAAATCAGGATTTAACGCAGAGCCGTTGTAAATCAAAGTATTCCAGATATTATTTGCCTCAGGACCATATTGTGCTTGTTCTGTCCACGAGCTTTTCTTCAACAAAGCAGACTTATAATTAAGCCCTATAGAGCTCAAATTACCTACACGCCCCCAAGAAGCACGCAATTTCAGCAAACTGATAAAATCACTCTTCTTAAAGAATTTTTCATTAGATATTTTCCATCCAAGGGTCACTGCAGGGAAATCACCATAGTTATTTTCCTTAGGCAAACGTCCAGCATAATCACGACGCCAAGATGCAGTAGCAAAATAACGGTCATTATAAGAATAAGCCAAACGGGCAATCAACGACACATTGGCATCAGGTCCAGTCAAATAGTCAGATGCTGTCACTGATCCTGCATACGCCATGTATTGTAAAAATTCCGATTCATCCGCAAAATCCTTACCCGTCACTTCCAGTCCACGCGTTTCAGAATGATCTGCCGTAGTCGAGAACAAGGCACCAACCGTATGTTCACCGAATGTCTTATCATAAGTCAGGGTATTTTCCGTCTTCCAAGCATCTCTACGGTAAGTAGTTTCTTGAAGATTATTCGACAAAGCCGGTTTACCTACTTCATCACGAATAGGATTGAACTTCTTGTAATGATTAGTCTTCATATTATAAGTAAAACGACTCGTAAACTTCAATCCAGGAAGTACATTAGCTATCTCCAAGCTGGTAGTGCTCCATATGTCACTTATCTTGTCATACAAATTCTCTGCTTCCAATAGACGTACCGGATTTACAGCATCCCCGTGGATATCAGAGAAATTCGAACCATATTTTTCAATATAGGCAGGATCTTCCGTAGTCACACCACCATAACTTCCGTCCAACGGATTATAGACAGTGGCACTTGCCGGCATGTAGATAGCCGAAAGGATAGGTCCTGTATAAGCATCGTTATCCGTAGCTTTGGAACGTTGGGTAGTGTTCTGCCATACAAAATCCTCACTGACGCTCACCCACTTGTTCAGCTGCATTTTACCATTATAACGTAATGTAAGATTCTTCTTGAAAGTATTAATCAAAACACCTTCATCATTATCGTAAGCAAAAGATATACGATTTGAAAAATTATCAGAACCTACATTCAACGCTACGTTATGACGTTGGTAGAAGGCAGTGCGGAAAATCTCATCCATCCAATCAGTACGAGTCGTACCTATCCATGGATTTTTGGTAACATCCCAACCGACTGGAAGCGAAAGTCCTGCATTTTGATGAGATATCTTACGCATCTCAATCTGCTGCTCCGCATTCAGTGGTTCTATCAAATTGGTAGCCTGACGAATACCAAAAGTGCCGTCATAAGTCAACGAAGGAGCACCTTGTTTCGCTTTTTTGGTAGTTACCAACACAACACCACCTGCACCAGACTGTGCGCCATAGATAGCAGCAGAAGCAGCATCCTTCAAAACAACGATACTTTCAATATCATTCATGGATGAGATAGGTGCACCGGGAACACCGTCCACAACCCAAAGTACATTGTCTCCATCTTGTGAGCCTTGACCACGAATCACAATGTTAGGAGAAGAAGTTGGGTCGCCACCATCGGCCGTAATGGTAACACCTGCCAGCTGTCCCTGCAGCATGCCTTCGGTAGAAGTTACCGGGCGAGCAGCCAATTCTTCAGTATTACTTACTACACCCACTGAAGCAGACAAGTCCTGCTTACGTGTATTCGCACCATACCCTAATACAACAACCTCATCCAGAAGTTCTGTATCCTCTTTAAGCACAATTACCATTTGTTTTTCTGCCACTGGTACTTCCTGAGTCACATAGCCGACAAAACTGATTACCAATACGCCGTTTTTATCGGCCGAAACATTAAAGTTTCCGTCAACGTCCGTAATCACTCCATTAGTCGTCCCCTTTACTAACACATTGGCACCAATCACAGGTTCGCCAGTCTGATCCTTTACTGTTCCTTTCACAGAAATCTGCTGTGCATAAGCACCTGCCGACAAGAACAGTCCCAACAATAGGGTCAGAATCGTTCGATAGATTCTAAGATTTACTTGTTTCATGCATTCAAAATTTAAAGTTTATAATATAGAAAATTATAATTCCGCCACAAAGGTCAGAAAGCAGAATTACATAGTTATTACAAAAGGAACAATTCCCTAACAGTCCTTATTTATGCGTAAAATAATATAACTGCAAAATATTTATTATTTTCAATCAAACCGTATAGGGATTATTACTCAAGAAGAGCGGCAGCACCCAATAAACTGGAATCCTTTTGATGCGAAGCCACCACACTCACATTATCCGATATAATCTTGTAGGGAAAACTTTGCATTGTTTGTTCCATAGCATTTTTAAAGAAAGGAAAAGCCGATACAATACCGCCTCCTAAAACAATAGCCTGGGGAGCATAGGCAAAAAGAATTGCCTTTATAAGATTACCCAAATGCCTCCCAAACTCTTTCCAAATCTCCAATGCAGCTTGTTCTCCTTGCTGGGCTTTTTCAGCTACTACCGCACCGGTAGTGCCATAACGTTTAAACAAGAAACTACTGCAATAATGTTCAAAATCAGAGTCCAAATAAGGAAATGAGCCTATCTCACCGGCTCCCATAT
>OGZW01002726.1_pt1 | contig 13574 bp, 10 predicted proteins | sample 1577001 | NCBI WGS metagenome assembly OGZW01 (sample SAMEA3541519, study PRJEB24748) | human gut metagenome | biome: human gut; feature: human-associated habitat; material: faeces | place: China | collected 2012 | reverse complement strand
GCGGATCGAAGCCGAAATCCTGTACAACCGGGCGGATATTTTCCGGATCTCGTTCCGGGCCTACCTGATCCTCGGGGGAATCCTGCTCGTAACGGCCCTACGGGGGATGTTCGGAAAAAACAAACGCCGAGCGACGCTCGCCGCCCGGGTCGTTTCGATCGCCATATTCATCGTTTTCGCACTGCATACGTTCGGACTGGGACTGCGCAGCTACATCAGCGGCCACGCCCCCTGGACGAACGCTTACGAATCGATGGTCTACGTCGCTTGGGCAACCGTACTGTCGGGAATCGTTTTCGCCCGCCGGTCGAAACTGGCCCTCGCGCTGGCCGCGCTGCTCGGCGGGGTCGTCCTGTTCGTATCGAACCTGAACTGGCTCGACCCGCAGATCACCCCGCTGGTACCGGTGCTGAAATCCTACTGGTTGATGATCCACGTGTCGGTCATTACCGCCAGCTACGGCTTTTTCGGTATCTGCGCGGCCTGCGGCATCGCTTCGCTGATCGCCACGATCGCAGGAAAGAACCTCGCGGAACTGAGGATCATCAACGAAATGGCGATGCTCGTCGGGCTGGTGCTGCTGACCACCGGCATCTTTTTCGGCGCCGTCTGGGCCAACGAGTCCTGGGGCCGTTACTGGGGCTGGGACCCGAAGGAGACGTGGGCGTTGATTACGATGGTGATATATGCGATCGTGACGCATCTCCGCTTGATACCGAAATGCAATAACCTGTGGTTGTTTAATTTTACGTCTATCTTGGCCTTCTATTCGGTGTTGATGACCTTCTTCGGCGTGAATTATTTCTTGAGTGGCATGCACTCTTATGGCCAGAATGACAACGTGAACGGGATATTTACGCGTGATATATGCCGCACCTGTACTTAACGAGTATATGATGAATCTTTCAATATCAATATATAATGAATTTGCAACAATTCCAGAAACTAATATAAGCAAATTTTATCAACCATATTCGTGGATGCCGCATATTACACTTGGCAAATGTCTAGATAAGGAGCAGATGAGACAGGCATTTGCCGTATTACAGGATTTATTTATGCCTATAGATGGTCGGATTACTAAAATAGGATTGTCTATGGTCAATCCATATAGAGAAGTGTTGAGTGTAGAACTGTAGTTGTTAAAAGTTATGAAAACTACTTTTATGAAAACAGCGAAAAACAGGGACAGGATTGTAAAGATGTTGAAGGATATGCAGGGAAAGTAGTATATTTAATTACATCATACAGCATTTTAATTTAGTCAAACAACTGATAAATGACTAAATTGAATATTGACGACTAAATTAAAATACAGTAAAATGATAAAAATATAAATTATCATAAAAGTACTGATGAGGTGATTGAATGAGAGATTATAATTATACGAAGAAATGGGATAAGTTATTAACACCGGAAATAGTAAGAAAATTAACTCTTATTAATGAATATAAGGGAGAACAAAGGCTATTTATAGAAGCTCACAAGGATGAACTTAGTGAGTTGGTGGAGATTGCCAAAATTCAAAGTACGGAAGCTTCAAATAGAATTGAGGGCATTTCAACAGCAGATGATAGATTGAAAAATCTGGTGCAGTCAAAGACAACACCACGAAACCGCGATGAATCTGAAATTGCAGGATACAGGGATGTTTTAAATACAATTCACGAAAATTATGATTATATTCCGATTAATGCCAATTACCTTTTACAATTACATAGGGATTTGTATAAATTCCTTGGAAATATAGAGGGTGGAATGTATAAAACATCTGATAATATTATTCGTGAAATGGATTCTGATGGTAATGAGAAAATTAGATTTAAACCAGTGGCTGCATGGGAAACACCGAGTTCAATAGATGAACTATTTGAAGCTTTTCGTGAAGCAAAAGGTAATGTTGATCCACTGATACTTGTTGGAATGTTTATCTTGGATTTTTTGTGTATACATCCGTTTAACGATGGTAATGGAAGAATGAGCAGATTACTTACGTTGCTGTTGCTATATCAGGCAGGCTTTATAGTCGGTAAATATATAAGTATTGAAAAAATAATTGAAGACTCAAAAGAAACATACTATGAAGCACTTCAAGATAGTTCAGTGAATTGGCACCAAAATGAAAATGATTACAAACCTTTTGTAAATTATATGTTAGGTGTAATTGTAAAAGCTTATAAGGAATTTGAATCAAGAGTAAAGTTGTTAACGGATTCGAGATTATCGAAAGCTGACCGTATCTGTGAAATAATTAAAACGCATATAGGTCCAATTACAAAATCTGAATTGATGAAAATGAATCCGGATATAAGTGATACAACAATTCAGAGAACGTTGGCAGATTTGTTAAAGAGCGGCGAAATAAATAAAATTGGTGGCGGTAGATATACAAAGTATATATGGAATATGGAGGATTAAATGATTACAGGTGAATTAAAAAATAAAATTGATGGTTTATGGGATATTTTTGCAGCAGGTGGATTGGTCAATCCATTAGAAGTTATAGAACAGATTACATATCTGATGTTTATTCACGATTTAGATGATTCAGATAATATAAGGGCAAAAGAGAGCGCGATTCTTGGACTTCCATATAAAAGCATTTTTTCGGACGAAGTAAGAATTGGAGAAAGAACAATAGATGGTTCGCAGCTTAAATGGTCTTGTTTTCGTGATTTCCCAGCAGATAGAATGTATTCAGTAATGCAGGAATGGGTATTTCCATTTATCAAAACATTGCACAGTGATAAGAATAGTGCTTATTCAAAATATATGGATGATGCTATTTTTAAATTACCAACGCCACTTATTTTATCAAAGGTTGTTGATTCTTTAGATGAAATTTATGCAATTATGAATGAAATACAGACTGCTGATGTGCGTGGTGATGTGTATGAGTATCTCTTGTCCAAGATTGCACAGTCTGGACGTAATGGACAATTTAGAACTCCTAGACATATTATTAGAATGATAGTAGAAATGATGGATCCATCAAGCGATGAAATGATATGTGATCCAGCTTGTGGAACATCAGGCTTCTTAGTTGCGGCAGGAGAATATTTGAAAGAAAACAGAAAAGAGGAAATCTTCTTTGATAAGCAGAAAAAAGATCACTATATGAACCATATGTTTTATGGATATGATATGGATAGAACAATGCTTCGTATTGGAGCAATGAATATGATGACACACGGTATTGATAATCCATTTATTGAATATAGGGATAGTTTATCTGATCAGAATACAGACAAAAGTAAATATTCATTGGTGCTTGCAAATCCGCCTTTCAAAGGTAGTCTTGATGCGGAGTCTGTATCAGGAGATTTGCTTAAAGTTTGTAAAACAAAGAAAACAGAGTTGTTATTTCTTACATTATTCCTTAGAATTTTAAAACCATATGGAAGATGTGCATGTATTGTTCCTGATGGAGTTCTATTTGGTTCGTCAAAGGCTCATAAAGATATAAGAAAAGAAATTATTGAAAATCATAGGCTGGAGGCAGTAATTTCTATGCCATCTGGAGTATTTAAACCATATGCAGGAGTGTCAACGGCTATTCTAATATTTACGAAGACAGAACACGGCGGTACTGATAATGTATGGTTTTACGATATGACAGCAGATGGTTTTAGCTTGGACGATAAGCGAACACCAGTTGCAGAAAATGATATTCCTGATATTATAGAACGATTTAAGAATCTAGACAAAGAAAAAGATAGAAAGAGAACAGATAAATCATTTATGGTTCCTAAACAGGATATTGTTGATAATGATTATGACCTTAGTATTAATAAATACAAAGAAATTGAGTATGTAGCGGTTCAATACCCACCAACTTCTGAGATAATGGCTAATATAAGAGAACTTGAAATTAGTATTAACAAAGAGATGGATGAATTGGAACGATTGCTGAAAGATTAAATGGTAAAGAGGAATAAGGTGTTGAAAATGATTAGTGAATTAATATTGTATAATAATAAATTCGGATTTGTGGGGATGAGATAGATGAGAAAAAAATTTACTGATTGTGTAGATATTGTAGGGAGTTCATGTGAAAATTTTGAGGGTACAAAATTTTATATCTCTACAGGTGCTGTTGATGAAGATGATATTAATGAATATGGGATTGAAGTCATAAATTTTGAAGAAAAACCATCAAGAGCAAATTTGGTAGTTAAGAGTGATGATATAATATTTGCAAAAATGCAAGCGACAAAGAAAACATTACTAATAAATGAAGAATTTGCTGAATATGTATATTCAACTGGATTTTGTGCGGTGCATGCTAAGAAAAATATATTAACTAGAGATTGTCTTTTGTATCTGTTGATGAGCGAAGCATTTTTAAATCAGAAAGATAAAAATTGTTCTGGTGCAACTCAAAAAGCAATTACTAATGCTGGATTACAAAAAATTATAGTTAATATTCCTGATTATAAACTGCAGGATGATATATCGAAACGATTAAGCATATTGTTAAAAGTTATAAATATGCGTAAAAATGAGTTGGACATGTTAGATAATTTAATAAAAGCCCGATTTGTCGAGATGTTTGGGGAGCCAAGAAGTAATCCATTCGGATTTGAAAAAATGATATTAAAAGATACTTGTAAAATTATCACAGGAAATACTCCGTCTAGAGCAGTTGATGAGTATTATGGTGAATTTGTTGAGTGGATTAAGACAGATAATATTGTGTCTGGATTGCTATATCCGACAAAAGCTACAGAAGGTCTTTCTGAAAAAGGCGTAAAAATAGGAAGAACAGTTGACAAGGATTCAATATTGATGGCTTGCATTGCTGGGAGTATTGCAAGTATTGGAAGAGTTTGTATTACAGATAGAAGGGTAGCTTTTAATCAGCAAATAAATGCAATTATTCCTCAAAAGTATAATATTCATTTTTTGTATGTTTTATTACAGATATCTAAAGACTATTTAGTAGAAGATATTAATATGGCTTTAAAGGGGATTTTATCAAAGTCAAAGCTCGAAGAAAAAGAGTTTGTAGTACCACCGAAGAAATTACAGGAGCAGTTTGCTGATTTCGTTCACAAAGTCGACAAATCAAAAGTTGTCGTTCAAAAATCTTTGTATGAAACACAAATGTTATTTGATAGCTTGATGCAGAAATATTTTGGATAAAATTCAAATTGATAATATTTTTAAAATGCAAAATATATTTAAAAGTGATATTACTAGCTGTTAAAAAATAGCATAAACGTAAATATTAAATTGCAAATGCAGGAGTAGGATGTTGGTATATCGGAAGGAGATACCAATATGGAAGAAAAAATGGTTATTGTACTAAATGAAATGTCAGAATATTTATCAATTCCACAGATGAAAAAGCTGCAAGAAGTAATAATAAAAACATTTTCAGAGAATGAAGTTTCAAAAGTAGATATTTCAAATGAAGAATTTTTAAATATGTTTTTAGATGCAAAACGTATTGAAGGCTGCTCAGAGAGAACTATCAATTATTATCAGGCAACAGTAAATCATTTGTTATCACAAATACAGACAGAAGTTCGAAAAATTACAACAGAGGAAATTCGAGAATATTTATCGAATTATCAAAAGTGGAATGGTTGTTCTAATGTGACGATTGATAATGTAAGAAGAAATATTTCAAGTTTCTTTTCTTGGTTAGAAGAGGAAGATTATATCTTAAAAAGTCCAATGAGAAGGATACATAAGATAAAAACTAAAACTGTTGTGAAAAGTGTAATTTCAGATGAGGGAATAGAAAAGCTTAGGGATAATTGTAAAGAAAAGCGGGATTTGGCAATTATTGATCTATTGTATTCAACAGGGATAAGAGTAGGGGAACTGGTAAATTTAAACATTGATGATATTGATCTTGAAGGTAGAGAATGTATTGTTTATGGAAAAGGGGATAAAGAACGCAGAGTATATTTTGATGCAAAAGCTAAAGTTCACCTGAAAGAGTATATTGATAATAGGGTGGACAATAACAATGCTTTATTTGTTACATTGGATGCACCATATGACAGATTGAAAATAAGTGGTGTTGAAATAAGACTAAGAAATCTTGGACGAAAGTTGGAATTGGATAGAATTCATCCCCATAAATTTCGCCGTTCAATGGCTACGAGAGCAATTGATAAAGGAATGCCAATTGAACAAGTTCAAAAGATATTAGGACATTCACAAATTGATACAACAATGCAATATGCAATGGTTAATCAGAATAATGTAAAGACAGCACATCAAAAATATATGTCTTGACAATTCGGATTTGTGGGGATGCAAAGATGAGAGTGAAAATAGGTGATTTGACCAATATAAAGACAGGTAAGCTAGATGCAAATGCTTCATCAGAAGATGGTAAATATCCATTTTTTACATGTTCAAAGGAGCCATTGAAAATATCAACATACTCCTATGATTGTGAATGTGTATTGGTTGCAGGAAATGGTGACTTGAATGTTAAGTATTATAAAGGTAAATTTGATGCTTATCAACGTACATATATTATTGAGGATAATGGTAGTGGTAAATTATATATGCCCTATCTATATTACTTTATGGAAAGTTATATTGAAGAATTAAGAAAACAAGCTATTGGTGGGGTGATAAAATATATTAAGCTTGAAAATTTGACAAATGCAATGATTGAATTGCCATCAATTCATAAGCAAAAAGTTATAGTTGAAATATTGGGAAAAGTGAAAATAATAGTTAATAAACATATGGATGAGATTAGTATGTTAGATAATCTTGTTAAAGCCCGATTTGTCGAGATGTTTGGTGCTTGTAAAAATATGCTTTCAATGAATGAATTATGTTCAGTTATAACTGATGGAACACATCAACCACCCAAGTTTCAAAAGAGTGGGATTCCTTTTATTTTTGTTTCTAATTTGGCGAATAACACGGTTACATATGATACTGAGAAATTTATAAGCCAGGAAACATACTCTGAATTATATAAAAGAACACCTATTGAAATAGGGGATTTAATTCTTTCAACTGTAGGTTCTTATGGACATCCGGCAGTTGTTGTTAAAGATAAAAAATTTTTATTTCAGCGACATATAGCTTATTTAAAGCCTAAATGTAATATTGTAAACAGTTTTTATTTGCATAGTGCATTATTAGCACCCGATGGTCAACGACAGATTGAAGGAAAAGTAAAAGGAATTGCACAGAAAACGCTTAATCTTTCTGAAATTAAAAAAATTGTGGTTCCAATACCTCCAATTGAAGAACAAAATGAGTTCGAAAGATTTGTTCACCAGGTCGACAAATCAAAAGTTGTATATATGTATATCTTGAAAACAAGAAAATATTTAATGTATAATAGTGAATATAGAGAAAAAGTAAATTGTATTTAATGAATTAATATTTTATTGGATATTTTAGCACTTTACAAAATAGATTTTTGAGAGAATGGAGGGGTTGTATGCAGACTAATTTTGACTACTTAAAGGCAGAATCGAAATTTGCAAAATTTTCGGATGTTGCAATATCCGCAGAAAGAATTATTTTGATAGATCCAGAAGCAAGTATTATAAATAGCCGAAGGGCAATGGAATTTGCAATAAAATGGATGTATTCAGTAGATTCTGAGCTGGAAATGCCATATCAGGATAATCTTCAAAGTTTAATGAATGCAGAAGAATATAGACAGATTATAGGTCCTGATTTATGGAAACGTATGGATTATATTCGTAGAAGTGGTAATAATGTTGCTCATAGCAGTAAAAAGCTTGGAAGAGATGAAGCCATGCTGTGTTTGGAGAATTTATTCATCTTTTTAGATTATGTTGCATACTGTTATTCTGACAAATATGAAGAACATTCTTTTGATAAAACAATAATTACATCTCGAATTCAAAAAACAAAAGAGTCCAGACAGGCTGCAAATGCTGCACAGGAAGAATTGGCAAAAATTAAAGAAAAATCAGCAAAGCAGGAAGTGGATTTGCAGAAGTTAATTGAAGAAAATGCTTCGCTGAAAGAAGAACTATCAGCTAGACGACAAGAACAACAACAGACTTATGTTCAAAAGCCGCTTGATTTATCTGAATATGAGACAAGAAAGCTTTATATTGATTCTATGATTATGGATGCAGGATGGGTGGAAGGCGATGATTGGATTAGTGAAGATAAACTTTCACAGATGCCTAATAAATCAAATATTGGATTTGCAGATTATGTACTTTATGATGATATGCATAGACCATTAGCAATTGTAGAGGCAAAAAGAACCTGTGTTGATGTTTCAAAGGGAAGACAACAGGCAAAGTTATATGCTGATTCGATAGAACAAAAATATAACCGAAGACCAGTTATTTTTCTTACCAATGGATTTGAAACTCGTATAATTGATGGTCAATATCCAGAGAGAAAATGTTCTACTATTTATTCAAAAAGAGATTTGGAAAAATGGTTCAATTTATTGTCTATGAGAACAAGCCTTAATAATGTTGTGATTGATAAAAATATAGCTGGTCGATATTATCAGGAAGCTGCTATTAAAGCAGTATGTAATAGTCTGGATGCAAAGAATCGAAGAAAAGCATTACTTGTTATGGCGACTGGTTCAGGTAAAACAAGAACTGTAATTGCATTATGCGACTGCTTGTTAAAAGCTGGGTGGATTAAAAATGTTCTTTTTCTTGCGGATAGGAATTCGCTTGTAACGCAGGCTAAAAGAAATTTTGTGAATTTGCTTCCTAATTTGTCTTGTACAAATCTTGTTGAAGAAAAGAATAACTATAATGCACATTGTGTTTTTTCAACTTATCAGACTATGATAAAATGTATTGATACAATTAATGATGAAGATGGAAAAATATTTACTTGTGGTCATTTTGATCTGGTGATATGTGATGAAGCTCATAGATCTATTTATAATAAATATAAGGATATTTTTAATTATTTTGATGCTCCATTAATTGGACTTACTGCTACACCTAAAGATGAGATTGATAAAAATACATATACAATATTTGAATTGGAAAATGGAGTTCCGACATATGGATATGATTTGGAACAGGCTGTAAAAGATAGATATCTTGTAGATTATATTTCAGTTGAATCAAAGTTTAAATTTATTGAACAGGGAATTGTATATGATGATCTGTCGGAAGAAGATAAGGTTCTATATGAAGAAACTTTTGAGGACGAGAATGGTGATTTGCCAGACGCAATAAGTCCTTCAGCGGTTAATACCTGGATATTTAATGAGGATACTATAAAGAAAGTTTTAAATATTCTGATGACAGATGGTATTAAGATTGACTATGGTCAGAAATTAGGAAAAACTGTTATATTTGCAAAGAATCACGACCATGCTGAAAAGATACTTGAAGTTTTTAATAAAGAATATCCACATCTTGATGGTTACGCGAAGGTTATAGATAATTATATGACTTATGCACAAAGTGCTATTGATGAATTCTCGGATGCTAAGAAGTTGCCTCAAATTGCCATTTCTGTAGATATGTTGGATACTGGCATTGATGTGCCTGAAATTTTGAATCTTGTATTTTTTAAAAAGGTTTTAAGTAAGGCAAAGTTTTGGCAGATGATAGGAAGAGGTACACGATTGTGTCCTAATTTAATTGATGGCGAAGATAAAAATAAATTCTATATTTTTGATTTTTGCGGTAATTTTGAATTCTTTCGTATGAATAAAGGAAAACCTACTGCGAATATGATTGCACTTCAGGGGGCAGTTTTTAATTATCAATTTGAAATAGCTTATAAACTTCAAAATATTGAATATCAGATTGATAGGCTGATTGCATATCGTAATGCATTAGTGAAGCTGATGAGCGAGAAAGTTCAAAGACTACCAAGAGATAATTTTGCTGTACGACAACATTTAAAATATGTGGATATGTATTGTCTGGAGTCAGGATACCAGACGATTACATATGAAGATACATTAATTGTAAAAGATGAAGTTGCACCATTAATATTGCCTGACAATGATGATATAAATGCTATTAGATTTGATGCGCTTATGTATGCAATTGAACTAGCTTATCTAGATGGTAAGAAATATTCAAAAGCCAGAACAGATTTGCATAAAAAAGTTGTTGCAATTTCTAATATTGCAAATATTCCTGAAATTCAAGCACAATCAGTTTTGATTAATAAAATTATAAATACTACGTATATTGATAATGCTGGAATTGATGAATTTGAAGAAATTAGAGAAAAATTAAGAAATTTAATTAAATATATTCCAAAAGAAAAAGTTAAATATTCAACTAATTTTACAGATGAAATTCTTTCAACAGAATGGAATGAAGCTGAACTTGAGAATGATGAATTACAGAATTATAAAGCAAAAGCAGAGCATTATATTCGACAGCATCAGGATAACATTGCAATTAAGAAGCTTAAAACTAATCAACCATTAACAGCAAAGGATACATCCGCTATTTCATATCCTCTCTCAATCACTTTTTCTTTCATTAGAATACTTTCAGCTTCCCGATTTTGACCATCGGCTGTCATGGATAATATTTTTTGTGCCCACTGAGAAGCATCTTCTTCTAATGATTTATACTGGATTTTTTCTGTCATATTTATGTCATAGCCCACGGCATCTGAAACTAAACAGCAAAGTCCCACAGCCTGTGCTTCCACCAATGTCACTGGAAATCCCTCTGTTCTAGAAGGCATCACCAATATATCCATTGCCTGCATTAGCTCATTTATATCTTCCCTTACCCCTAAAAGTTTAACTTTGCCCTTAAGTCCTGACTGCTGCACTTTTCTCTCAATTTCTTCTTTATAGCTAATTTCCTCTTTAGGTTTCCCTCCACCTATTAACACCATTGCGGATTTTTTATTGAGGCTATTAACATTTTTAAATATATCAATTAAAAAACTTTGGTTCTTATCATGTGTAAATCTGCCTACATGTCCAATAACCAAAGTATCTCTGCTTATCTTCATTTTTTTTCGTACTTTTTCCCTTACATCTGTTGAATAACTAAACTTATCAGTGTCAACGGCATTCTTCATTAAAACCACAGTATTTTTTGAATGGTTTTCTCCATTTACGAAACTTTCCATTTCTACCAGGTCTGCATCACTTCCAAAAAGCCATTTTGCCGCTTTTTCACCACATGCCACTTTGTGCGTACAATACTTCTGAAGCTTCCTTCTAAAATACAGCCTCATAATCATTTTCATATTACGACCACACGGAGCCGAATGAGCATGGGCAACTCTTACGGGGATTCCCATTTTCTTTGCAATTTTAAAGGCAAAGTAACTTCTTTCTTCAAGATTTGAATGAATAACATCATATCCCGGATGTTCTTCTAAGAAATTCCTGAATTCCTTTTTATATCTATGGAATTTGCCCGGATATATAGGACACATATGATAAATCCTGCCACCTAATTTTTCTATTTCGTCCTCATAATCAGCTTTTTGTTCTCTGTTTATGAGAAAATCCATATGAATTTTTTCCCTATTAATATTTCTAAGATAATTCATCATCATGGTTTCAGCCCCGGCTCTATCCATGACAGTTATCAGCACAAGAACATTTATTTTCTTCATTTGCTTCTACTTTCATTATATACTTCTTTATATTTATTACACAAGCACTTGCTGTTAAACTCATTTAATATATCTGAATATGCCTGTTCTATCAGCTTGTCACTGTTTCCCTTTTCTATGTCTTTTAACGCCTCTACAAACTGATCTGTTTCATCGCAAATGTAACCATTATAATCATTCTTTATTACATCACGATTTCCCACTACATTGCTAACCACACAGGCTTTTTTCATATACATTGCTTCTAACAGTGAAATAGGCAACCCTTCATATCTCGAAGCCAGAATAAACGCATCAAACTTTGTGCTTAATTCCATTGCCTCTTTATGTTCCAGCCAGCCTGTAATAACTATGTTGTCAGCCGTCAGCTTATCACGCATATCCCCATCACCTATCCATACAAACTGCATTTCCGGCAATTTTTGTGCAATTTCGTTAAACAATTCCGGCCACTTCTGGTAATTAATCCTTCCTACGGTATAGGCCGTAAAAACATTCTTCTTTATATTAAAATCCTCTAAATTCTGCTCATTAGCATTAATCAAATTAGCATTAAGTTTGTCTATGTTTACTCCATTGCTAATATATGTGGAATTTTTGGTAACTATCCTGCTTTGCTCCCACTCACTTTTTCCACATGCCACTGTAAGGCATTTTCTTTTTCCAAGGATTTTTTCCATAGTTTTATAAATCTGTTGTTTAATCCCTGACTCATTTTCCATTAGGAAACTGTAACCATGAGGGGTGTAAAACATCTTTGCTTTTCCTGTTCCCACAAGCAATCTTCCCAGCGCCCCCGCCTTAGATGAATGAAGATGAATTATATCCGGCTTTTCTTTTTTTACAATCTTTCTTAATTCAATATATGCCTTAATGTCTTTTACCACATTTAAACTTCTGGTAAAGTTCTCAACCTTAATAAGTTTAATACCCTCATTAAAATAGTCCTCATAGTTTTCCGGGGTTTCTTTTCGCATACCAAAAGCAATGGATACATCAAATTCATCGCTCATGCCATTGGCTAATTCCACTAAATATGTAAATACTCCTCCACCCATAGCCTCAACTAAATGTAAAACTTTTTTCTTTTTATTCATGTATTATCCTCATTTAAAGTCAAAATTTTCAGGTGACTTAATACTATTTTATACTAAAATCTAAATGTTTCCTTAAACCCTTTCATCTGTTTATCCTTGTCACTTAGATTAAGTAGGGTTCCATCTTCCATTTTATACCCTTTAGGTGATGCACTTCCACTATATTCCCCTATTACCTTAGGCCACTTTATGCCTATTTCAGGGTCATTCCATGCAAGACCACCTTCATCTCCCGGATGATAAAAATCCGTTACCTTGTAGCAAAACTCTGCTTCATCTGACAGCACCAGAAATCCATGGGCAAATCCTTCAGGAATATAGAACTGTTTCTTGTTTTCTTCTGACAGTTCCACACCATACCACTTGCCATATGTCTTTGAATCTCTTCTTAAATCCACAGCCACGTCAAAAACCGTTCCCTTTATAACTCTTACTAACTTACCCTGAGGATATTCCTTCTGGTAATGTAATCCTCTTAAAACACCCTTTGTGCTCATAGACTGATTATCCTGAACAAAAACCATGTCAAGTCCGGCTTCCTTCATATCGTTTAAATTGTAGGTTTCCATGAAATATCCTCTGTCATCTCCATGAACTGTAGGCTCTATCACACATAAACCTTCTATATCACATTTCGTTACTTTAATTTGTCCCATTTTCTATCTCCATTTTCTGCTGTAAATATCTTGAAAGGGCATCTTTCCAATCCGGCAGTGGTTCAAAGCCTTGATTCTTAAGCTTTGATTTATCCATTCTGCTGTTAGACGGTCTTTTGGCTTTAGCGGGATACATATCACTTCCTACCGGTAAAACCTCCACCTTACTATACTTATCATTATATTTAGCAGCCTGCTTCATTATTTCCACTGTAAAATCATACCAACTGATGTAACCACCTTCATTTGTTGCATGATATAT
>OGZW01002716.1_pt1 | contig 13605 bp, 10 predicted proteins | sample 1577001 | NCBI WGS metagenome assembly OGZW01 (sample SAMEA3541519, study PRJEB24748) | human gut metagenome | biome: human gut; feature: human-associated habitat; material: faeces | place: China | collected 2012 | reverse complement strand
TCGCGTCAAAGTATTTCAGCACACTGACGCGCTTGTTGCCCTCCTGCACATAGAAGCGGCCCATATACTCATAGCAGCGCACGGGGTCGCGGATGCCCTCGTCCACATGGGCAATGCACAGGCTGATCCACTTTGCCGCAAACTCGGTACTCTGCTCAAGCAGCGGCATGAAGTTGGACGCAAAGGCCGCCGTCCGCCCGGCTGTTTTGGTACCGACCATCAGGTTGAGCGGGATGTCCACCTGCCCGAGCGGGAGCTGGTTTTCCACCGGGACATTCTGCAGGATGTCGTCCAGCACCGGCAAAAACGGCGATTGCCCGGCGATCATCTTCTCACGGTAATCGCGCTGGCCCATCCGCAGGGCTTTCTGGTAACATTCAATGGCATCGGCACGCGTCACAGTCAGTCGCCTCCTTGTCTTATACAACACTTACAAAATTAGTATAGCACATTTGTGGGGAATATACAAAGGATTTTCGGCCAGAGCGCCGCACTGCCCCGGAAAGCGTGGGGCGGCGGGGGTCAGCCGGTGTGTACAGCCTTCGGGTATACCTTATACATGCGGTCGTTGTCGTAGTGCGCATCCAGATACTCGGCCACGGCCCCCTGCGCAGGTACACCGCGCAGGCGGTCATTGTAGCGGATGAGCGCCGCCGAGCTGACGAGCATATCCGCCGCCATAAAGAGGCAGAGAGCCCATGTCAGCACCCGGCCGCCGCGCGGGGGGAGCTTTTCGATCAGGGCCGAGATGGGCGGGTAGAGCAGCTTGAACCACGCCACCGCCGCAAAGCCCCAGAAAAAGCAGTAGAGAAGATTGATACGGCCGCCCAGATTGAACGGGATAGCGCTGTAGTCCCAGAACACCGCGCCGAAAACGACCTCGGTAAAGACGCTGCACAGATACTCATACGCACCGCCCAGCAGTGTGCCGGTCACGAAAAGCCAACTGGCGGGCTTGTCCTTGTAGCGGTAGAGCAGCTGGGTAACCAGCGCGATGGCAAGGCCCCATACGATGGAGAAAGGCCCCCACACAACGCTGGAACGGCTCATCCATTCGCCGCCCACAACGCGGCAGAAGATCGTCTCGGTGATGTCGCCGAGAAACGCACCGATGAAAAACAGCAGCACGATCTTGTACGGGCTGCACCCGGCGGCAAAGGTGCCGGTCTGCGCCCGTTTAGGGCGGACAAAGGTCAGTGCCGGGTGGGTCTTGGCCATGCGGCGCTCCACCCGGTCAAGAATCCACATGCCGCCCCGGACGGTCAGATTGGCAAGACGGTTCTCGATGGCCTCGGCGGCGGACCACCGGTAGCGCAGGCCCGCCATGGCCAGCAGCGTGCCGATGAGGTCAATGCCCAGCAGGATGAGCGATGCCCACAGCACCACGACCCACACGCCCTGCGGCACAAGGCTGTACAGCGCCAGCAGCAGCGGATTGCCCCACTTGAGCATGATGACGCCCAGCACACCCCATGTGAGGGATGCGCCCAAACAAATGTAACCGTCCAGATTGAAGGGCAGGGTGCTGTAATCCCACCAGCGGGTGTGGGAGGTGTATTCAAGGATGTGGCCGCCGATCCACTCAATAACGGTGGCGTAGACGGCGCTGAATACCAGCAGGAAGAACCAGCCGTCCCGGATGTCGCGCAGCGCAAAGGTGATGACCAATGCGCCGATGCCGTACAGGATGCAGCGCGGGCCGCTCAGCACGCCGCGGTCCTGATACTTGTGGCGGACGGCCGCCGTAAAGACGACCTCCCCCACCCAGCCGAGGAACGAGTAGGTGAAAAAGAGAAAAGCAACCTGATAAAATGTCATAACAATCTCCTGAGTAAGCCTGTGGGGGATGCCTCTTACAATGTGTGTGCCTGCGCTTCCCGCTCCTGCTTGCTGAAAACACAGCCGCAGTAATCCTGGCGGTAAAGGCCGTATTCGGCGCTCAGCTGCAGGCTTCGCTTGTAGCCGTCCTTTTTGCGGAATTCGCTCGGCAGATAGGCAACGCCGTACTGATGCCCCAGCGCCGTGCCGAGGTCGTTGAGCCGCACGGGGTCCTTCATCGGGGAGATCGAGAGCGTTGTGCAGTACCAGTCAAAGCCGTGCGCAGCGGCATAGCGGGCGGCCTGCTCCAGCCGCAGCCGATAACAAACGGTGCAGCGTGCGCCCTTTTCCGGCTCGTTTTCCAGCCCCTTGACGGCGGTGTAAAATTCCTGCGGGTCGTAGGGCAGCTCAATGACGGGATAGTGATACCCCGCCTGCTCTACAAAGCGCTCCAGCTCGGCCTCGCGGCGGTGATACTCCTGCGGCGGGTAGATGTTGGGGTTGTAGTACAGGACGGTGATGTCGAAATAGGCAGCCAGCCGCTCAAGCGTAGCGCTTGAGCAGGGCGCGCAGCAGGCATGCAGCAGCAGCCGCGGCCGTGCGCCGTCCAGCGTGCGCAGGACCTTTTCCATCTCGAGCTGATAATTGATGCGATTGGGCATGGGTAAAACCTCGTTTAAACGGTGGTGGCGGCGCGGCGCTTGCGGCGGGCAAGCACGGCATAGCCGATAAGCCCCAGCAGACTGGCGGCGGAGATCGCCTCAAAGCTGCGCCAGTAATCGGGCGCACGATACCAGACACGGATCGTGCCGGTGTAGCCCGCGGGAATCGTCAGCACAATGCGTTCATTCTCGCCGCTGGTGATGGAAAAGGGCTGACCGTTTTCATCGGCGGCATAGTAGTTGCCGTAGTTAAAGATGGGCAGTGAGATGGCGGCCTCGGCTCCCTCGTTCTGTACAGTCAGGCAGGCAACGCCGCGCTGCTTTTCATAGCGGACAAGATGCAGCGCATCGCTGCCGGGCTTGGGCTGCGCCCAGATCGTTTCGTAGGCGCTGGTACCGTCGATTATGTACTCGCCAATGGCAACCGTTACGGAAGGATCGGCCACGGAATAGACATTGCGGGGAACCTCGCCCTGCTCAGTCAGTATCTGGGCCTGCAGTACGCCGGTCATCAGCAGGGCAGAAGCCGCCAGCACAACGGCTGCAGCCCTGCCAAGGGCCTGATGCTGCCCCGCCAGCAGACGGATGGCAATGAGCGTTGCCAGACAGAGCAGTACCGTGGCCAGAGAAAGAAAGCGCCACGGATACTGGAACATCCCGGCCAGCTTGCCTGCCGTGCGTCCCAGCGCCGATTGCACATAATCCCAAGGGAAGATATGCAGCGACAGGAAAACCGTAAAGACAAAAAAGCCGGCTGCTGTGTACAGAATGCTGAAATAGCGGTCCTTTTCACTGTGTTGGGTAAGCAGGCAATAGAAGACCAGTGCAAGGCCCAAAATCAGCGGAAGGCCGAGGGAAAGCGTCATATCCGTGCTTGTGCCGCTGCTTGTGCCGCCAAACCCGGTGCCGAACGGGCTGAGCAGCTGCATTATATACAGCCCCTGCGACTGGATCTTTCCGATGAAAGATCCGTTGACCATGAATGGGATGATTGCACCAGAGATAAAAAACGGTACAAGATACCATGCGCTCAGCCCTGCTGCGAGCAGCGCTGCTTTGATCCAGGCCAGCAGCCGTGTGGGGGATAGGGTGTCCCGCAGGTGCAGCAGGGAAAAGACGGCCAGCAGCAGTGCCGTCAGCTCGCAGGAGAGCAGATGGCTTTGCACCATGGCGGCCATGCCCAGCGACATAGGCAGCCAGTCCGCAAAGCGGGGCTTATCCTTCGTATAGATGCTGTACAGGCCGAGCAGCACCAGCGGGAAGAACGCCATGGCGGTGAACTCGCCCACAGCAGCGCGGGTGTAGACGCAGACAAGCCGATAGCAGGAGAGTGTGTAGAGCATTGCCCCCAACAGCCCAAGACGGCGGCTCTCGGTAATGCGGCCAAAGCTGAAATAAGCGATCAGGCAGGTGGCGAGTGTGACTGCAAAGATGTATATCTGATAGCAGGTGCGCAGCGGCAGCCACAGATTGTACAGCAGTGCAGGCAGAAGCAGAAACAGCTCACAATAGCAAAGAGGGTTTGCATAGCCGTAACCGTTCAGGGTGGTGGTAGTCAGGCGTACCGGAAACTGCCCGTAGGAAAGCTCGGCTGCCATAGCGGTGATGCGCTGCAGATGGTAGTCCAGATCGTGGCCGACATAAAGATAATTGCTGAACAGCGGCAGACAGGCTAAGACCGTGATGCCCAGCAGACACAGCGGCAGACGGAGCGCCCGGCGGTGGGCAGCGCCTCTCTCCCCTGTCCGGGCAAACAGCAGCCAGAGCAGGGCATCGGCTGCCGCAAAGCAGAACAGCCAGCAAAACAGGCGGGTCAGCCGGTAGATGGGCTGTTCAGTCAGTGTGACGGCATAAAGGTAAAGCTGCCCCTGACGATAGGTCAGGGTGGCCGTCAGATCCTGCAGTGCAGCGCCACTGCTGACCCACAGACGGGAGGTCTGCGTGCGGTGGCAATCGTCCAGCCGCAGCGTGTCAAAGAAAACGGCAGCAGGTACCATTTCGCTGGAAAAATCCAGCGTGCCGGCAGAGTTGAGCAGATTGAAGGTGGGGGCATCCGGAGTCTGGCAGGAAAAATAGGAGACGGTGACTTCATACGCTCCGGCGCGCAGCGCCTGCCCCTGACTGGAAAAAGTGATGGGCTCCTCACTGCGGAAGTCGATCTGGTTCCAGACCTTCAGGCCGTCCGCATCCTCGGCAGCAATATCGGGGAAGCGGTTCTCGAACAGATCCGGTGTCAGAGTCAGCTTATACGGTGCGCCGAACAATCCGGCAATCAAGGTACAGAGCATAGCCAGTTCGGCTGCCAGCAGGACAGCGAACAGCTTATTGCGCTTTAAAAAATGAAAAAGCTTCATAACTCATTGCCCCGTTTCTCAGCCGTCCCAGATCATGAGCTTGGCGTTCAGGATGGAGGTGTCCTCCACGGTCGCAAGGTAGTCGCCGTTCGTGTCGCGGTCGGTGCGGGTGCAGTCGAGCAGGCAGATAGAGCGGGCTTCCTCGGTACCGTCAGGCAGGCGGACCTTGTATTTGATGACCGCGTTGTCGGGCACCAGCGCACCCTGCACAAGGATCTGCACACCGTCCATCAGGTCACTGTCAGCACTCTGCAGGCGGCCGCACCAGGCAAGGTCGTACCCGCCGTAGTTCCGGTAGGTCTGGTAGGCGTAGGTGCTGCCTGCGGGCTGCTCGTCCCCGGCGGTCATGAACCGCGCACGAAGGGCGCGGCCGGTAAAGCGGCTGAAGAATAAGCTCTCTGCATCGCTGTTGCCGTCCCAGATATTCTCATTGCAGAGGATCAGATCATCCTCCGTCACGCCATCGGCCAGACCGGCCTCGATCGAGCGGACAAAAAACTGGTAGGCGGCCAGATTCTCCGCATGGTGGGTGCGCACCACGCCGCGCAGGTAGCTGCCATTCAGGCAGAGGGCCGCGGCAAAGGCGGCAGTCAGCGCCAGACGGGCTGTGAGTGAAACAAACCGCGGCAGATACATACAGGCGTTGGCCAGCAGCGCCAGCAGCGCAGCCGCCAGCAGGGCAAACCCGATGGAGGAGGCCGCCGCCGGAATGTAGCCCCACTGCCAGGTGATGGCCTCGGGCTGCTGGTAGCGGGAAGAAAGCGCCAGCAGCAGGGCCGGCAGTGCCCAGAATGCAAAGCCGAGTCCGGCCAGAGCGCCGAGCGTTTTGGCGCGCAGCTTGTCCCGTGGGACCGCAAAGAAGAGCAGCAGCCCGGCAGCCAGACCCAGCACCAGCGGCCACAGACGGTCACCGTTTGAGAGTACGCCGCAGTCCTCCTGCAGCAGGCGGGAGTTCAGCCCCGGGAGGGAGGTAGCCATCTGCTGTACCGTCACCCGCAGAACAACGGGCAGATCGAGCGATACCGGATTGCCGCTGCCGCCGTTGCGGCCGCTTAAAACATGAAAGACGAGCGCAGCACCCATGCCGCCCAGCACGGGCGCAGAATGGCAGAAACCGGTCTTAAAGCTGCGGCTGCGCAGGCACCAGACAATGAGCGCGAGCGCGGCAAAGACATAGCCGATCTCATAGGTGCCGCAGGCCAGAAAGGACAGCGCAGCACCCAGCACCGCCCAGCGGCGGTGGCGGGTCGTTTCCCACGGGAAAAGGCAGAGCCATGCCGCCATGGCCCAGAACAGTGCCCGCTGCGGCACGGCGTAGTAGCTGTACATGCCCTCGTTCCAGATGGGGGCTGCCGCCAGCGCCAGCGTAAAGCCGGCCAGCGCCAGTGCATCACCGCTGCCGAACCGCCGTACCACGCGGCTGACCAGAAAGGCCGCCGCACCGGTAAAGGCGATGATATACAGCCGGTAGCTGCTCAGACTGCCATAGAACAGCAGCGCCACGGCGTTGGGGTAGTGAAAGGGAAAAAAGCGCGGCTCCTGCAGGGTAAAATACCGCAGGCGGCCTTGCAGATCCTGCAGAAGAAACTGCGCGTAGGGCATACGGTGCAGATCAAACAGCCATTTGTTCAGCGTCAGCTTGTCATCGCCCTCGGGCGGGATGCTGATCGTAACGCGCAGATACAGCACACCCACGGCAAAAATCAAAAGATAGGCTGCCGCCAAAAGCAAGCGGCGGTAGCGCCGGCAGAAAGTTCCGACCTGTTCCATAAGGGCAGGGTCCTCCTCGCTCGTAAAAAAATCACATATATATTCAAGTATAGCATAAAGCCCCGCCATGCGCAACGCACAACGGGGTTTTTGCTGAATACATTTTGTAATGTACTACAAATTGGAAACCAGATTACTGCTTGAGCGGCTTTTTCAGCAGGCCGAGCAGCAGTGCCGTCAGCAGACTGCCGCCGAGCAGTGCTGCCAGAAAGCCGAGCGGGTTTCCCATTACGGGCAGCAGAAACAATCCGCCATGGGGGGCGGGGCAGCGGCAGTTGAGGAAGATGGCCAAAAAGCCTGCCAGCGCACTGCCGACAATGCAGGAGGGGCCGACACGCAGCGGGTCGCGCAGGGCGAAGGGCAGCGCACCCTCCGTTACGAAGGAAAGGCCCATGATCGCAGTCTGGGGCACGCTGCGGCGCTCCGAGGCGGTGAATCTTGTCGGGAACAGCATACAGGCCAGCGCCAGCCCCAGCGGCGGGACCATGCCGCCGGCCATGACGGCAGCCATAAGATCATACTGCAGGTTGACCAGTGCCAGTGTACCGCTGACATAGGCGGCTTTATTGATCGGCCCGCCGTAGTCGGTGGCCATCATGCCGCCCAGAAGCGCGCCCAGCAGCAGGCGGCTGCCGCCCTGCATCTTGGACAGGCAGAGCGACATCCACCGGTTGAAGCGGCCCAGCGGCGGATTAACGATCATAAGCATCAGCCAGCCGATGAACAAAAGGCTGCATGCGGGGACGAGCAGCCCGGTCCTTATGTGGCTCAACTCCTGCGGTATACGGTCGAGCAGACGGTTCAGCAGCAGCACGATCAAACCGGCGGCAAAGCCGCCGATCAGTGCCCCCCAGAAGCCGCTTGAGATCCAGCTGAGGTTGGTGAGCGTGGTTGTGCCCATCTGTGCCAGATAGCCGCCCAGCAGGCCGGGCATAAAGGCGGGGCGGTCCCCGATGCTGGATGCGATGAAGGCAGCCAGCACGGGGTACATCATGACAAAGGCCGCAGAGCCGACATTTTTCATCATCATCGTCCAGCTGGCAGGCAGGCCGAGCTGCTGCGACAGCAGCGACAGCGCTGTGATGACGCCGCCCGCCACCACAACGGGGATCATGTGAGAAACGCCGTTCATCAGGTGGCCGTAGCCTTCGCGGCCCAGCTCCCGCAGATCACTGGTCCGGAAGGCGTGTCCGCCGTGGTAGACGGGCGCCTTGCCGGAGACGGCCTTTTCCAAGAGGGCATCCGCGTCCCGCACGGCGTCCCCGGCCGAGGCGTAGACGAGCCGCTTGCCCACGAACCGTGCCATCGACACGGCCCGGTCCGCCGCTACGATGATGCAGTCAGCGGCACGGATATCCTCCTCGGTCAGCGCATCCCCTACCCCGTCCGCGCCGTTCGTCTCGACCTTGATCGAGAAGCCGCGGGTCTGGGCGGCTCGCTGCAGAGCCTCGGCGGCCAGATAGGTGTGGGCAATGCCGGTGGGGCAGGCGGTCACACCCAGCAGGCGGTAGCCCGGTTCATCGGTGGTCTGGGGCGGCGGTGCTGCAGGGTCATCCTGCGCCTCGCGCTCGGCCACCGCGCGGCAAAAGGCCTCCGGGGTCGCACTCTCGCGCAGGCGTGTGCAGAAATCTGTATCGAGAAACAGGGTGGCCAATTCAGCCAGCACCTGCACATGCAGGTCGTTGGCCTCGGCCGGGGCGGCGATCATCACCAGCATCTGCAGCGGCTTGCCGTCCGGTGTGTCGCAGGCCAGCGGCGGGTCCAGCGTCAGGGCCGCCAGCTGCAGCCGCTTGACCGAGGCGCTTTTGGCATGGGGGATGGCAAGGCCGTTGCCTACACAGACACCGCCCAGCGCCAGCCGGGCGCGGACATCCGCAGCAAATGCGGCGGTATCCGTCAGATCCTCGGTGCCGTCAAGCAGGGCGACCAGCTGTTGGACCGCACCCTCCAGCGAGTCTGCCCGCTGGTGCAGTGCGACACACTCCGGCCGCAGATAATTGGCGATGCGCATGGCCATTTCCTCCATTAGCAAAAAAGCGGTTCCGCCGCAACGGAACCGCTGTATAATGCGTGTGAATTAGTTGAGCAGGGTCTTCTCGCTCTCGGGGTCGAACAGATGGATCTTGTTGGTGTCCATAGCAACCACGATCTTGTCACCACGGCGGGACTTGGAGGTGGGAGCAACACGAGCCATCAGGTTCTGGCCCTGATAGGTCAGGTACAGGTAGATCTCAGCGCCCATCAGCTCGGAGACTTCGACCTCGGCGTTCAGGTGGCTGGTGGAGTGCTTCTCAAGGAACTCCTCATCGTCCTTGATGTCCTCAGGACGGATGCCGACCTTCAGGGTCTTGCCGACGTAAGCGTCCAGCTTGCCGTCCGCAGTCTTTTCCTTCGGCAGAGGAATGGTGGTGCCGGCCAGATCGACAGTGTACTGGTCGCCGCTCTTCTGCAGGGTGCCATCGAGGAAGTTCATCTGGGGGCTGCCGATGAAGCCTGCGACGAAGATGTTGCAGGGATAATCGTACAGGTTCTGCGGGGTGTCGACCTGCTGGATCAGGCCGTCCTTCATGACGACGATGCGGTCGCCCATGGTCATGGCCTCGGTCTGGTCATGGGTAACATAGATGAAGGTGGTAGCCAGCTTCTTGTGCAGCTTGATGATCTCGGTGCGCATGCTGGTACGCAGCTTAGCGTCCAAGTTGGACAGAGGCTCGTCGAGCAGGAAGACGGCCGGGTTACGAACCATGGCGCGGCCCAGCGCAACACGCTGACGCTGACCACCGGACAGAGCCTTCGGCTTACGGTCGAGCAGGTGCTCGATCTCCAGAATCTTGGCAGCCTCGCGGACGCGCTTGTCGATCTCGTCCTTGGGCATCTTGCGCAGCTCCAGACCGAAAGCCATGTTCTTGTAAACGGTCATGTGCGGGTACAGGGCGTAGTTCTGGAAGACCATTGCGATATCGCGGTCTTTCGGGGGGACATCGTTGATCAGGCGGTCGCCGATGTACATCTCACCGCCGGAGATCTCCTCCAGACCGGCGATCATACGAAGGGTGGTGGACTTACCGCAGCCGGAGGGACCGACGAAAACGATAAATTCCTTGTCGGCGATCTCAAGGCTGAAATCGGGAACAGCAACGACATTGCCGGGATAAACTTTCTTGACGTGACGGCAGCTAATGGAAGCCATAATGCTCATCCTCCAAAATATATTCAGTGGGTTTCAGCCCGGGTAGAGCGGGCTGTTTCTCTTGACAACACTATAATAACAGGTTATAATCGGTTTGAAAATAGCATTTTATTGATATAGAGGTGCTGAAATTGATATTCGACCCGGAAATATATTGCAGCGCTGTCGAAGTCGTTGAACTGGACGGCACGGAGCCGCTTACCCTGACCGGCTCCGGCCTGTGGGTGGGGGTGCTGTCCCGCGGGGTCTGCCTTCTGGACGGCTTTGACCGCCCGGGGCAGAGCGGGGATATCCTGCTGGGGGCCGCGCCGCTGACCCTGACCCCCCGGACAGACTGCCACCTACTGGGGGTGCGGCTGGCGGGCCGCTGTACCGATGCGTACCTGCTGCAGCTGGGTGCGCCGCGCTGGGCGGACGGCGCGGCCTGCCCCGGCGCGGCCGAGCTGCTGGCCCAGCTGCACGGCGCCCGCACGCCCGCAAGGGCCTATGCACTGCTCTGCTCCATAGACAGGGCCGATGAGACGGCGCGCCCCCTGCCGCCGCTGGTGGCCGAGGCTGTAGCAGCCATCCGGCAGAACTATATGGCTCTTTATGGGGTCGAGGAGCTGAGCGAGCAGCTGGGCGTGACCAAAAGCCATCTTGTGCGGGTGTTCAAGCAGGAGATCGGTGTGCCGCCGGGCAAATACATGACGAATGTCCGCATCGAGGCCGTCAAGTCGCTGCTGCTGACCGATGAGTACAATCTGGAGATGATCGCGGGGCTGACCGGCTTTTCGGGGGCAAACTATCTGTGCCGGGTGTTCAAGCGGGAGGTGGGCCTCTCCCCTGCTGCATGGCGCGCCGCAGCCGCCCCGCTGCCCGCCGTCCCCAAGCTGCCGCCGAGAAGTCAGGAAATGTATGTGTAAAAGAGAGGCTTCCCCCCTCGGGGGAAGCTGTCAGCGGCCCCGCCCGCTGACTGATGAGGGGCGACCTTGCCATTGCAACCCGTTTACGGGCAGCTGTGACAGACCCGCCCCTCATCCGGCCTCGGTCGGGGCCTCGGCCACCTTCCCCCGAGGGGGAAGGCATACAAAACAAATGCCCGATGCGTCACCGCATCGGGCATTCTTACTTTATGCAGTTTTATTTCGCGGTCTTATACCCATCCGGGTTGTGGCTCTGCCAGTTCCAGCTGTGGGCGCACATCTCCTCGATGCCGTACTGGGCCTCCCAGCCCAGCTCGCGCTTGGCCTTGGAGGGGTCGCACCAGCACTCGGCAATGTCGCCGGGGCGGCGCGGGTCGATGACATAGGGAATCTCCTTGCCGCAGGCCTTGCTGAACGCATGGATGACATCCAGCACGCTGTAGCCGTGGCCGGTGCCCAGGTTGCAGATGAAGAGGCCGGGCTTCTCCGCCAGCTTCTTGACAGCCGCCACATGGCCGCGGGCCAGATCCACGACATGGATGTAGTCGCGCACGCCGGTGCCATCGGGGGTCGGGTAGTCGTTGCCAAAGACATGGACCTTTTCCAGCTTGCCGACAGCGACCTTGGCGATGTAGGGCACAAGGTTGTTGGGGATGCCGTTGGGGTCCTCGCCAATCAGGCCGGACGGATGGGCACCGATGGGGTTGAAGTAGCGCAGCAGCGCAACATTCAGCTCGGGGTCAGCCTTGCAGCAGTCGGTCAGGATGCGCTCGGTGAACACCTTGGTGGTGCCGTAGGGGTTCGTGGTGCCGCCCACGGGGAAATCCTCGCGGATGGGCACACTGGCGGGGTCACCGTAGACGGTGGCAGAGGAGGAGAAGATGATGTTGTGGCAGTTGTGGCGGCGCATGACATCCAGAATGTTCAGCGTGCAGGCCAGATTGTTGGAGTAGTACTCGATGGGCTTGGAAACGCTCTCACCCACGGCCTTGTAGGCGGCGAACTGGATCACGCAGTCGATGTCCTCGTTCTCGGCGAAAATCTTCTCAACGGCGGACTTGTCGGTCATGTCGGCCTCGACAAAGCGGAAGTCCCTGCCTGCGATCTGTTTGACGCGGGCCAGAGCCTCGGGGCAGGAGTTGTAGTAGTTATCGGCCACGACAATGTCGTACCCAGCGGCCAGAAGTTCCACACAGGTGTGGCTGCCGATGTAACCGGCGCCACCGCTTACCAGAATTGCCATAACATTCGTCTCCTTGTAATTTATGATTTTGTTGCCTTCAGATGAGCGGCTCATCTGTCTTTACTTTGTATTTTACTCTTTCTGCGGGGTTTCTGCAATAGGCGTTTTTGATTCCGGTTTGCCTTTTTGTTGCCTGTTTTGCCGCCTAGCGGGCAGCCCCTGCTGGATGCGGCGGTAGGCGGACGGCGTGTGGCCTGTGGCGGCGCGGAAGCGCTGGCTGAAATACGCGCCCGAGCAGTACCCCATCTGGGCGGCAACCTCGCCGGGGGAGGCACCGCGCGCCAGCAGTTGGGCCGCATACTCGATGCGCATGGCGGAAAATTCCTCCATCGCGGTGCGGCGCAGCCGCGCGCGGAACGCCTGTTGCAGCTGGGTGCGGGTGCAGCCCAGTGCTGCGCATACCTCGTCCACCTTCAGCTCCCGTGTGAGGTTGGCGGCAAAGTAGGCGCGCGCATCCTCGACCAGCACATACTGGCGGCGCTCCCGCCGTACACGGGCCACCGGACGCTTGGTGCGGCGGCAGCGGCGGGCCAGCAGGATCAGAAGGTTTTCGAGATGGATGATGAACTGCTGCATGACCCCGAAGGGCAGATCCTCCTTTGCAATAGGAGGATCGCCCCGCACGGGGGCGGCGTCAAACACCGTATTGGCGGTATTGGCCAGCCAGTCCAGATCGTGCTGCTCGGTCGGCTCAGCGTGCAGGATCGTACCGCGGAACCGATCCATCGCCGCGCCGGTACAGTAAAAATCAATGCGCAGTGTTTCGGGCGGGACCTCCCCCACCGTGGTCATGGCGAACACCTCGCCGGGCTGGTGGAACAAAAGGCCGCCCGCCCGCAGCAGCACGCGGCGGTCATCGCAGCGTTCCTCAATGGTGCCGCTGCGCACATAGATCAGCTGCCATGCCTGCGTCTGGCGCGGCGGAAAGGAGTCATCGGCGCGCCACTCCGAGGCGCCACCACGTTGGTGGAAACCGACAGCAGCTTGACAAACGGCTTGGCAATCACGGCGATTACCCGCAGCACGCCCACCACGGCAAAAGAAATCGGCTCGGCTTTCTGCATGGCGATGCGCTTGGGCACGAGTTCGCCCAGCACAAGGGAAAAATAGGACATAATCAGCGTAATAACCACGGTGCTGACCGAATAAATCAGGTCGGCGTGCGCCGCCAGCGACGGAAACACCGACTGGAGCCAGGCGGACAGGGGACTCGCCAGGGATTGCGCGGCGAATGCCGAGGTAAAGAACCCCGCCAGGGTGACGCCGATCTGGATGGTGGCCAGAAACCGGGAGGAGTCGGACGTCAGCGCCAGAACTTTCTGCGCTTTTTTGTGCCCCTCTTCGGCCATTTTACGGATTTTGCTGTCGTTCAGCGTGATAATCGCGATCTCCGACGCGGCAAAAAAGGCGTTGACCAGTATCAGTACCAGCAACAAAATCAACTGCAAGCCCAAGTTGCCCGTAGGGGGAGGGTCTGCGTCCATCATGAGAACATATCGCCCCTTTCAAATAAAACAAAATAAAATGGTATACACGCTATTTATAATAGAAGATTTTTGTGTGGATGTCAACTGTTTGTTTTACATAAGGGGGACCTCCGAAGCCGCACTTTCTATGCGCTTGACACTACCGAATATTTTTCTGTGGAGCTTGATACGGTGAA
>OGZW01002713.1_pt1 | contig 13618 bp, 9 predicted proteins | sample 1577001 | NCBI WGS metagenome assembly OGZW01 (sample SAMEA3541519, study PRJEB24748) | human gut metagenome | biome: human gut; feature: human-associated habitat; material: faeces | place: China | collected 2012 | reverse complement strand
ATAAAAGAAGTTCAGAAGAATTTAAAAATAGAAAATACAAAACATCAAAGAATCAAAAAATATTTTTTCTATAAAAATCAAAGACAATGGTTTCAATTCATATTGGTAATGTTACTGGGATTTATTATGACAGTTTCTATTTCTACCAATATAAGTGACAGTATTTTACAGGAAAATCAACTTGCAAACGGTATAGAAAGAGCAAATAAAGCAGAAGTCTATACAGGAAAAATGAATGATGCTTTTTTTGGAAATGATGGTTATTTTATAGGGGATCAGATAAATAATCTTGATATTAGTGATGATGAACTCGCACAAATGAAAGCAATCAAGCATGTTAAAGGTGTTTATCCTTTTGATGTTTTTGATACGATCAATCAGATGCAAAATGTATCAACGACGAGTGTTTACTTTCAAGGAAACAAGGTAAATTTTGATTATTTACAAGATGGCAGTCCACTTGTGGCGCCTTATTATTCTTTTCAAAATATCAAAACAAATGGTAAAAAGCTTAAAGGAAATGCTATCAGTCAGTCATTGGCTAATAAGCTAGGAATAGATAAGGATGAAAAGAATTTTAAGATTTCTGTAGAGGTCTATATACCTGTCCAACAATACAGTTATCAAGGAGAAATGAATGAATCAGGGCTAAAGGCAGAGATGTCGCAAGTCCTTACTAAAAAAGTAAAACTTGATTTAGAAGTAGATCATATCATTTCTGTCGATGATTACTATAATGAATTTTTGAGTGCAGGATATACTATTTTAATGCCAAAAAAATCATTTTATAGTTTATTGAATCAATACAATAATCAGACACCAGATAGTTTATTAGACGCTAAAGAATTAAATGCAACAATTACACCTTATCATAGTAAGAACTATGTTATAGAAGTAGATCGTATAAGTAATTTAAAAACAGTAGAGAAAGAAATAACAAAGATTTCTAAAAATCTTGTAACATATGATCAATATAATTCAGTCATTGATACAACGGATGTCTATAAAGAAGAAAGAAAAGGAAGATATATCTATATGATTATGGTGGTTCTTGTCGCCATTGTACTTTATGCAATGGTACAAATCAATGCACTTGATGATCGTAAAAATGAAGTAAAACTATTAAAACTTTATGGACTAAATGATAAGAATGTTCATTCATTGATTAATGAAAATGGCTTTGTTCAATTATTATTGACAATCATATTCGGTATACCGGGCTTCTTTATCGCAAGAAAGATGGGATTTTTTGCAGTCAATGATCAAAGTTTAATCATCAGTTTATTACTTTTCTTGGGTATTCAAATAGGCGTTTCTATCATTATTTACATCTTGTATTTATTCTATAGTAAGTATTTTGTTAAGAAGGTGAAACTATGATTGAAATGAAACATATCAATTTATCTTTTAGGGATAAAGATTTATTTTCTGATCAAGAAATTAAAATTGATTCAGGAAAAATTACATTAATTACAGGAGAGAGTGGCTCGGGTAAATCGACTCTATTATTTGAACTTGCACGACTTACAGATTATGCAAATAAGGAATATATTTATGAAAATGAAAAAATGTCTGATTTAGATGAAGAATCATTTAGAAGAAAAATCGCATTTGTTTTTCAAGACTGTCGACTTTTTAATGATCTATCAGTCATTCAAAATATTGAATTCTTTAGTCAACTTGGTCAGGTTGAATTTAAGAAAGATAAAATGATGAATTTGTTAGATGAACTTGATTTAAATATTGATTTAAATGGAGAAGTAAAAGTGTTATCAGGAGGGCAAAAACAAAGGCTGTTGATTTTATGCTGTATGATGAAAGAACCTGAAATCATTTTTTTGGATGAACCGACAGCGTATTTAGATGATGAAAATAGAAGACGTATGAGAAAAATTATTTATGACTTATGCTATAAATATCATAAGACAGTTGTCATTGCTTCTCATGATTTAGATATGTTAGAGATTGCAGATAAACACTATCATATTGAAAGTCAAAAAATTCTATTAAAGAAAAATACCATTAAAGAAAATAAGAATTTAATTGCAAGAAAAACAATTCAAACATTTCCACTTAATTATTATTTACATGCACAAAAATCAAATAAAATCCATTATAAAAGAAATATCATCATTTCCTTTTTGATGATCATTATGACCTATATGATGTGTTTTCAAGCCTATTATCAAAAAGAAACAGAAAGAATGATTAATAAAGCAATTGATAATGAATTAAGAATTTCTTATAAGGATGGTGGAAATGCTTATGATATGGCTGGAATGCCAGTTTCTAGAACACTTGTACAAGATTTATCACAAAATAATATGATTCAAAATATTTCTCCCTTTTTTGAATGGAATGTGGCTCATATGACGGTTAATGATTCATCTTTTAAAGAAACAGTGGTCATACAACCCTATTATAAGAAAATGAAAACAGTCAAAAAAACCAGCAACCATGTATTTTTAATTGATAAACAAAAAATAAATGCGGACAAGATTTATATTTCTTATTCTCTTTATCAAAAAATAAAAGGACATATTCATTTGACTGGAACAATGCAGGTGCTAAAAAACAATGAATTTGAATTTGTTGAAATTCCTTTTGAACTTTCAAATGCAGATACTGTTGATAAGGATATTGGTAATCGTTATACGAAATCAACTGAAAATATTATTTATATTTCACAAAATCTCTATCAAAAAATCATCAATCAATGTATACCTGATGCCACGTATCAATCAAATGTCTATATCTTAAAAATAAATTCTTATAAGAATATACAGGCAGTCACAGATTTTATAAAAAAACACGATCAACAAATTAAAGTTTATAATCCAGTATCTTCTACGATTCTAAATCAAACAACATCATTTGGCTTTGAAATGATTTACAATTTTTCAAAGATCATATTTATACTCTTTGTACTTTCATGTTTTATTATAGGAATGTTTGATGTTGTCATAAGACGTTATCAATATGCATTGTTGCTTGTCAATGGTTTCAATAAAAAGCAATGTTTAAAACTTATTTTAAAAGAAAGGATTAATTATTGTTTACTATCTATTGTTTTAGCGCAAGTTTCAGTAATTAGTATTTTCTACTTACAATACCATACATTGGCAAGTATAATTATAGAAAGAGCGTTTAGTGTTTTGACGATTGTGAATTTAATTATTCTTTTTGTACCATGTGTTACATTTATCATTTTAATGAAAATAAACAATGAAGGAAATATGTTAAAAACAAGTGAGGGGTGATTACTATGAAAAAAGTTCCAGTATTTGTTGTACTCATAGGATGTGTATTCAGTTGGCTAATAGCAAGTATGAATCCTGTTACAAAGATTATTGATCAATCAACATATTCATATTTTAATTATCAATTGATGGCAATTGGATTCGCAATTAGTTTATTAGTAGGAATTATATTGTTGTGGGTCATAAAGAGAAATAACAAGTAAAGTGAAATTTTATTATAGGCAGGTCAATAAGATCTGCCTTTTATTTATAAAGGATTGGAAGAATTTTAGAGAAGTAGTTATTCTTGTGGTATACTCAAACAAAGAACATGATTTAAATAAAAAGTAAGTATATGATGAATTATTGACACCATTGATGGCCTTTTTAAATAATGTATTAGATTATAATGGGAAACAAAGAATTATAGAATGATACAAAGAAAATAGAAAGTGAGGTTAAAGATATTTGTGATTTAGGTGAAAGCATTGCCTTAGAAGCAAGAAATGAAGGTAAACAAATAGAACGTAAAGAAAAAAATATAGCGCATGTAAAAAAACTAATGATAAGATTACAAATGTCATTTAAAGAAGCAATTAACTTATTAGAAATACCTGAAAAGGAAGTAAAAGAAATAGAAAAGTATTTTCAATCATAGAAAGAGAGAAAAATCTCTTTTTTCTTATACTAAAAAATTGTTAATAAAATAAAATTACAGAATAATAAAAAATTATAAATTAGTGTTGAAAAATGTTATCAAATCTACTATACTATTCAAGAACAAAAGGAGATGAGGGCTATGTTACAACAAAGTGTCAAATATGATTGCTTACAATTGAATACGAGTACCTCATTTTTATATTCTCATTGTTTCTAACATATCATTTTTAATTGATATGTTTTTTTATAACAAAAAAAAGGAGGAAAATATATGAAAGCCTATTTAATCTTAGAAGATGGAAACGTATTTGAAGGTGAAAGCGTAGGGGCTAACAAAGAAGTTGTCAGTGAATTTGTATTTAATACTTCAATGACAGGATATGTAGAAGTATTAACGGATCCTTCCTATGCAGGACAATCAGTTGTTATGACATATCCATTAATTGGAAACTATGGAGTATGTTTAGAAGATCAAGAATCAACAAAACCTTATGTTGAAGGATTTGTTGTAAATGAACTTGCAAGACTTGGAAGTAACTTTAGAAAAAATGTTGATTTAAAAGATTATTTAATTGAACATGACATTCCTTGTATTCAAGGAATCGATACAAGACATTTAACTAAAATCATTAGAAATAAAGGTTGTATGAATGGAATGATTACAACAACAAAATATGATGATTTAAGTGAAGTGATGGAAAAAATACATAACTTTAAAGTAACTGGTGTCGTTGAAAAAACAACATGTGACAAACCATATAAAGTAGGAACAGGAGATCGAAAAGTTGCTTTATTAGACTTTGGTGCTAAGAAAAATATTGCTAAATCATTAGCAAATAGAAATATGGAAGTCACAGTTTATCCAGCATCTACTCCAGCAAGTACAATTATTGAAGGAAATTATGATGGTGTGATGTTATCAAATGGTCCTGGAGATCCTAGTGAAAATGTTGAAATCATTAAAGAAGTTAAAAAACTATCTGAAAGTGGTTTACCAATCTTTGCAATCTGTTTAGGACATCAATTGATGGCTTTAGCTCATGGTTTTAAAACTGAAAAATTAAAATATGGACACCATGGTGCAAATCATCCTGTTAAAGATTTAAATACAGGTCGTGTTTATATTTCTACACAAAATCATAACTATGTAATTTGTGATGATTCTATTGATCGTAATATTGCAAAACCTTGGTTTATTAATGTAAATGACCAAACAATCGAAGGTGTTGAATATATGGGTAAAAATATTAAAACAGTACAATTTCATCCAGAAGCATGTGCTGGTCCATTAGATACAGATGCTTTATTTGATGAATTTGAAAAAATGATGGAGGGTAAATAAGATGGCAAGAGATTTAAGTATAAAAAAAGTATTAGTTATCGGTTCAGGACCTATCATCATTGGTCAAGCAGCAGAATTTGATTATGCTGGAACTCAAGCTTGTAGAGCTTTAAGAGAAGAAGGGGTAGAAGTTGTTTTAATTAACTCAAACCCAGCAACTATCATGACAGATGGTGATATCGCAGATAAAGTTTATATCGAACCATTAACTGTACCTGTTGTTAAAAAATTAATCATGGAAGAAAAACCAGATAGCATTTTACCAACATTAGGTGGACAAAATGCATTAAACATCGCTATGGCTTTAGCGGATGAAGGATTCTTAGAAGAACACAATGTTCGTACAATTGGGACAAATACAGATACAATCAAACTTGCAGAAGATCGTTTAGAATTTAAAAACTTAATGGAAAGAATTAACGAACCATGTGCTGCATCCATCGTTGTTAACCATGTTAATGACGCTTTAGAATTTGCAGAAAAAATTGGTTATCCAGTTGTTGTAAGACCTGCTTATACATTAGGTGGTACTGGTGGAGGTATCGCAAATAATGAAAAAGAACTTCATGATATTTGTTCAAATGGTTTACGTCTATCAAGAGTAAGTCAATGTTTAATTGAAAGATGTATTGCTGGATGGAAAGAAATCGAGTATGAAGTAATGAGAGATAGTGCGGGTAACTGCATTACTGTATGTAACATGGAAAACTTAGATCCTGTTGGTGTTCATACAGGAGATAGTATTGTTGTGGCACCAAGCCAAACTTTATCAGATAAAGAATATCAAATGTTACGTTCATCAGCTTTAAATATTATCACAGCTTTAAATATTGAAGGTGGATGTAACGTACAATATGCTTTAAATCCAAATAGTTTTGAATACTGTGTTATCGAAGTAAACCCTCGTGTTTCTCGTTCATCAGCTTTAGCTTCTAAAGCAACAGGTTATCCAATTGCTAAATTAGCGGCTAAAATTGCCTTAGGATATACCTTAGATGAAATCAAAAATGCTGTTACAGGTAAAACATATGCTTCTTATGAACCAACATTAGACTATGTTGTATGTAAAATTCCTAAATGGCCATTTGATAAATTCGTTGATGCTTCAAGAAAATTAGGAACACAAATGAAAGCAACTGGAGAAGTTATGTCAATCTGTAATAACTTTGAAGGAGCTTTAATGAAAGCTTTACGTTCTCTTGAACAAAATGTTTTCTACTTACACTTAGATGCCTTTACAAAATTAACACATGATGAATTAAAACAAAAATTAAAAGATGTTGATGATCAACGTATCTTTGCAGTAGCTGAATCCTTAAGAAAAGGAATTACTGAACAAGAAATCCATGAAATTACTAAAATTGATGTTTGGTTCATTGATAAAATAAAACATTTAGTAGAAATGGAAGAAAGAATTAAAACAGAAGAATTAACAGTTGATTTATTAAAACAAGCAAAAAGATTACAATTCCCAGATAGAGTCATTGCTGAATTAACTGGAAAAACAGAACAAGAAATTCATCAAATGCGTAAAGATAATAATATTGTTGCAGCTTATAAAGTTGTTGATACATGTGCGGCAGAATTTGATGCACAAACACCTTATTACTATTCAATTCAAGGTGGAGTGAACGAAGTAGAACCACAAAGAGAAAAGAAAAAAATCATGGTTTTAGGATCAGGACCAATTCGTATTGGACAAGGTATTGAATTTGATTACTGTTCTGTACATTGTGTATGGGCCTTAAAAGCAGCAGGATACGATACAATTATTGTTAATAATAACCCTGAAACCGTATCGACTGACTTTGATATCGCAGATCGTTTATATTTTGAACCATTAACTGCTGAAGATGTAGAAAGCATTGTTGATATTGAAAAACCAGATGGAGCCATCGTGCAATTTGGGGGACAAACAGCCATTAAACTTACCAAAGCACTTACAGATATGGGGGTTAAAATCTTAGGAACTGATGCCGATGATGTAGATGCTGCTGAAGATAGGGAAAGATTTGATGAAATTCTTGAAAAATGTCACATTGATCGTCCAAGAGGTTCAACAGTCTTTACTGCAGAAGAAGCAATTGAAGTTGCTAATAAATTAGGATATCCAGTTTTAGTAAGACCATCTTATGTATTAGGTGGTGCTGGTATGGAAATTGCCTTAAATGATGGTGATATTAAAAAGTTCATGAAAATCATTAATAGACAATACCAAGAACATCCAATCTTAATTGATAAATACTTATCTGGTAAAGAAGTTGAAGTTGATGCAGTTTGTGATGGACATGGTATCTTAATTCCGGGTATTATGGAACACGTTGAACGTGCGGGAGTTCACTCGGGAGATAGTATTTCTGTTTACCCACCACAAAAAATCAAACAAGAAATTAAAGATGTGATCGTTGATTATACAAAACGTCTTGCTAAAGCATTACATGTTGTCGGATTAATCAATATTCAATTCATTGTTTATGAAGATCAAGTTTATGTTATTGAAGTTAACCCAAGATCTTCAAGAACAATTCCTTATATTTCAAAAGTTACAGATATCCCAATTGTTGCCATTGCAACAAAAGCTATTATGGGACATACAATTGAAGAACAAGGATATTCTTATGGAATTGTTCCAGAAAAAGAAACAATTGCAGTTAAAATGCCAGTGTTCTCATTTGAAAAAATCAAAGGTGCTGAAATTTCTTTAGGCCCTGAAATGAAATCAACAGGTGAAGTTTTAGGTATTTCTAAAAACTTAGATGAAGCTATTTATAAAGCATTCATGGGAACAGGTATTCAATTACCTAAGAGAAAGAATATCATTTGTACAATTAAAGATTCTTCTAAAGAAGAATTCTTACCAATTGCTAAACAATATTATATGTTTGGTTATGATTTATATGCAACAGAAGGAACATATAAATTCTTAAAAGAACATGATGTACCTGTACATTTTGTCAATCGTATCTGTGAAAAAACAAATACAATCTTTGACTTAATGTTTACGGATACAGTTGATTTAGTAATCGATATTCCAACAAGAAATGATAACTTAAAAGATGGCTTCTTAATTAGACGTTTTGCTGTAGAAGCAGGTATTCCAATTTATACGTCACTTGATACAGCAAAAGCACTTATTGATTCCCTTGAAAAACGTAAACAAGGTGTGCCATCGTTAATTGATATTACAAAATTAAGATAATTAAAAAATGGTCGAAAGACCATTTTTATTTTGGGCATAATTTTAAGGAGTATTTTGGACTATCTGTCCATTTATAAAAAAATATATTTTTCTATAATGAAAGAAGGAGGTTTTTTATGAATCAAGAAAATACTTCTTTTGAAAAACAAAAAAAACTGATTGCAAGAAGAAATGCTCTCAAACTTTTCTTTATTCGTTTCCCTGATGTAGATCCAATTTTTTTAGAAAATCTATCAACCAAACAATATGAAGAACTCTTTGATTTACTTTTAATAGGTAAGAACTTAGACGAAATAAAAAAGGCTATTTTAGATATAGCCTAATTCTTTACATGCATAATAAATACCATCTTCATCAATAGAAGTTGTCACAAAATCACATAATTTTTTTAAATCATTATTTCCTTGTCCCATACAGATCGAAAAAGAAGCATGTTTAAACATTTCAACATCATTTAAAGAATCCCCAAAAGCCACATAACTTTTCATATTCCATAACTTCATAAAATAAGCAATGCCAGTTGCTTTAGAAATTCCTTTAATAGTAATATCAGCATAACTACTTTCTCCTACCATCACATCAAGTTCTTCAATATCTTTAAATTCTTGATAGTCATAATCTAAAGGACCATAAGCAATCATGGCACCTACTTCTTGATTGGTGTAGCTACCAACAGGGGGAATTGGATTATTGAAATAATTACATGAACGAATGACATCTTCATTGGGTTCCATATTAATAATTCTTGGGGTACATTTAAGAGCTAAAGGAATGTTGTGTTTTTTAGAAGCCTCTAAAGCTTTTAAAACAACATCCGTAGATAAACTTTCTTTGTGAATAAGTTTTAAATCTTTATCTAATAAAGCTTGTCCACTATTACATACATATCCATCAAAGGCAAAAGTATCATAAATGTGAGTATTCTTTAAAGAGTCAACACTTCTACCTGTAGATACTAATAAAAGATGACCTTTTTCTCTTAATAAATTTAAGGCTTTGATGGTACTTTCTGGTATTTGATGATCTGTGGTTGTTCTTAAAGTACCATCAATATCAAAACAAAACAATTTCTTCATTATTTACCTTGAGGGAAAAATCTTGCAAGTGAATTTGCTACTGCTGAAATAGGCATTGTTTGAACCACAATTCTTCCAGGACCAGTAACCACTGTATTAAATAATCCCTCTCCTCCTAAAAATTTATTTTTTAAACCAGGAACTGATTGGATATCCATTTTACAAGTAGCATCCATCATTGCAAGATAACCGGTATCAATAACCATTTGTTGACCTGGTAGTAAATTATATTCTACGGTACTTCCATCAATTTCAATAAAACATGTTCCATGTCCTGAAACCTTTGTTAAAATAAAACCTTCACCACCAAATATACCAGAAGAAAATTTCTTATTAAAGAAAACCGATGTTTCTACATTTTCTTCACTAGCTAGAAAAGCAGATTTTTGAATGATGACTTCTTTTCCAGGATCTACATCAATAGCGACAATTTTTCCAGGAAAACTTGAGGCAAAGGCAATCAAACCATCTTCATTTGCCGTATAACTATTTCTAAATAAAGTTTCACCAGAAAACATTCTACCGATGATTTTACCAGCACCACCACCGTTTGTTTCCATTTTCATACATGGATCCATCCAAGCCATAGCACCACTATCACTAATCATTTTTTCACCTTTATTTAAGTGACAAATAACAACAGGGAGAGTATCTCCAACAATTTCGTATTTCATAATCTTTCTCCTTTTATAAAGCTACACAAACAGGTTGAATAATATCTAAAGTATTTCCTGTAGGCTTAATTTCTTCTTTTTCTTCATCAAATGTATAAAGCTCTAAAAAATCTTCTTCTTGACTTGCAACAACAATATAACGATCATCAATAATATTAAAATCACGAGGTCCTTTTCCTGTATGCACCATATAAAGTAAAGTGATTTTTCCTGTTTCTTGATTAACGCGATAAAGGACAATACTATCATGTCCACGATTGGAAACAATAATATGTTTACCACTTGATGTCATATGAATAGCAGCAGCACTTGAAAAGCCATGGAAATGACGAGGTACACAATGAATAACTTGAATCAAAGTAAAGTGTCCATCATGATATTGATAAACCATAATACTGTTACCAATTTCATTGACGAGATAACAATATTTACCATCATGAGAAAAAATCATATGACGAGGCCCACTACCAGGAATCACAGATTGACTTAATGATGTTTCTTGTAATTTTTCATTAATAAATTCATACATAACAATTTTATCAGCACCTAGGTCAACACTGTAAAGATATTTATGATCAGGAGTAATTCCTACATAATGAGCATGAGGACTTGTTTGTCTTTTAAGTAAATCAATTCCTGAACCATGATGGTGAACAACTGAAAGTTTATCTCCAATTTTATGATCCTTTAAAGGGAAAGCAGCTGTTGCTCCAACGTGATAATTGGCTGTAAATAAATATTTTTGATCAGGACTTAAACATAAATGAGTATAAGAACGACCATGGGAATTATAAAAAGAAAGTTGTTTTAAATCATCTTCTTCAATATGATAACTTGCGACACCTCCTCCTTCACCAACACGTGCATCTTTTAAAGATACATAAAGATAATCATCTTTTTTAATAACATAAGAAGGAAAATCTTCGGTAGGAATATGTTTATTTAAATGAAGTTCATTTTTAGTTTCATCTAAAGTACATACATAAAGACCTTTTTCTTTTCCTTTAGCGTAACTTGATACATAAAAACGATACACAAAATCGCCTCCTTTTGAAATAATTGTACCATAAAATGACTATAAAAAGCTTTCTATATAAGAAAAATAATAAAGTAAAAAAGTTCGATAATAAGTGAATAATAAAAAAAGTATCTATATAACGGAAGATATAAATCTTTTGTTTTAGTTTTCAAATATTTATTTTTGTATTACAATAATTTATGGGAATAGAGAAATAATTTTATAAGAGAGGTTTATTTATTATGGAAGAACGCTTAATTACGTTAGTAAAGGAAAATACGAAACGTGATAATTATGAAGATAATAATGCGTCCAATCTTTCAAATATAATTGGATTATCACGTAATAGTATTTCATCGTATTTAAACGATTATTTTAATCAAGGGCGTTTTGTGAAAATTAATACACGTCCTGTTCTTTTTTTAGAAAAGAGCGAATTAGAAAAAAGATATAATATTAAAATAAATAAATTGATGTTTGCCTCACTTGATGAATTAGATGAATATGCAAAAACTTGTGGGAGGGGATCCAAGGATTTTAGAGATTTAATAGGTTATAATGGTTCTTTAAGAAAGATTATTGAATCATGTAAAGCAAGTATCTCTTATCCACCACATGGACTACCTATACTTTTAAATGGACCAACAGGCACAGGTAAAAGTTTTATTATTGAAAAAATGTTTGAGTATGGAAAAAATAATGGAATCTTTTCAGAAAAAGCAAAATTTGTACATGTGAATTGTTCAGAATATGCGAATAATCCAGAACTTATTACCGCGAATTTATTTGGATATAAAAGAGGCGCTTTTACCGGAGCAGATAATGATAATCCGGGACTAATTAAAGTTGCTGATGGAGGAATGTTGTTTCTTGATGAAGTTCATTGTTTAAAACCTGAATGCCAAGAAAAATTATTTCTATTTATGGATAAAGGAAATTATCATGTTTTAGGTGACAGTGAAAATGAATATCATAGTAATGTTTTTTTGGCTTTTGCGACAACAGAAAACCCTAAAGAAGTTTTATTAAAAACTTTATTAAGGCGTATTCCAATTCAAATGGAAATACCTTCTTTGTCTAAAAGAAGTGAAATGGAAAAATCAAATATTATTGTACGGTTTTTAGAAAATGAAGCGAAACATATTCATAAAGAAATTCGTATTGGTAATGTTGTATATGCAGCATTATTAAACAATGAATATGAAGGAAATATTGGAGAATTGAAAAATGTAATACAAGAAACCTGCATGAATGCCTTATATTCAAATAAGAATAAGGATTATATTGAAATAAATTCACTTTGTTTACCATCACGTGTACGCTTTAATAATCATATAGATAATAGTATTTTAGTAGGAAGAAATCAGTTATATTCCTTAAATGATTTAAAAAATAAATATGAAAATGAATTTCCTTTTAAAGAATATTCTAATAAATTATTAGAGTTATTAGAAAATTATTCAAAAGAAGAAATATCTATTCAGTCCTTTTTAGAACAAGCACTCAGTGAAACACAAACATATTCAAATGATTCTTTATTTAGAGAAAATAAAGAGAAATCTATAGATATTGCCTATTTTACAAATGTTATAAAAAAAATGGCAGAACTTATTAATGATAAATATCGTTGTGATTTTCAATCAAGTGAAATACTTACGTTATCATTACTTATTCAAGATTATTATACATATTATGTTATTGTTGAATCTTATTTCGATATTCATCAAGAAGGATTTCAATCTTTAGAAACGGTTGTTAAATCCAACTATTTTAGATCTTATGAAATCGCAAAATATTTAAATGAATTATGTGGTATTTATATTAATTTGAATTGGCACAATTATTTAACATCGATTTTTGCTTTATTTATAGAATCTTATCATGGTAATCGTGTTTTAAATCAAACCGTTGGAGTTGTTTTATCTCATGGTTATGCTACGGCATCATCTATCGCAGATGCAGTTAATCGTATGTTAGATGAATATGTTTTCGAGGCAATAGATATGCCATTAGATACATCTACGCAATTAATTATTAATAAATTAAATGTTTTTATTGAAAGTTATGGTGGAAATATTAAGAATTTAATATTGCTTGTAGATATGGGGTCTTTAGAAGAAATTTATAATGGATTAAATAATGTTTCAAAATCAAATATTGCAATCGCTAATAATGTTAATACACGATTTGCCTTATTTGTTGGAAAAGGAATCCTTGATAAAAAGTCCCTACAAGAAATATTTGATGAAAGTATAGAATATAGTCAAACAAATTATAAAATTATTAATTCTCAAAAGAAGGAAAAAGTAATTGTTTGTTCATGTGCAACAGGGTTAGGAACAGCTGAAAAACTTAAAGAAATCATGACGGAAAGACAGCTAATATTGATGTTTTACGTAATGCAGAAACA
>OGZW01002698.1_pt1 | contig 13657 bp, 10 predicted proteins | sample 1577001 | NCBI WGS metagenome assembly OGZW01 (sample SAMEA3541519, study PRJEB24748) | human gut metagenome | biome: human gut; feature: human-associated habitat; material: faeces | place: China | collected 2012 | reverse complement strand
AGTTGTTGCTTGACGGGTGATGCAAGAGAGGTTGATTCGACTTGCAGGACGGATGGCAACTCGTATGGGCGATGCGTACCGCGACCCGCATTCCATGCGGTGCCTGACGGCACCTATGATTCGCTCGCCAAGGCTCGCTCGATAGATAGATTTTCAGGATCAAAACGACTAGAAGGAGACAACAAATGACAATGACTAAATTCTCCCGCATCAACAAGCAGCGCGAAGAAATCACCATGCGCGTTCTGGAGGACATGGAGAAAGGCGGTAACGAGTGGAAGAAACCGTGGGTAGAGGTCTCCCCTCTCCCACCGCATAACCCGGTCTCCGGTACCCAATACAGCGGACGCAACTTCCTCTACACATATGTCTACGGCATGATGCGAGGATATGCCGACCCGCGTTGGGCTACCGAGAAGCAGATCAAGGAAATGGGCTGGAAAATCCCAGAGAACCTGCAGAACGGACGCGGTGGCATCAATGACGAACTCGGCGTAGGCATCGAGCATTGGGGCATGTACGCCTACATTCCGCGCGTTAAGAAAGACGGAACGCCGCTTACCGACAAAGGGGGCACACAGAAGTTCACCAGGGTACGCGCCGTCAAAGAGAACGGCGTCTGGGGACGTTACCGTAAAGGCGATAACGGAAAATATGAATTCGAGCAGCTGCCGAGTGGCGTCCATCCGCACCCGGAATGCGACCGCTACTTCAAGGTCTTCAACCTCTCACTTATCGAGGGCGTCCCGCCGCTTCTCGTTCCCGACCTCGCGCCGAATGACGATATCGAAGTCGGGCTCCTTGCCGACGACGTGATCGCGTCGAGTAGGTGCGAGGTGTTCGAGGGGAGCACCGACGGCGCCTACTACAACTTCGTCAATGACAAGATTTCGGTTCCGTCCCGCGAGGCATTCAACAGCAATTCCTCGTTTCTCGCCTCACTGCTCCATGAGATGGGCCATTCTACAGCGCCCGCACTTGACCGTCAGATGACGGGTGACATGCGCAGCAAGGAATATGCACACGAGGAGATCGTCGCCGAGCTAAGCAGCATCTTCAGCTCCGTCGACCTTGCCGTCAAGGCAGAGACCGACCCCGAGGCCGCCGGTTATGGCGAGCATGTCGCTTACCTCGAGTTCTGGAAGGGGCGTCTCGACAGCGTGGTCGGTACGGACGAATATGAGGCGACCAAGGAAGAACTCTGTGACGATTTCTTTGCCGCCGCTTCCCAGGCATCGCAGGCGACCGACTTCATCATCGATCGCTACGAGCAGGAAGTCGGGCATCCGGCAGCCGGCAAGGAGATCGTGCAGAAGCTCGATATGCCCGAAAAGACAGAGCAGGAAGATCGCGCCGGCCGCAGTCTCTCGCACAAGAAGGAAACGGCTCGTGACGCGTCTGCCCACATGCAGGGCGACCGCGCAGACCTTGTGAACATGCGCGATGAAAATGCCATCGGAGCGTAAGCAAAGGGGAATGGGCAATGGCTAAGTTTGATTTCGATAAACCCGTCGCCAGTTTCAGCTGGTATCTGCAGAACGGCAGCGCCGATGACAAAAGGGGTAACCGTCTCCACGTCGGTACCGGACAGAACGCCCAGATCTATTTCGACCCGGAGAGCGGTGAGTTCATCGGCAAACTCAAATATGTCGACGACTATATCGACCTCGCGGACGGCGCAAAGCAGCATTTCGAGCTGCCCCGCACAGCCCGCGAGTATAAACCGAGCGATTTCAGTCCGAAATTCCCGATCTCTAACGTCAAATTTGAAGTAGATGAGTCCGTGAAGGATTTTATCCACGTCCTGCCGCGCGGTCTCTTCTTCTACCAGAATGAATTCTACGATGCCGTCTTCGGGGACAAGACGGACTACCCGGAATCACTTAAGGATTTTCTCTTCACCCGCACGGGCGACATCGAGGGCGCCGGTGAATTCTATGGAGCAATCGAAAAGTGGCCGCAGAGCGTCTACGGCACCCTCGTGGAAAAGTGCAATGTCGAAAACCGTCCCATTCCGGAATATGAGAACGATCGGGTCCTGCCGCTCGACTACCATAAAGAGCTGCTGGCGTCCCTTAAAGATCATTTCGGATGCGGAGAGAGTAATTACAGGACGCCAGACGACCTGCTCGCTGCCAGGAGCTACGGCTCATATCTCTCCGGTATCTCGCTTAAGTTCAATCCTCAAGACGTTATCGCGGCTGTAGAACATGCTACCGAGACTATTCAGGCCGAGCTGGTCCCCTATCTCTCAGACAGCTTCGGACCCGATAGATATCTTCCCTGCGGCTGCCATGTCGCCGTCCAGATGAATAGTTCGATTGAAAATGCGGCGCAATCGATCAAGGAGCTGCGGGATGCCGGAGTGGATCTTGACGCCTTGCCGAACCTCAGCTGCGACGAATGCAGCCAGCTCGCCGCCAAAGTCATTCCCTATGCGGAGAATAGAGCGCAACCGGCACCCGACCGCAGCCTGGGACACAAACATGAAGTGAACCGCGATGCGGCGCAGCGGATACAGGCAAGTCGTGAAAACGCCGTAAGCATGATCGATGACCATGCGATCCACGCATAAAGGAGTAAAAACAGACATGGATACTGAAATAACTCTCGATCTTAATAAACCGCTCTTCAGCTATAGCCGATACGAAATAAACGATCACGGTTACGGGGATGACTTTATCCACCGCGACGGCGACGGCGTCAACATGCAGGTCTTTTTCGATCGGGCCACCGGCGAGTTTGTCAGCAAGGGCGTGTCGATTTCCGATTTCACCAATCTCATTGAAGGTGAATCCACCCGTGACACGAATGCCTGGACTAGACACTCGCTCGACCCGAAAGAACTCCTTCCAGATGACATCTCCAAAGTCGAAATCAATGATGGGATGATGGCCTTTCTGAAAACGTATAGGTTTAACGTATCCGATGAACACACCGGTGACCCTATCCGACAAGAGATATATGATTTTGATTTCAAAGATACCGATTTCTATAGTGCGCTTTACGGTGACGTCGGAAACTGGCCGCCTGCTGTTTTACGTGGAATTGTCGATAGGACAGCTGCGTATGTTAAACGAGATACTTGACCGCGCCCGGCTGAACGGACCATATTGCCTGGAAAACGTCGCCGACGCATTGCTGTCTTTTGCACCAGCGTGCAAGGCTGAATCGCTCATGGAAAACCCCATGCTGCATTTCATCGAGCTTTCCAAGTCCTTCTCCAAGAACGGCGGCATCTACGATCCCGTCCACGGTATCTATATCGACTCCAAAGTCAATGGGATGGGCGATGTCCCACATTTCACGTTATATGATGTGTCGGTCGCAGACATCGAGGAATGTATGGCCTGGGGTACAAAGCACCTCGATGAGGTTCCCGGACAGATCCATGTCGTGAACGGTTCCCCCCACATCGCGACAATCTACGTTACAGGTCCAGATGACCGTCGAATCAATGACCTTATCTTCACGCTTTGCGAAGACGGTCGCTGGTGCGATGTCTCGGAACTCAATGCGGAAACGCTCGCCCGTTTCAATGAAGTCATTGCAAAGGCGGACCGTATCGAAGCGGGTATCGTAAAAGATGACGAGTGGCGCGACGGGATGGTCGAGCAGGTGTCGGGGTTCATGGATAAAATCAAGGATATGGATGCAGAGGAGGCGGAAGGTGCCGACACGGTGCTCGCCGAGACATTCAATTCGATTGACGCCCTCTCGACCGATGCCGCGATTGATTTGCTGTGCGTCTATTCGAGTTGCGATGCATCCGGACGCGATGCCGTCGCCAAGACGTTCTATGCTTTGTCCGGTGAATCATTCGACTCCTATCTCATGATGGCATCGGAAGTATGCAAGAAAACGCTCGGTATGCTTGAGCCCGAACCGCCGCAGCCTGCAAAGGCGAAGAACCTCTCCCAGAAAACCGCTTCCTCGCGTGAGGCATCGACTCGATTGTCTGATGAGATCGGTGCGAAGCCCTGCACACGCGATGAAGGCACCGTCGGGGACAGCTGATCAGCGAACGGAGGTCTAGGGTTATGACACAGGTAGTGTATGGTCAAAAAGGCTATTTAGGTTCCTCGATGAGCGTACGTGCAGCCGAGGCGTATGAGCAGGGCGAGATGCCGATCAGCAGATGGACCAAGACTGCAATCATCCAGGCGGTCAAGGACTACTGTTTCGATTTCGACTTGGCTTACGATCCGGATATCGAAAAGAAGACGAAAGCCGAACTCGCTAAAGAATTTCTCGAGTATAAGTCATGGCATCATTCCAGTCGAACCGCCCGAGAGGTCGAGTTTTTCGGTCTCAATGAAGATGCCGTCTGCCGGAGCTTCGAACCGATGAGCCAAGAGCAGGTTATCGAACGCGATAGGCAGATGGCGGCCGAGCAGGCTACACAGGAAGCACGACTTCAATTCATGAATGCTCGCGAAAAAGAATTCGAGCAGAAATTTGGATGTAACCCATCGAGCGTTCTGGCCTATGAGGCCGTTCATCCCGAGATGTGCACGCGGTACATCGCACGACGCAAGAAAACCGAGATGATTTCTTACCGATTGCCAGCTGAAGCAGTCAAGGCCGGTATGAAAGAAGAACAGGTCTGCCCTCTCGCATATGCCGGGCATAGCCGTGTCGGCTATTTCGACGTCTTCATGCAGGGAACAGGGAAGAAACGGCATTGGGAGGATGTTGACTTCGAGGCTCTTACTGAAAAATTCGATAAGGCTGCCGAGAAGGGGAAGCGTGCGAAAATGCAACCAAAGGCGAGACTCGATGCAAAAAAGACTTGCGTCGATGAAGCGATGAGGGTGATGCGGGAACAAACCGACAATTCAGGCGACAAAGAACAGGAGAATCAAAAATGAGTTTCACAATGGAACAATTTAAGTAGTGGGAAATCAGATTGGGGGGCTGGCTTCCCTCCTTTTGCGTTCGTTGTAACTGACATGAATACATGGTATAATAGTACTAGCTACAAAACATAGGGAGGAACGCAAATGAACAAGTTGGAACTTGAGCTGGATGAGAAAAAAGTGCTTGCTGATGGTGAGTATAACCTTGATGAGCTTTACGGATATATCAACTACATCGCCGTGACCGAGAAGGGACTTCGCAAGGAAGGGAACTTCTACATCGAGAATGATCCGGTTGACGACGGTTTTGGAATGATTGCTGCTGTCGAGCTGATTCTTCTCCGGAACGATTGGTTCCGGAAATACGTGAAAACACTCAACTGCTACTGGTGGAATGAGGAAACAAACAGTTTCGATGTTGAGGATGGGATTGAGGAAGCCGTGAGAAATTGGGGTTCATTTCATTCGGGCACCTATTCCTCCCCCACCGTCATCCGGAAAGATGCGATTCCGATACACAAGCTGGAACTCATCTTGGATGAGCAGAGAATCATCGACGACGGGCTTATCAGGATCGATGATGTGAACAATTACCTCACAAAGCTGATCGTCGAGACAAATGGTCTTCGCAGGGAGGGAAACTTCTATATCGAGGAGAATCCTGAAGACGGTCTGGGTGCAATCACCCATATCGCCCTCTGTCTCTCGAAGCAGAACTGGTTCAGGAACTACGTGAAGGTCCTGAAGTGCTATCGTTGGAATGCCGATACGCAAGATTTCGATATCGAGGATGCGATTCAGGATATGATTTTTGCCGATTTTCCAGTCAGCTAATATTTTGGAGTGTCTATGGGAAAGACGTTAAAGAAATATCTACTTTTTGATCTTGACACCACCGCTCTTAAAGAAGAGTTCGGACCAAAGAGATATACAGTTGCCTATTCCATGATCAGACAATTCCTAGAAAACTGTGGCTTCGAACACAAACAAGGGTCTGGGTATCTTTCCGCTGAACCGATTTCTCTCAACCAAACAATCGTTATCTACCAAGCCATGACAGAAGAAATGCCATGGCTTGATTCATGTTCCAAGACAATGGACGTCGGAAATGTCAGGGGATTTTACAACCTAAAGACGTTGTCGCAAAACCTCGTCGCCGACAATGCCGTCGATAACTCACAACTTGAGCTTGCTGATTTTGATAGAGCTTTTCCGACGGTCGATATCTCTCACGATGAAAGCATGCCACGACGATATCTGATGTTTGACCTAGACTCCGCTAGCCTTAAGAAGGAGTTCGGGCCAACACGATACACTTTGGCATATTCCGACCTAAGAGAAGCACTTGAAAATCGCGGTTTCGAGCATAGACAAGGCTCTGGATACCTCTCAAAAGCTCCTATTTCTAAAAACAAATTGATCGTGCTCTACGATTCGCTTGTTGAAGAACTTCCTTGGCTTAACACTTGCTCTACAGCTATGCATTTTGCAGATATCGGCAAAACCTTCAATTTGAAAACCCTTGCAAGAAACAGTAGCGCCTCAATCTCTGATGTAGAATTTTTTAGAAATCAAGGTACACAAAAAAGAACATCGCGTGCGAGCGCTGAATCAAAAACCCAGTCAGCTCATGCCACCGGAAAAGACAACATCATTCAATTTGCGCCTCGTCAAAATGGCAAAGATATTCCCTCTTCGAAAGGAACTTCTCTTGCCTCTAAATCGCAGAAATACGTTGCTATGGCAAATGCCCTCAATGCTGCTTCGAAAAGCTACGTGTATCGTAACGAAGTTGCACGGTAGCTGATAGAATTAGCGTAATGAAGAAGCTGCGCATATGGATCGTGTACAGTATGAACAATCGGAAGGTTTAGATAATGGATATTTACTCTACCCTGCTCGGTGCGTCTTTCATTACGCTGATCGTGTTGTTCGGCATCGCGATTGTGACGCTTGTCGGCAAGTGGAAGGTGTATGCCAAGCTCGGCATGCCCGGCTGGTACTCTCTCGTTCCCATCTTTTCCGACCGCAAGCTTTATGAGCATGTTCGTGGCAACGAGGAGAACAAGACGCTTGTCATGGCGTATCTCATCATTTCGCTCCTCACCATCGCACAGCTCGCGACGATCATCATCTTCCTTAACAACCTCGTCCAGATATTCGTCTAGACGAAATTCGCAAGCGCTTGCGAATTTGCCTGAATCGGCCACCGGGTATTTGCCTGGTTGTTTTCTTTTAGAGTTAACAGGGCTACCGTCAGTACGGCGATAACCCTGTTTGCTGTCTTTATCAAAACCGTCGTAAAACCGCGGAATCTATGGATGAAATAGTTCCAAGTGAACGATATGGATAAGCCATGCCACTGGTCTAAATCTATCCTTACATTCAGACTCGCCATAAAAGGCGGGGCTTTTTCTGTTTGCAACTCCTCAGGTTGAAACGTGGTTGTTTGATAAGAGGTATACGATTGTTGAAACGGCACGTGAAGCGGGCCATTTGCAAAGGCACCGCGACGTGGAAATTGATAAAATATCAAATCGATCCTCTTGAATACGCTGCAAGAGTTGCAGCCGGAAAAGGAAAGGAATGATGTATGACATGAACGAAACAGACAACAAGCAAAAGAAAGGAGGAGGCATGTTCGACAGGATCAGGAAGCTTGGACGGCGCATCGCAACGCTTACGGTAGGCACCGTACTCGTGATGTCGCAGTGTCTCGGTAGCTTCGGTGCCACGCTCGCACCCACGACGGCATACGCCGCGGACTCGCAAACGATCACGGGCAACTGCTCGATCTACTGCACGAATGCGCTCTCTGCAACGCAGTATACAACCGTTACCGCGCAATTCAACGTCACCATGCCGGATGGCAAGGTATATCAAGGCCATTGCCTCAATCACGGAGATGCGCTTCCGAAAGACGGAACCTATACCTTCACCGGAACGCGCAATGCGAATGGTTCGTACAACATTACTGTCAACAGCCGCTACCAGTTTTCCAACCTGAGCCAGATCCACCCGACCCAGGCTGCAAACTATATCGGCGTACCCTACGGTTACACGCAGGCCGTCGGTGGATTCGAGTACAGCCCCAACGTCAACGTGACCTTCAGTAAGATTTCCGCCGATGCCAAGGTGACGGACGGCAACGGCGAGTACTCCTATGCGGGCGCAGAGTACGATATCTACCGCACCCGTGACAACGCGCTGGTCACCCATATCACCATGGACGGCGGCGGCCATGCCAGCTACCAGCTCGACCCGAACGAAAGCTATTACGCCGTCGAGACCAAGGCCCCGCAGGGTTTCCAGAAGCACGAGGGACATATCGAGTTCTCGACCGGTAACAGCGCCGGGGAACAGCAGCTCAAGGACGACCCTGGGTATGTGAAAATTACCGTTGCCAAGAAGGATTCCGCTACGAGCGGAAATCCCCAGACTAGCCTTTCCCTTGAAGGTGCAGAATACAAATGCACTTCCATCTCGACCCCTGGCTGGGAAGCGACCGGAAAGACTGATGCGAACGGTGTTTTGTGGTTCGATCGTGTTCCTCTCGGTGAAATTCAGATCGTGGAAACCAAGGCACCCGCCGGTTACAAGTTGGACACTACCGTCCATTCATATACGGTTAATGCCGGCCAGTGGATTGATGCCACCAAGGTTGACGGCGGGGCCATCGAGCTTGAGCCGGAGGATGATTTCGCCGAGAACCCGCAGGCGTTCGATGTCGAGATCGCCAAGACCAAGGGCGGCGAGGACGACAGCTGGGAGTCCGACAACGGCCATGGCAAGCCTGCCGTCGGCGTGCAGTTCCAAATCATCTCGAACTCCACCGGCAAAGTCATCGGCACGCTGACCACCAACGAGAGCGGATTCGCCTCCACCAAGGATGCCGATACCTGTGACGAGACTTCCATCTCCGAGGACAAGACGGATGATGCAACCCGTCCGTGGTTCGGCGAGGGCAAGCGTAATGCCGGCATCGACGGCGCGTTGCCAATCGATCAGAAGGGCTACACAATCCACGAGGTGGATTCCACGGTGCCCGAGGGCTATGACCATGTCGATGACTGGACTATCTCGGCAGATGAAGAGGTCAACCAGAGTACGAAGTACTACTCCGTAATCGACAAGACGTTGACGAGCCGACTCCAGATCGTTAAATGCGACGCGGAGACGGGCAACACGGTTCTGCTCTCCGGCTTCAAGTTCCAGATCCTCGATGCTGACGGCAAGGTCGTATCGTTTGACGATCCGTATGACGTGAACGCCAAGGTCGATACGTTCACCACCGACGCGAACGGTCAAGTTTCCATGCCTGGAAAGCTGAAGTCCGGCAAGTACGCCGTCAAGGAAATCACCACCTCCGCCCCGTATCTGCTCAACAGCGAGACGGTCGGCTTCGAGGTCTCCAAGGATTACAAAGACGCCTCTCCCATCACCGTCGTAAAGGTCTTCGACAGGCAGGCTATGGGGCAGGCGACCATTACCAAGTCCTGCGCCGATGACGGCAAGAATCTCAAAGATGCAGAGTACGATGTCGTCGCGCAGGAGGATGTCGTCTCCCCCGATGGTACCGTGCGTGCGTCCAAGGGACAGGTCGTCGACCATGTGACCACCGGTGACGATGGAACCGCCACCACCAAGAAACTCTATCTCGGTTCCGGTTCCGCAACCTATGCCTTCATCGAGAGCAAGGCTCCGAAGGGCCATGTGCTCGATACGACCCCGGTCGAGTTCACCCTTTCCTATAAGGACGACAAGACCGATCTCGTGACCGCTTCCGTAGAGCAGAAGGACAAGCCGACCAAGGTAAAGGTCAACAAGACCATTCTCGGTACCGATGATGTCCTCGCCGGAGCCAAGTTCGACATTTGGAACATCGATGACCAGGAGACCTTCCAGACCGGAACTTCCGTCGCAATCCGTGCCGATGAGGGCAAAGAGGTCTCCGTCAAGCAGAATGTCTCCTCTTCCACCGTCACGGTCAATTCGAATGAATATTCGATTGTCCTGAAGGACAAGGACGGCAGGGAGATCGAGGTCGGAAGCGATACGGCTGTCGAAGCCGGTAACTACACCGTCGTGGCTAAGAAGGGCGACGATGAAGTGAAGCTTTCCGACGCCACGATTTCCGTAGACAAGGGTAAGTCCTATACCGTCGCCATCAAGAACCATATCTTCGGAACTTCCGCTGAACTCAGCGAGACCGGTGATTCGGTGCCGAATGTGAATCTGATGTGGGATGCCGCCCGCAAGGCATACACCACCGACAAGGCCCTTGCCTCCGGCAAATACACCGTCTCCGTCGATGGCGGCGCGGTTGGAAAGATTTCCGTCAAGAACGGCGAGATCGCCTACGCATCCATCTCCGATGGCAAGGTCAAAGCCGAGCCCGTCCTCCTCAAAGACGGCAAGAAGTTCACCGAGCGCACCACGGACGCGAAGGGCGAGTTCGACGTGAAGCACCTCACCACCGGTTCCTACCGCATGGTCGAGACCGAGGCTCCCGCCGGCTACATCGAGAACCCGAACGTTTTCGCCTTCACAGTCGATTCCGACGGCATGACCGAGGGCGTGACCGAGTACACGATCGATGTCACGGACGACTACACCAAGCTGCATGTCTCCAAGCGCGATATCACGAATGAGGCCGAAATCGAGGGCGCGAAGCTCACGCTCAAGGATTCCGATGGCAAGGTCATTGATTCGTGGACTTCCACCACGGAGGACCATGTGATCAATGCCCTCGCGCCCGGCAAGTACACGCTCACCGAAGAGCGCACGCCGCATACCTATGATGTGGCGGAATCGGTGGAGTTCACCGTCGAGAAGACCGGCGAAATCCAGACCGCAACCATGTACGACAAACCGATCTCCATCAAGGGCGAGATCGACAAGCGCCAGGAGATCGCTGACCCCACGCATCCGTATACGGAGGCTAACGGGGACGGCGAGAACAACGCCGATACCAGCACGTCAGATGACGGAAGCTATGATTACACCCTCGATTTCCGCTCCACCTCTAACACCTGGACGGATGAGTTCACCGTCGAGGACGACCTTTACGGAGTCATGACCGGTAAGGCCACCCTCGATTCAATCACGACCCCGCAGGCGTACAAGGACTTCGATGGCAAGATGAACGTCTGGTACAAGACCGATCAGACACCATCCGATTACTCCGACGAATCCGGTGCCAACCAGACCCTTTCCGACGGACACGGCAATCCGTGGCTCACCGACGAGTCCAATTCCGAAACCCTTGGCGAAGACGGCCGCAAGATCGATTACACCGGCTGGAAGCTTTGGAAAGCCAACGTGTCCACCACCGAGGCCGAGGACCTTAAGGTGTCCGACCTCGAGCTTGCCGAGGGCGAGCACGTCACTGCAATCCGTTTCGAGTACGGGCGCGTCGAATCCGGCTTCACCACGCGTGAGGACGATTGGGACCGTGACGGCATCAAGGACTCCCATGATGACGTGAACGACGCAACCGAGACCGCCAAGGGCAACGGTTCGTACTCCGATGGGGTCTCCATCCTCGTCGACCTCGACGGCTCCGGCAAGTTCACGGCATTCGGCAATAACGGTCTCGGCGGTAAGATCAAGCAGAAGGATGGCACCTATACCTGTAAGGACGGGGATACCGTCTATTCCCTCACCCTGAACAAGGACGGGTCCGCCTCCGCGAAGATGACCGATAAGGACGGCAAGGAGACCAAGGTCGACCTCGCCGCCGGTCAATTCAAGATCAGCGAGGGCGTTTCCGGTGACTATGCACCGGCTATCGTCCATATGAAGGTCACCGACGATTACCGCGATGGCGACTCCTTGGAGAATTACGCCAAGGTCGACCTCTACCGCAACGGCGGTGGCGAGGACCAGCTCGAGGACCATGACGATGACAAGGTGAAGCAGACCCCGAAGTCCGATTCCGCCATCATCGGCACCACGCTCACCGGCGAAGACGGCAAGCACACCGTCAAGGTCGGCGAGAAGGTCGAGCTCACCGATACCGTCTCCTACACGAATATCGAGGCAGGTGTCGAGCATACCGTCACCGGTACGCTTATGGATAAGACCACCGGCGCCCCCCTCTCCGATGGGGACGGCAACCCACTCAGCACGACCGTCACCTTCACTCCGGAGGAGAAGGACGGCACCGTCGAGGTCAAGTTCACCGTCGATACGACACATCTGGACGGCCACGATCTCGTGGCATTCGAGACGCTGACCACCAAGGAAACGGAAACCGACAGGGAGACCGGCGAGAAGACAACCGTCGACAAGACCGTTGCCGAGCACAAGGACATCGACGACGCGAACCAGACCGTCACCGTCACCAGCGACAAGTCCTCGATGGCTCAAACCGGCCGCAACATCCTGATCGGCGCCGCAATCGCGGCTGCCGTCGCCGCCGGTGCGGGCGGTACGTATATCTACCGCAAGCGCCATCAAATCGATGACGCCGACGATATGATGGAGTAACCTTTAAGAGGGGCTTCCATCGCCTACTGAAGGGGCTATTCGGGGCAACCCGATGGCCCCTTTTTCACTAAAAAGGAAAGGAATTGAACATGACGAAAAGGAAAAGGATAAGCAAGATCGTTAACGGGATGCTGCTCGTCATCTGCATCCTATCCGCGGCCGCAGCCCTTCTGCTGGGAGGAGAGACGGTTAAAGAAGGCTGGGAATACGATAGCCTCGCCAAGGATGCCGAGACCCAGACCGCAGACGGAATCGACTGGACCATGCTCCGCGGCCGTAACCAGGATATCGCGGCTTGGCTCAGGGTCGAGGGAACAACTATCGACCTTCCCGTCGTAAATACACGTAAGGGAGACCCCGCGGACTTCTATCTGAGCCACGATTTCGACCGTAATCCGTCTTTCGCCGGTTGCCCATACCTAGACGCAAGGGGTACGGCAGACAGACCACACGCACTCGTATACGGACACCACATGGGGTTTACCGGTCAGATCTTCTCCCCTATTTTCGCGACCTACAGGCAAGCGGAATTCGACAAGATCGGCGAGATGTATTGGTTCACCCCCGATAAAGGACGGCAGGTTCTCAAACCTGTCATGGCGATGTCTGTCGATAAGAAATACCAGCCAATCCAGACGTTCGATTTCACTTCCGCAGAGGAAGTACGGTCGTGGCTTTTGGATATGAAAAAAGACGCGACCGCCGTCAGCGATGACTGCGACGCCACGATTGCAAACGCAACCCGCGCAATCACACTCGTCACCTGCTCTTCGATGAATACGGGCGGTCGAGCGAGAACGCTTCTTATTTTTGTTCATTGACACTCCCCATAGATAAATCCAGGGGCTTTACGACGGTCTCGGTAAGGGCGTAGTACACTTGTATCATAATACAGACATGGTATAATGATATTATACTTTTAGAAAGGAGCAAAAGAATGATCAAAAAAAACGATCGCCCAAAGTTTGTTGCAGAAGCTATATATACGAACACCTTGGAAGGTAAAAGAGTTTCTGATTTCTTTCTTGAAGAAGCAAGCAGGTATTGCAACGATGAAATCGACCTTGCTGAATTTGATCGCCGCCTTTGCAAGCACTACGGCATTTCACCGTCTCAGCTAGAAAGGTAGCCACCTATGTCCTTTGTCGACCCATATATTGATACTGAAACAGGACTTCTCATCAATTCGATAGGTGCAAAAACTCAATCAGAACTCGATCAAATAGAAGCGGACTTCGTTTCTATTGGGCTTTTGAAGTTATATGACGAAAAATTTAGAGTCAGCTATTCTCTTGAAGACCTGCAAT
>OGZW01002690.1_pt1 | contig 13687 bp, 7 predicted proteins | sample 1577001 | NCBI WGS metagenome assembly OGZW01 (sample SAMEA3541519, study PRJEB24748) | human gut metagenome | biome: human gut; feature: human-associated habitat; material: faeces | place: China | collected 2012 | reverse complement strand
CTTGTCCCTGTGTCAATTCAAGCTCCACTTCCAAGAAATCAGGCGTTTCACTTCGCTGCATCAGTTGCCCATTTACCTTGAATTCTAATGATTTAATATCATCTTCATTCATCTTATTGACCGCCGCGATTACCCCTTTGTTCATATCAATGCGAAGGCGATATACTCCGGGAGTAAAATCTTTACCAGGAATCAGGTCACCAGTAAAATGTCCATTTCCTATGCTACTCAAATTATCAACTTGATAATGCTTGTCCAGCAGATTAGCTGGTAACGGATCGAGCGTCTGGGTTCCAATGCCTGTACCCCAGTCACCACGCTTCTTAAAAAACTTCAGATGAAAATCATTATCCAGAAATAATGTTGTTTCGAAAACACCCTCATCAACTTTCACACACTGATAAGAATCACCTGTATTAAATTGCCAACCATGAACCGTTACTCTTTCAGCAGCCGGATGGCCATATCCGCTTCCACAAGTCCACAAAGCATCAGAATAATCCGATTGGCTATTCTCAACATAAATCAATCTATTGCCTAAATCATAATACAAATTATATGTTCCAGCCATCCCTCGGAAAGCAGCTTGGTCTTCAGTAGCATTTTCAAAGAAATCGGGCTGAATCATTTCGCTGATATCACCAAAATTCTCAAAAGTCAAAACATCTCCTGTTTTTAATTCCAGTGCCACTCCCAAACAAGAAGCAACTCCGGGCATGATACCCATTTCCTTACCATTAACTGCAAAATTTATATCGGCAGATTGTCCATTCTGCGGTTGCATAGAGAAAGAATTGGCATTCATATCTATTTTCAGATTATATATGCCAGGTTGAAACAATGGTCCCGGTACAAAATCCCCGGTTCCCTGAACTAAAGTCGGATTATCTAAAGTTAAATCTTCTGCCCAGATTTCAATCTCCTCATGAGTTCCCCAACCATGATGTTTGAAAAGTTTAAAAGCAAAATTCTCTCCCAAATAGAGTGATATTTCAAACACTTTGTCTGATACACGGCGGCAAGTCATTCCATTATCCGGTGTTGCATGCATACTATCCCATGTAGCTGAAATAACTTTGCCAGCTCCCGCGTGTCCCAGGTTCTGCAGCACGCCAAGTCCGAGGACAATTGCTTTTGCGCGGATGGTACGCATATTTTTTCCCATCTTCAGGATAATGTATGGCAAATACAGAATCAGCCCCAGCTTTCCAATCTCCGCAGGCTGAAGACTGACACCGCCGATCCGGAGCCATCTTCTCGCCCCGTAGGCTTCATAACCAAGCGGCGTAAACCTTACCGCCGCCATCAGAAGGAGACTTCCCCAGTATACCAGTGCTGCAATCCGCTGGAACCATACACTATGATAATCTACAAACTTCGACAATATCACAATCCCCACCAGAACAATAGCAGAAAGCCCCGCCTGATGCGTGAAATAATACATATCATTTCCCTTGAATGTACTGGCCGCCTCGTAGGCGCTCGCGCTGTACAGCATAATCAGTCCGAAGCTGACCAGCAAAATAGTGCAGGCCAGCAGGTTATAATCATAAAAATCCGAAGGAAGTTTTTTCTTCCTCTTTTTCTTCTTTTCTTTCTTCTGGGATGGCATGTTTACTTTCTCTGCCATGAAGTTTCCACCTCCATTGTTTTCCTCCATTTATTTCAGTGCATAGCCAAGCAGGCTGACAAAGCCCGGATTTCGGTCGGTCGTTCCGAGGATAACCTTACGCACCAGCTCCGGATCGTCCGTGATAATGTTGTCCACGCCGCAGTTGACCATCCGCTGCATATCTCCCTGATAATTCAGCGTCCAGGCACAGACTTCTTTACCAAGACTGTGCGCATGCTCTACAAAGCTTTCTGTGATGTACGTATATTTTACAGAAAAGAAGTCCGCCGCGTCCATATCCTCCAGGCCTCCGTACGACATTTTCATCGTATACCCGGTCTTGATATCCGGATTGATTTTCTTTGCCTGCCTGAGGAAATTGTAGTTCATGGAAGTCAGCACACACTGATCCACAAAGTCATTGTCCTCGATGATTTTCACCACTTTTTTGACAATATTCTGGTTGTGGCCGTTGTATTTTACTTCGATATTCAGGTTGATTTTTCCTTTCGCGTACGCGATGACTTCTTCCAGCTTCGGAATCTGCTCGCCGCGGAATTTTTTGTTGAATCGTACACCGGCATCGAGCTGGCTGATTTCATCGTAGGTCAGGGTCCAGATGCTGGCATTCAGACCGGTTGTCCGCTTCAGATTTGTGTCGTGCATAAGGACAATCTCACCATCACTCGTCTCCTGTACATCGATCTCCGCGTAATCCGACATGCTGTCCACTGCATATTTGATCGCGCTCATCGTATTTTCCGGTGCTTTTCTGGCTCCGCCCCGGTGCGCTGACACCGAAATATACTGGGAGGAAGCCGTTGCCTCTGCACGTGTTGCGCGCATGGCATATACAAGATAAACCGTTTCTCCCGCCAGCATGGCGATCGTGAGAACCACCGCCGTTACCGGACCACAGAAGGTGCGTACCAGCTTCGAGCTCGGCTTTTTCGTTGTCCGGCTCTTCTGGTAGCCCTTTCGGGAGGAACGAATAAAAATCAGATACAGATACGTAATGCTTCCGACAAGGCCGAACGCTCCGCCGATCAGGCTCATCGTCGATTTGACCCAGTCACCGTAGACGATGACGGTACTGACAACGGTAGACGGCGTTTTCACCAGCTTTGCATAGGCAACGACAGCCGTTCCGAAAATCAGATACAAAACCCACGTAATCAGAAAAATCATCACCTGGAAAAAGACGTTGATGCCAAGCTCACGCAGCACGCGTTTTTCCAGTGTCTGGCGCACCCGCAGATGGGTATTTTTCTCTTTTTCCGTCATCATGCACCGGAACGGGATGGTGTAGGAAAACACAAACGAGAACGCGACAAGCAGAATCGTCAGCACCACCGGGATCCAGTATGCCGGGAAGGCATTGAAAATCTTCGTCAGGGAAACCTGAAGCAGTTTCATACTGCGGATGGCGCTGTAGCTGCTGTGCAGCCAAAGGTACGGGAAGCTCGCTGCCATGTAGAAAAACCAGGTCCACGGGCGGGCGCGCACAAACTGTGCGGCTCCTCTTCCGCCGGCAAGCATCATGACAGGAACGGAAATCCGTTTTCGTTTCCAGGAGGCCTCCAGAGCCGCCATGACAGCATAGATTTCAAACAGCATACAGAAAAAGAAAACAAGCAGAATTCCAAAAATCAGCAGAAGGGTCAGCGGATGCAGCATGATCTTGTTGAAGTTTTCCGATGTCATATAACTCGTTCCCAGCTGTTTTAAGGAAAAGTTGATCGCCGCATTGGCGAGTCTTGAAACCAGCTGGTTGGAAAACAGGCGGTAGACCGTCTCAAATATCACGATGCTAAGCAGGTTTTTCTGCAAAAGTTTCCATGCCATATTCAGATAAATTCGTATCATTCCTGCATTTTTTACTGCATTTTTTCTCATCTGCTGTTGTTCTCTCCTGTCAGCCGCAATTCCCCCCGATGAATCTGTATGCAAAAATTACCTTTATTTTTTCTCTTTTGTATTTTACATTTGACACTTCGAGTCTTTTTTGAAGCTCTTTTTCTTTCTGTTCATTTTAAACTATCTTCCAGTATAACACAAAACCGGGTCTTTGAGTATTCTTTTTTCTATTTCTGGTTGCACCACTTCTGCAGTTTTTTTACCATGGCGGATGGGCTGCTTACTGTGCCGTCGATCGGCGTGCCGAGTTTTTTCTGCCAGGCGAGGATTGTCTGCGGACCGATATAGCCGTCCATGCCGGCCGATGCCCATTTCTGCATTTCTTTTACAAGGGCCGATCCGCCTTTTGGCGTACTGTCCCACTCGGCGGCTGTGATGCCATCACAGAATTTCCGGTTGACGGCCAGCTGATTGCTGATTTTTCCATCCTGCGGTGTGCCGAAAAGTTCCTGCAGACGGCGCGTCAGATTTTCGCCCCAGATTCCGTCCTCTGCGACTGTCTTTCCGGATGACTTTGCTGTCTCTGCCGATTTTTCTTTTGCGGGACCGGCATAACGGCAATACGCTGTATGGCAGTTGACCCAGCCTGCCCCTGAGAGAAGCCGTCCCCAGCTTGTGTTCTGGATTTCCGTCACCGTGTAGCTTCCATGATCCCGGATCGTTCCGGCAATCCTGCTGTCCGCATCCGGTGCCTGACGGATGTTGAGGGCCGCTGTCTGCACCTGATAGATCCCGGGCGCATACGTTTTTCCTGTTCCGCTGCCTGCTGTTCCCGTTCCTGTGCTCCCTGCACCGCTTCCGATCATCCGCTTCATGCGGTCCCAGTCACCGCGGTTCATGATCTGGCTCGGACAGTATTTGCTGCAGATGTCATAATGACGATAGACTCTTTCCAGCGGAATCCCCGTCTCCCGCATGATCTCCCGCACCAGTGCCGCAGTATTCTCAAATGCTTTTTCATAATTATACCCGGCCTGCACACACATCTCCACACCGATGCTGTTCTTGTTGCCGTACTGCTGAAACAGATTTTTTCCGCCGTAATTAATGCCGACATGCCAGCACCCCCGGCTGTGCGGTGCCGCCTGGTAGGCTGTGTCACCGTCATCGACGTAATAGTGTGCGGAAATGTTCTGGAAATTCCCGTCATGCTGTGCTCTCGCATGTGCCCGCGCATCGGCACCTGCTGCGAAGTTGTCGGTGTTGTGGACTACGATACATTTGGGATTGTTTTCCGCATACGTATTCTGATTGCCAAGATACGACCGATCAATTCTCATATTCTCCCCTTTCTGACGGTTCCGACTGCTCCGGCATAACACAGATTTTTTGAAGCGCCGTTCACTCCGGCTTATGGATCTGCTTGATAATCTGATTCACATAATTGCTCAGTCCCGCCACCAGAATCCCCTGCGTGACCGCCGTAAAAACCGCCATCGCCCCCTCCTTCGCCGTCTCAATCTCACTCGTCGCCATCACCCAAACCGCACACAGCACCATGCTGATGCCGCCTAAGATCAGCGGAATGTACTTATTCTTCACCGCCTGCGCCTGCCGCAAAGCAACACCGAAAAAATACAGCACGAACGCAACGACGATGAGTTCGGGCTTTACATAATTCATTGCTTCCATGGAACATCCTTTCTGACTTTTCTGTTTTTGAAAGTCTTTTTTCTATATTATGATGGGATAATGATTTACGACTGGATAAGATTTTCTTACTGTAAACCCAAAAAATCCCACCTGTTTTTCAGATGGGATTTTCCAGTGGTGTGCTGTTCTTTGATTTTTAATTTACTATCTTGTGCAGCAATTCCCCTGACCTGCCCCTGGCTGCGGTGCCGCACAGAAAGTCTTTGCATCAAACGACGGATTAAACGCATAAAAGTTCTTCGAATTCAATTCATCCTGTACAGAACGCAGTGCTTCACCAAAACGCTGGAAATGCACAACTTCACGCGCCCGCAGGAAACGAATCGGATCTGCAACTTCAGGATCTTTTACCAAACGAAGGATGTTATCATACGTTGACCGGGCTTTCTGCTCCGCAGCGAGGTCTTCGAACAAATCTGTCAAAGGATCACCTTTCGACTGGAACTCACAGGAATTAAACGGAACTCCGCCGGCCGCCTGCGGCCAGATGCCAGTTGTGTGGTCTACATAGTAATTGGCAAAACCGGAATTCTGAATTTCTTCCAGCGAAAGATTGCAGGTGAGCTGATGAACGATCGTTGAAACCATCTCAAGGTGTGCGAGTTCTTCTGTCCCAACATCATTCAACACCCCCGCTACAATTCGGTTCGGTGCTGTGAAACGCTGAGAGAGATACCGCATGGATGCGCCCATCTCTCCATCCGGTCCACCGGAATGCAATAACAGATGATATATTGTAACTGTAAATATTTCGATGATACAATATGTTTCCCGGGTAATTTGCCCGGGATTTTTTATTGCATTTCTTCTATATATATGTTATCATAACACGTGACCAGAACACACAAAATGGTCAGAAAAAAGAACAATTCTTTTCGCCGCGTAGCTGCGGCGTTTCTTTTTGCCCCGGAGATCCCCGGGGCTTTTTTGTTGGCCGATTACTGGCGATTGCACCATTCCTGCAGGGCGCGTACCATCGCGGATGGATTGCTGATCACACCATCAACCTGTGTGCCGAGCTTGCGCTGCATCGCGCGGATGGTCTGTGGTCCGATGTATCCGTCAGCAGTTACCCCCGACCATTTCTGGATGGCCTTGATCAGAGCTGATCCGCCGGACAGTTTTGTGGACCACTCAGCAACTGTAATGCCGACACAGCATTCTCGATTGGATGTTGGCTGATTACTGATCCTGCCATCCTGTGGTGTCCCGAAGATCTCCTGCAGGCGGCGTGTCAGTTCTGGCCCCCATACTCCGTCAACTGAGATCGCTTTTTCGGCCGGCTTCTGAGCGGATGCTGTACCGCCGTAGGTACAGTATTTTTTATGACAATTGATCCATCCTGCGCCCGAGAGCAGTTTTCCCCAACTTCCATTCTGAATTTTGGTGATAGTATAGCTGCCCTGATCCCGGATTACTCCGACGATCTTACTGTCTGCATTCGGCGCGATACGGATGTTTAATTCCGTGTCATTGACCTTGTAAACTCCTGGCTTATATATCTCCTCTCCAGACGTATTTCCGTTTCCGGAAGATTCGGAGCTACCGCTGCTGATCAACTTCTTGAATCTCGTCCAGTCGCCTTTTGCAATGATCTGCGACGGGCAGTTTTTGCTGCAGATATCGAGATGTCGATAGACTTTGGATGCCGGGATGCCTGTTTCTTTCATGAGCTGCCGTACAAGCTCCACGGTGTTCTGAAACGCTTTCTCATAGTTATATCCGCCCTGCACGCACATTTCCACACCGATGCTGTTCCGGTTGCCATAAGAGCCGAACAGGTTGCCGTTTCCGTAGTTGATGCCAACGTGCCAGCATCCGAGGTTGTGCGGTGCCGCCTGATAGGCAACATCTCCGTCATCTGTGTAATAGTGTGCCGACATGCCAGAAAAATTCCCGTCATGCTGTGCTCTGGCATGAGCGCGGGCATTGGCAGTTGGCTCAAAATTGTCGGTGTTATGTACAACAATACACTGTGGGTTGTTGTACGGATAGGTGTTCTGGCTGCTGATGTATGATCTATCAATCTTCATTGTCTCTCCTTCTGCCAGGCGAATTGCGCCGGCGTAAAAAAGGACGGTTATCAGCCGCCCTCACTCTGTTTTCTGTGTCTGCTTGATAATCTGATTCACATAGTTGCTCAACCCAGCGACGAGGATTCCCTGCGTGACCGCCGTAAATACTGCCATTGCCGCCTGCTGACCGGTGCACACCTCACTGGTGGCCAGCACCCAAATCGCGCAAAGTACAATGCTCACACCACCCAGAATCAGTGGAATATACTTGTCCTTTACAGCCTGTGCCTGTTTCAGGCCCATGCCCAGGAAGTACAGGACAATAGCTACAATGATCAGTTCCGGTTTTACATAATTCATAATCTGTTCCATGTCAATCGCCTTTCTTTTTTAAGTGTAATTCATCAATTTCCTGCTTCATCTTTGTGATCATACCGTTTCCACCAAGCACATGATAGGCTTCGTACATCTCGCAGAAGTTCTGGTATGCATAGGATGGGATGTCTCCAAGCTGTGTGTACTTGCTGTGGTACTCAATCAGCTGGACTCTGAGTAGTAACATAGTTCCCTTACTGTTCGCGTCTCGATCCCTTTTCTGATTTTTTAAGAGCCAGACGATGTAGCCCAGCAGCACTGGAAGTGCTATCGTATATGTCTGCATTAATATTTCATTCACTGCTCTGTCTCTCTTTCCCACTATTGAACGCAGAAGAAGGACCGTTTCCGGCCCTACTCAGTTTTTTCCTTTTCTTCCAGCTCTGCAGTGTACTTATCATACTCGTCCCAGATGTCATTCTCAAATTTATCAACAACATCATCGATATCCTTTTTATTGGCACGATACTTTCTACCGTTGTTGATGTAGCGATTGACAATTGGAACATCCGGATGTTTTGCATCCATATTAGCGTCCATAGACACAACGGTCTCGCCGTCAACTGTGATGATTCCAGAATAATGAATGTCCTTTGTGTAAGTTGCTGATACTGCCATATTTTTGTCCTCCTAAAAATTAATTTGTATCTCCAGAGATATTATCTCTCATGGATTCAAGTTCACTTCTTAGATCCGCAACCTCTATTTCAAGGTTCGATCTTCTTTGCTTTTCGAGTTGAAGCTCATGCGTTATTATCGCAATCAAATTGGTATATACCATACTATAAGTATCAATATAGCTATCCTCAGTGTTCTTCCTGTCGTGGTGTACCAGATCCAGCTCGTCTTCTCGGATTCCGAGTTCTCGCATGGCTTCTACGACATCCTGTGCGACGAACCCATAACAAATGCGCCCATCACCGTCAATCATCCGATACTGAACTGGTTTTAAGCGATCGAACAGCTCTGAATGAATATCCGTCTTATTGATCTTGCTCTCACCGAGTGGAAATATGTTTGTTTTGGCGCGGCGATCGGATGTGACCTGTGGGGAGTTTTTAACAATCAAACGCTCCCATACTCTTCCACTATCTCCTAACATAATCTTTTCGGAGTACGCCTTGGTCGGTGCGAACGCTCCAGTATACACTCCTCCAGACCAGCCACAGCCATAAAATTCGACCTCTGCCTGATAACCTTTCTTCTTTGATTCAAGAATAATGCTACCGTTACCAATATCGAAGTTTGCTTTGTTGTTGGCATCCGAGTAAGTATTTACAACAAAAGAATCGTCAACAGCTCCGGCTATACAGCTTCCAGAAGAACTTGATGTCTCCAATACAGATTCGTGGACACCTTTAATATCTACATATTCGCTCTGGATTGACAGAGCCGCATTGCCGGATTTTGTTTCAACCAAAATCTTACCGACACCACCACATAACTCAATAACCGCATCTTTTGCGTTCTTTCCAAGCTGGATCAACTTATCACCATAATATGCGAGTGTCGTTCCTGCCCGGTTAAGAATCTCAAATGCTGATGCTGAAATCTTAGTCCGATAGCCAGACCAAGATCCGCTGGTTTTATTTCCAACTTCCAATCCGGTCCCATCAGTAAACTGCATAAAGTTGGTGGCTGTTTTTGCTGCTTGTAAAGGATTCGCATTAATTGAACCAGATGGTAAAGAAGCTAATTTGGTTGATGTCCACGTCACTGTATATGGACCAGAACCTTGAGTATAGTTAAATACTCTCAGCTGTCCATACGGTTCACTTAATCTTGTTATAAGGCCCCACGTTGAAGTAGTCTTTTTATAAATCCATAACGACCATCCGCCTGAAGATCTTAGGAAATCCAATCCAGGATCTGAGTTATTTGCAGAGATAAAACTAAACTGGACATCTGTTGTCTCAAAACCTCTGCCAGCAAGTTTAAATGTTGTTGGATGATTTGCATACCAACCTGTGATCTTTATTGTAGCAAATTCGACATAAAGATTTGACTCACCGTTTCCATTTACCGTATGCACTACCTGATTTGCGTCCTTACCTGCAGCGCCCTGTGGACCTTGAGGACCTGTTGCGCCGGTTGCACCTTTATCTCCCTGAGGACCTTTATCTCCTTTTACACCTTGAGGACCTTGTGGTCCCTGAGGACCAGTAGCACCTTTATCCCCTTTACTTCCCGTGACGCAAACTGCTGTTGTCGTTGAAGTCGTGTTGTCAGTATAGGTAATCACCGATCTCGTCCAAATATATTTACTGTTCTCCCATCCAGGATAAGTCGTGCTCCACGATCCGCCGGACATGGCTGTTGCTGACGTTGATTTGTAATACTGTTCTACAATAGATTTAACGCCTTTACCGGTTGCACCAGTCCCTCCAGTATCTCCTTTATCACCTTTGGCTCCGGTTGCTCCCTGTGCTCCTGCAATGCAAACTCCATTTTGATTTGGCGAATACGTTCTGTTACCAGCTCCGTCCGTTGTTACCGTACGACTCCACATATACTTTCCATTAACCCATGTCGGCGCTGTCGTCGACCATGATCCACCAGAAAGTGATGTTGCCGATGTTGAAAGATAATACTCAACATCAACAAAAGATACATAATCCTCTGGAGCTGGTGTCCAGTCAGTTGCAATGTTACCTTCTTCTAATTTTTCCCATTGAAAAGTAAGTGTTCCGGTGCCAGTAGCGCCTAGACCTAATCTCGGAATTATAACACTTCTCGTGCTATTTCCACCTTTAGGTATCGTATATGTAACCCAATATTTTGTCATTGTAGTAGTAAGAACGAAGTCGCATAAACCATCCGTGTAGGTTGATCTTTGTCCTTGACTGCCAACTACAGAAATAATATTTGACGGATTATAAAAATGCACTCGTATTTTATCGCCATTGACAGATGACTTTGCCCAGAAGGATAATGTATATACACTTCCATTTAGTAAGACCGTTGTTTTCCATGAGCATTTATCAGCATATCCCGATGTTGGATAGGTATACGTTATGGGAGATTTATGTGTTCCCACCAATAAATTTCGCCCACCGACGACAATTCCTTCCGGTGTACTACCAACGTTGTAAGCAGTTGAAGTTGTATTATCCGTATAGGTGATGATCGTACGAGTCCAGAAATATGGTTTGTCCGCACTTGTCGCCGGAGGAGTTGCTGACCATACTCCAGTAGGGATCGTAGTTCCAGACGAACTTGCCTGATATGTTACTGCAGTAGATTTAACGCCTTTTCCACTTGCACCCGTATCACCCTTATCACCTTTTGCTCCCGTCTCGCCCTTGATTTTCGCCCAGCTATAGGCGCTAACATTGGTCGGATCGTTCTGTGTGTAATCTACACATGTTCCAATGTAAGTTCCACTATCTTCGCCGCTGTTTCCGGTAAATGTCTTTCCACCGTCATTCGAATACTTAATGTGCAGATACGACGTTCTTCCGTTTACTCCATTTGTTCCCGGAATACCCTGCGTTCCCTTTTCACCTTGGATGCCTTGGAACCTTGACCACGTATATTTTGCAGGATCTGCTGAATCTGCTGCCGTAAAATCCACATACGTTCCAATATACGTATTGGGTACTTCTGTCATCTGGCTTGCTGTCGGGTTAGATACTGCAGCGTATTTGATGTGGAAGTACGTTGTTGAACCGTTCTTTCCGTCTTTCCCGGGAATGCCCTGCTCTCCTTTTTCTCCCTGTATTCCCTGCAAACCCTGCGTTCCCTGCGGCCCCTGAATCTTCGTCCATTTGTACTTCGTTGGTTCCGTGGAATCAGCCTTGGTATAATCTGTGTACACGCCAATGTACGTTTTTCCTGCCGAATTCGAAACAGAAAATCCTGTCTTCCCGTCTGCGCTATTGGCGTATGCGACATGCAGATACGGCGTTTTTCCGTCTGTTCCCGGCTTGCCCTGGATTCCCTGTGTACCATCTGCGCCTTTGATTTTCGACCAGCTGTATTTTGCCGGATCCGTGCTGTCTGCTGCTGTAAAATCCACATACATTCCGACGTAATCACGAGCCGCATCAGATACGGAAAATCCAACTTTTCCATCGGAACTGTTCGCATAAGCAATATGCGTGTACTGTGTTTTTCCGTCCGCGCCCTTTTCACCCTGAATGCCCTGGTCTCCCTTTTCTCCCTGGATTCCCTGCAATCCCTGCGTTCCCGGATCTCCTTTGTCGCCTTTTGGTCCCTGGAACTTCGTCCACCGGTATTTTGCCGGATTCGTGCTGTCTTCTTTTGCGAAATCCACGTATTGTCCGATATAAGTCTTATCTACGCTGTTCGTTGTAGAAAATCCGGACTTTCCGTCCGCGCTGATTGCATAGGCTATATGCAGGTAGCTGGTCTCACCATTGGTTCCATTTACACCCGGAATTCCGTCCGCTCCATCTTCTCCGTCATCTCCCTGGAACTGTCTCCAAGTATACTTCGTTGGATCCGTACTGTCTTCAAATGTAAAATCCGTATACGTTCCAATATATTTTCCAGTGTCCTTCCTCAGCTGGCTTGCTGCAGGGTTTAAGACGTCCGCGTATCTTACGTGGAAAAAGCTTGTCAGGCCGTCTTTTCCCGGTGCTCCTGCGATTCCCTGATCGCCAGCAACCTTTACCCAACTGTAAATGCCTGGGTCTGTCAACGCAGGCTGTTTTGTCGTCTGGTTATAGGCAATGCCCATATATTTTTTCCCACTTGAGTTAAGTGAAATTCCGCTGCCTGTTTCTGAATCGCCAAAAACAACCCAGGTATAAAACGTCCGGTTCTGTGCCAGTTTTTCGAACTGAGCAGCCAGTTCCACCATTTTATCTGATATACCGCTTGATTTTGCCTTGTAATCTCCAAGCGTAGCGGTATATTCATCGTTCGCAGCTGAAGACTCCAGCTTCATGATACGTGCCGACAAATATAGTTCTCCTGCATCGTCCACGACGTTCACTGTATCACCAATCCGGATTCCATCCGGCAGATACGCAAGTTCAACCTCATAGGATACCGCTGCATCATAGATCTTTTTCAGCTTTGAAACTGCCCGGTTGCAGAGTTCTGACTGACTGGTGGTATCGTAGGAATATGACTGGACAATATGCCCTGTTCCATTTCCCTTTTCAGACAGATACCTGCTCCATTTTGCCACAGCACTCCTGGAATACAGCGTGCTGCCGGATAAATAGATGTCGCCATCATCGTATTTGTATCCCTTTAAAGTGATTGGCGTCTCGCTTTCCTCCGGATAACCTCCTGTAACGGACAGTGCAGTCGCCAGATCTTCCACAGAACTCTTTACAATGATATTGTTGATCTCCCGATTGATCCGCAGCTCCCTGCCGCTGTCTGTTCCCCGTTTTTTATGTAGATTGATATACTTGTGCCGGATCCGCAGCCGATCGATCTCAAAACTGTACGATACCTCCGCGTCAAACTGTGTGGCAACACTCAGAATTCTCTCCGAAGCTGTTGTTTCCCCCTCCCAGGACAGTTTTCTGTTCAGATTGCTGACCTCGTTCAGTCCTACTTCAAAACCGGAATCGTAGCTGAATTTCTCAACGTAATAGCTCGCCGGGTATGCTTTGTCGGCCGCATAGGCTCCAACCGTTTCATTCAGTAGATCCATTCCTGCGTCTTCTGCATAAATTTCGACTTCCTGTTTAAAAACATTCTCCTCACTGGTAATGATGGTATAGAATTCCTCTTCCTCTCCATTCTTTCGGAGAATGTAATTTCCGACTGCCCCATACCGAGAAGCTTCTTTTCTCGTTTTTTCTGTATAATTCAGTGTAAATTCAAGTGTTGCAACACCAGCTTCTACTTCTTCCGTTTTCAGGTCATCTGAAACTCTCAGCCCTTCCGGAAGATGTGTACTCGCCTGCCCCAGAACATTCATATGTCGGTCCGCAAAATATAAAATCATAGAAACACCTCCCTGTATTTCATTGTGTATGTTGGCTGTGTTGCCCAGTCCGATGCAATGCATTGGATCTGATTCATTCCAGGCTGCAGGCAAAAGTTCTCCCAATCGTTGCCCAACGCACCAAGATCCTGTCTCGGAAGTCCCTGTAACATGACCTCTCCATTGCTACAGTCAGCTGTCAAA
>OGZW01002689.1_pt1 | contig 13688 bp, 8 predicted proteins | sample 1577001 | NCBI WGS metagenome assembly OGZW01 (sample SAMEA3541519, study PRJEB24748) | human gut metagenome | biome: human gut; feature: human-associated habitat; material: faeces | place: China | collected 2012 | reverse complement strand
ACGTCTCCACCACCGTCGGCCCCGAGCAGGAGTACTTCCTTATTAAGAAGGAAGATTACGAAGCCCGTCAGGATCTGATCCTCACCGGCCGCACCCTGTTCGGTGCCCCCTCTGCCAAGGGTCAGGAGCTGGAAGAGCACTACTTCGGTGTCATTCGTCCCGAGGTCTCCGCGTTCATGAAGGAGCTGGACGAAGAGCTGTGGAAGCTGGGCATTCCCGCCAAGACCAAGCACAACGAAGTTGCTCCCTGCCAGCATGAGCTGGCTCCCATCTTCGACACCACCAACGTTGCCATCGACCACAACCTGCTGACGATGGAGATGATGAAGAAGATCGCTCCCAAGTACGGTCTGGTCTGCCTGCAGCATGAGAAGCCTTTCGAGGGTGTCAACGGCAGCGGCAAGCACAACAACTGGTCCATGTCCACCACCCACGAGAATCTGCTCGACCCGGGCGACACCCCCATGGAGAACCTGCAGTTCCTGGTGTTCCTGGCTGCTGTCATCAAGGCTGTTGACGAGTACGCCGATCTGCTGCGCACCTCCGTTGCCACTCCCGGCAACGATCACCGTCTGGGTGCCAACGAGGCACCTCCGGCTATCATTTCCATCTTCGTGGGCGAAGAGCTGGAAGCTGTCATCGATGCTATCGCATCCGATTCCCCCTATGCCGGCCCCGTCAAGATGAAGATGGATCTGGGCGTTGATGTCCTGCCCAAGTTCAGCAAGGATACCACCGACCGCAACCGTACCTCTCCCTTTGCCTTCACCGGCAACAAGTTCGAGTTCCGTATGCCCGGTTCCGCTGAGAACCTGAGTGATGCCAACACCATCCTGAACACCGCCGTTGCAAAGGAACTGAAGGGCTACGCCGACGAGCTGGAGAGCGCTGAGGACTTTACCAGCGCCGTGATCGCTCTGGTCAAGCGCACCATCCGCGACCACCGCCGCGTCATCTTCAACGGCAACGGCTACACTGCCGAGTGGGAAGAGGAAGCCGCAAAGCGCGGTCTGCCCAACAAGAAGAACACCCCCGCTGCTCTGCCTGCCCTGATCGAGCCCAAGAACATTGCCCTGATGGAAGAGTTCGGCGTGCTGACCAAGGTAGAGATGGAGAGCCGCTACGAGGTGGAGATGGAGCACTACTCCAAGATCATCAACATCGAGGCTCTGACCATGCTGGAAATGGCCCGCAAGCAGCTGCTGCCTGCCGTCAACTCCTACATGAGCGAGCTTGCCAATACCGCAGCATCCAAACTGGCTGTGAGCGAGAACATCAGCGTGCGCAGTGAGACCAAGACCCTGACCAAGCTCTCTGCTGATGCCGATGCTATGAGCGACGCTGTCGATACCCTGCAGGATGCAGTGGATGCTTCCAAGGCATTGCCCACCGAGGCAGAAAAGGCCGTTGCTTTCCACGACAACGTGCTGCCTGCAATGGATGCTCTGCGTGCCGCTGCGGACGACGCCGAGACCATCTGCGGTGAGGATTATTGGCCTCTGCCCAGCTACAGCAAGATGCTCTACTACGTCTGATCTTTCATCAGCGTAACAGCAGAATAGCATCCGTAGGCTGCGGAATTTAAAATTGCCATTCTCCTTTTCCTATTTCTTACACCAGCCTAAAGACCTGCTCCCATTCTGAGGGCAGGCCTTTAGGCGTTTTATTTGAAAGGGAAACCATTATGAGCTATTCGACCCAACAGGACATCCTTGATTTTGTGGAGGACAACAACGTCAAATTTGTGCGCTTTGCCTTCTGCGATATCTTTGGCACTCAGAAGAACATTGCCGTGCTGGCAAACGATCTGCCCAAAGCTCTGGAAGACGGTGTCTGCTTCGACGGCAGCTCCATTGCCGGCTTCATGAAGGTGGAGGAAAGCGACCTTGTGCTGCGGCCGGATCTTTCCACCGTGACTATCCTCCCCTGGCGCCCTACCGAGGGCCGGGTGATGCAGTTCTTCTGTGATGTGGAAAAGCCGGACGGCCAGCCCTTTGGCGGCAACTGCCGCGGCTTTCTGCGCAGCGTGAACCGAAAATTCAAAAAGCTGGGCATCACCTGCAATGTGGGCGCAGAGTGTGAGTTCTACCTGTTCGAGAATGATGACCGGGGCCGCCCCACCCGTATCCCCATCGACTTTGGCGGCTACTTTGACGTGGCCCCGCTGGACGCAGGCGAGAACCTCCGCCGGGACATCTGCCTGACCATGGAGCAGATGGGCATGAGCCCTCAGCACAGCCATCACGAAAGCGGCAACGGCCAGAACGAGATCGACTGCCACCACGCAGGCCCCCTCAAGACCGCCGACAACGTGATGATGTTCAAGCAGATCGTGCGCGCCATTGCCACCCGCAGCGGCATCCATGCAAGCTTCCTGCCCAAGCCCCTGCCGGATCAGGCAGGCAGCGGCCTGCACATCAACCTGTCCCTTTACATGGATGGCCGCAACCTGTTTGAGGGCGACATTGCCCCGGACAGCATTGCAGGCAGCTTTATGGCCGGTGTGCTGGCCCACAGCCGGGAGCTGACCGTGTTCACCAACCCTCTGCCCAACAGCTATCAGCGCTTTGGCTGCGATGAAGCGCCCCGCTATGTGAGCTGGAGCCGCCAGAACCGCAGCCAGCTGGTGCGCATCCCGCAGGTAAAGGGCGACAACTGCCGCATGGAGCTGCGCAGCCCGGACCCTGCCTGCAACCCCTATCTGGCCATTGGTCTGGTTCTGGCTGCCGGATTGGACGGCATCGAGAACCGCATGGTGCTCTCTGCCCCCGTGAACAAGAATCTGTTCGATTCCTCCGAGGCTGAGGGGCTCGGTCTTGAGACTCTGCCCGCCAGTCTGGAAGAGGCCGTGCAGGCTGCGGAGGAGAGCGAATTTTTGCGCAGAGTGCTGCCCGAGCAGCTTGCCAGCCGCTACTTTACGGAAGAACTGAAGCGCTGCGAAGCACTGAAGCACGCGTCCGACCCTGTTGAGTATGAGCGTACCCATTACTTCAACGCCATCTGACCCCTGCAAAAGAGGGTGTGTAGGAGAAAGGAGCGAAGGAAATGGGACGTGCACTGATCGTAAGTGCCGGTGCAAGCTCCAACGAGTATATCGCTGCACGGCTGACCGAAATGGGCTACAGCCGCCCGGTGATCATTCCCAGCGGGGCCGAAGCCCGGCGGCGCATGACGGAATCGGATTTTGAGCTGATCGTGGTCAACTCTCCCCTGCCCGATGAATTCGGGCATGAGGTGTGCATCAATGCTGTGGAAAAAACAGATGCCGGTGTCGTGTTTCTGGTCAAGGCCGCACAGGCTGAGCAGCTTTTGGGGCCTTTGAGTGAGCAGGGGGTATTGCTGCTGTCAAAGCCCTTCAGCACCGCCTTTTTTGTGCAGGCCATGCACATGGCGGCGGCGGGCAACCACCGCCTGCTGCGTGCCCGGCAGGAGAACGCCCGCTTACAGGAAAAGATCGCACAGGTGCGGCTGGTCAGCCGGGCAAAATGCTGCCTTGTGGAGCACGAGCACATGACCGAAGCCGAGGCACACCGCTACATAGAAAAACAGGCCATGGATACCCGTCGTGACCGCACAGAAATTGCACAGGAAGTCCTTGAAAATTATGAGGACATGGGTGTATAATATTGGATTGGGAAAAGTATCCTTGCTTTCACCGGCTCATTTTGGGAGAGGCTGAGAGCAAGACCGTTCACCTGAAAGAATTCACAAAGGTTTATAAGGGAAAGAATTCAGAAAAACAAAAATAGAGGAGGAAATTCTATGGCAGAGAAACAAACCAAATTCATCTTTGTCACCGGCGGTGTCGTCTCCGGCCTTGGCAAGGGCATCACAGCCGCATCGCTGGGCCGTCTGCTCAAGTGCCGCGGTCTGAAGGTGGCCAGCCAGAAGCTGGACCCCTATGTGAATGTGGATCCCGGCACCATGAGCCCGCTGCAGCACGGTGAGGTGTTCGTGACCGACGATGGCACTGAGACCGATCTGGATCTGGGCCACTACGAGCGCTTTATCGACGAGAATCTGAACAAATACTCCAACCTGACCACCGGCAAGGTGTACTGGAACGTACTGAACAAGGAACGTCAGGGTGCATATCTGGGCCAGACCGTGCAGATCATTCCCCACATCACCAACGAGATCAAGAGCTACATCTACAATCTGGCCTCTTCCACCGAGGCTGACGTGGTCATTACCGAGATCGGCGGCACGACCGGTGATATTGAAAGCCAGCCCTTCCTCGAGGCCATCCGTCAGGTGGGTCTGGAGCAGGGCCGCGACAACTGCTGCTACATCCATGTGGTGCTGGTGCCCTACATTTCCGGCTCGGACGAGTACAAATCCAAGCCTGCACAGCACTCTGTGAAAGAGCTGCAGGGCATGGGCGTGAACCCGGACATCATCATCCTGCGCGCAGACGGCAGTGTGGGCGGCGACATCCGCCGCAAGATCAGCACTTTCTGCAATGTGAAGCCGGAGTGCGTGATCGAGAACCTGACCATGCCCAGCCTGTACCAGTGCCCGCTGATGCTGCACACCGGTGGTCTGGACGAGGTAGTGGTGCAGAAGCTCAAGCTGGATGTGCCCGCTGCCGACCTGACCGAGTGGAAGCAGGTGGTCAGCCGCATTGCCACCCGCAGCAAGACCTGCAGCATTGCACTGGTGGGCAAATACGTCAAGCTGCACGACGCTTACCTCTCCGTGATGGAAAGCCTGTACCACGCCGGCTTTGAGAACGACAGTCAGGTAGAGATCAAGTGGGTGGAAAGTGAAGACCTGACCGATCAGGCCGCCTGCAAGGAAGCCTTTGCCGATGTGGACGGCATCATCGTACCCGGCGGTTTCGGCGACCGCGGCATTGAGGGCATGATCCAGGCTGCACAGTATGCCCGCGAGAACCATGTTCCCTACTTTGGCATCTGCCTTGGCATGCAGATCATGGTGATGGAGTTTGCCCGGGGCGTTCTGGGCTACAAGGATGCAAATTCCAGCGAGTTCACCCCGGATGGCAAGCACAATGTGATCGCCCTGATGGCCGACCAGCAGGGCAACATTCCCAAGGGCGGCACCATGCGTCTGGGTAAATACCCCTGCAAGGTGATGCCCGGCACCAAGATGGCCGAGTGCTACGGCGAGGCCGAGATCTGGGAGCGCCACCGCCACCGCTACGAGTTCAACAACGAGTTCCGTCAGGAGATGCAGGACGCCGGTCTTGTCATTTCCGGCACCAGCCCCGACGGTCGTCTGGTAGAGACTGTAGAGCTGCCCGGCCGTGACTTCCATTTGGGCGCACAGTTCCACCCGGAGTTCAAGAGCCGTCCGAACCGTGCTCACCCGCTGTTCAAGGCATTCATTGCTGCGGCACTCAAGTTCCGCGCCAGCGAGCAGCGCAGCCTGCTGCACATGTAAACCATAAAAATAAGGTGCTGTCTATGCGGACAGCACCTTATTTTTTACCCCTATGATCCATGATCCTGCAGGGCGTGGTTCTTTTGCTTGTGCTTATACATCCGCTGGTCAGCCAGACGGGTGATCTTGTCTGTATCCGTGCCTTCTTCCGGGTAAAGGGCAAAGCCGCAGCTGGTGCCGATCGTCAGAAGACTGCCTGCAACATGATAGGGTGCTGCAACAGTCTTACAGATAAGCTCGACCTTGCGGTGGGCCTCTTCCGGGGACATTGCGCCAATGGTCAGCAGGGCAAATTCATCGCCGCCCATGCGAAACGCATAATCTTGATTGCGGATGCAGCTTTGCAGGCGCTTTGCCACCGCCTGCAGCAGCTTGTCGCCCACCTCGTGTCCATAGGTATCGTTGACTGACTTGAAACGATCCAGATCCAGATAGAACAGCACAAACGCCTGTTCCTGGTGGACCAGTGCACGGGTCACAGCATCAAAATAGCGCTTGTTCAGCAGGCCGGTCAGGCCGTCCGTGTTGGCAAGTTCCTGCAGAATGTGCTGGCCGCTCATATCCTGCGAGATCATTATGATCTGGGTCAGACGGCCATTCTGCCAGCCGACAGGCACCACCGTCATCATCAAAAAGCTTTTGCGGTCACGGGTGGCATATTCGAACTTGATGCTGTCCTTTTCCTCTTTGAGCTTTGCACGCAGGTTTTCCGGTGCAAGCATCTGCACGAGCTTTGTGTTCTCGCCGTCGGTCAGGATCACATACTGCCGGGACAGCCAGCTGAGCAGATCCAGATAGCTGCCCTCGGTCGGGTACAGCTCCTTTCTCCTGCGCTCGTGGTATTCATAGCGGTCATTTTCCAGATCACACACCACAAACCGGTCCACGATGCGGGCCATCCCGTGGAACATCTGTTCCGTAAGTTCCTTGCGGCGCTGTAGCTCTATCCGTTCCGCTTCCGCTTTTTCTTTTCGCGTTTTTTCCTTATCATAGAAGATCTTTCCGATACCGCCCAGGATCATCAGAGACAGCACTGCCAGCAGTGCAATGGTAAACATTTGCACCTGGCGCATTCCCGCGTCCATCACATTGGTGGGCACAATGCCGATGATGGCCCAGTCTTTTACACCTACCGGCTGGTATACCATATAGTAGCGCTTGCGGTTGAAGGTATAGCTCACACTGCCTTTGTACTGCAGCGGCAGGTTCTTGCGCATCTCGTCAAAATACGGCTGGTCGGCCTTGACGTTTGCTTCCAGATAGTCGAACAGGTTGGTCATCTGCTCCGGGATCTCGCTCTTCGGCTCGGTGGAAAGCACGATATTGCCATTGGAGCGAACAATGTAGCAATCGCTCTGTCCCTCATAAGCCAAGCCGCCCAGCATGTTTTCCAGTACGGAGTTATCGTAGCAGATCGCCAGCGAGGTATAGGTAACGCTATCCATCGTGACAGGCTCGATCTGCTGGGCAAACATGACCTTGCGCACACCCTTACTGGAAATGTAGCTGGTCACGATAGGGCCGTCCATAGTGTATACTTCTTCCAGTGCAGACTGCATATGCGGGGCATCTCCCCGTCTGCCGCTGACCGTCCAGAACTGATCATCCGCGTTGAACAGGGCCACCTCGCTGTACTGCCAGTTGGCTTTTTCGTTCACATATCTGCGCCACTTTACCTCGGTATTCGTTTCCTCTGCCAGCTGCGCAAGATCACCAGACCAGATCTCAAGGATGTTCCAGTTGCGCTGCACAAACATGGTAAAGGTCTTGCTTACCTGCCCATAGGTGGAAAGCAGATTTTGCGTGCTCTCGTGGTGGATCTGGCGCTGGGTATAGCGGCTGTATGCCACAATACTGAGCAGCATTACCAGAACAAGCCCTGCCCCAAGAAGGATATTCTTCCTCCGCTGTTTCATAAGCTGTTCCCTCTACTTTTCTTATATCTTCCCAGAGAAATTATACCATTTCCGAAAAATGGGTGTCAATGCACGAAATGGTCGATTCACGCCTGAAAACGGTCGATTCGCGCACAGAGCGGCCTTCCGCCGCCTTTGGAGCCTTCTTGTTCTGCCGAGTACTTTCCGCATTTCCCGCTGGCAATTGCCTGCATGCTGTTCAAGGTTCCGCTACGCATTGGCTTCTTCCTGCGCCCCTATGAGGAATCCGCGTGGGCCGTCTTTGACCGGGACATCACCGCCCCGTCTGCTGCACCGGAGGAAAATTTCTAAAAAGTCTATTCCCTGTATCACACAAAAAGCCACCGGGAGCTTTCCGCTTTTGCAGAGAACTCCCGGTGGCTTTGTTCTATCCTTGATTTCCGATCAGCACCACGGCCACATCGTTGACATTCGTGCCGGTCGCGCCGGTGATGATCAGCCCATCCACCGCCTTGAGGGCATGGTAGGCATCGTTGTTCTGCAGCACATCGTACACGTTCAGCTGGTTCTGCGCCAGTGCCGCGGCCGTGCTGCCGTCCACATAGCCGCCCGCAGCATCGGTTGGGCCATCGGTGCCATCGCTGCCCACCGAAAAGACCGCTGCGTCCAGCCCGGCGATCACCGGTGCTGCAGCAAGGGCCAGCTCCTGATTGCGCCCGCCCAGACCTGTTCCGGTCAGATGGACGACCGTCTCACCGCCTGCAAGAAAGGCCAGCTTTTTGCCCTGCCCCGCGTGGGTGCGGGCTATGGAACCAAGGAAGCTGCCAGCCTCCCGCGCTTCACAGCAGAGCCTGTCGGTCAAGATCACCGGCTCATAGCCCAGCTCCCGGCAGGCGTTGGCTGCTGCGCTGCACAGCTCCCGCACGCTTCCGGTGATCTGCGTGGCAACACGGTCCAGCACCTTTGGAGTCTCCTGTGCCAGCAGAGCCTTGGCCTGTGCCGAAAGCTGCAGGTGATATTTTTCCGCAATGGCAAGGGCCTGTGCACAGGTGGAGGTATCCGGCACCGCCGGGCCGCTGGCGATCATATCCAGCGGGTCGCCCAGAATATCGCTGAGCACGATGCTGAACACCTGCGCGGGCGCACAGCTCTGTGCAAACCGCCCGCCCTTGACCCCGGACAGGCGCTTGCGAATGGTGTTCATCTCCACGATATCGGCACCGCTGGCAAGCAGCTGGCCCGTGATCTGCTGCAGCTCTGCGCCGGGGATCAGCGGCTTCTCAAACAGTGCACTGCCGCCGCCGGACAGCAGAAACAGCACCGTATCCTCTGCCGTTAAGCCCTGCACCAGTTCCAGCGCTTTCCGGGTGGCGGCAAAGCCATTCTCATCCGGCACGGGGTGCCCGGCTTCACAGCAATCCACGCCGGGGATCGTGTCCTTCACGTGGCCGTATTTGGTCACGACCACGCCGCCATCCACCCGGCCAAGAAATTTCACCGCCGCATGGGCCATCTGCCATGCTGCCTTACCGGCAGCCACCAGCAGCACCCTGCCGCCCTGCGGCCGGAAATTTTTCAGCGCGCGGCGCACCGCTTCGTCCGGCAGAACAGCGTTCAGGCTGGCACGGATGATGGCATCTGCATCTCTGCGCAGTGTTTCGTTTTTCAGCATGTCGTTCTCCCCTTTTCCATCGCTTCTTGTCCGCGGACAAAAAACACCTGTACAGTTTCTTCCTATGCAGGAAAACGCCGTACAGGTGTTCTGATCTTTTTTGCTTACTTTGCGCTTGCCGGAGCAACCTCAAAGTCGATCTTGCCCAGGTTCACATCCGCACGCACAATGGTGATCATCATGGTGTCACCCAGACTCCAGTTCTTGCCGGAGACGGGGTCGGACAGGCGGATGCCCTCGGTGAGCATGGTACCGGAGGGGGTCAGGCTGGAAGCAGGCACAAAGCCCTCCACGCCGTTCTCCAACTCGATGAACAGGCCGCGCTGGGTCACGCCGGAAATGCGGCCCTCGTAGCACTCGCCCAGATGGCGGCGGGCATACTCGGCCTTGTAGCAGTCCTCAGCCTTGCGCTCGATCTGCATTGCAATGATCTCGCGCTCACTGGACTGCTTGCTTGCCTTCTCGGCAAAGTCGCTGTAGCGCAGCACCATGGTATCCTTATCCATGCCCTTGAGCTGGGCGGTCATGATGCGATGGATGGCCAGATCCGGATAGCGGCGGATGGGGCTGGTGAAGTGAGCGTAGTCCTTCAGCACCAGACCGTAGTGGCCCTTGGGTTTTTCCTCATACACAGCCTTGGACATGCAGCGCAGCATACCGGTATTGATGATCTGCTCATACGGGCCGCCGCGCACACCTTCCAGAATGGCGCTCAGCTCCTTGGGGGTGGGCACATCCTTGGCAAAGTGATCGTTGATGCCGCAGGCCTGCAGCAGAGTGTGCAGACGCTCCAGCTTTTCAGCATTGGGTTCCTCGTGCACACGGTACACGAAGGGGATCTGCTTCACGCGGGCAAAGTGGGCAGCGCACTGGTTGGCCAGCAGCATGAACTCTTCGATCATAGCTTCGCTCTCGCCGGAGGTGCGCTTTTTCACATCGATGCAGTGGCCGTCCTCGTCGAGGATCAGCTTCACCTCGCCGCTCTCGATATCCATGCAGCCGCGCTCCTTGCGCAGACGGGCACGGTGACCGTACAGCTCCTTCATGGCGGGCAGCTGCGCCAGTACCTCGTGGTACTTACCGGTCAGCTCGTCATCGGTGCTGCCGGCCAGCAGGGCGTTGATTTCGGAGTACACGCCCTTGACCCGGCTGCGGATGACGGACTTGACAAAGCGATAATCGGTCAGGTTGCCGTCCTTATCCAGCCGCATCAAACAGGAGAAGGCCAGCCGCAGCACGCCCTCGTTCAGGCTGCAGATGCCGTTGGACAGCTGCTTGGGCAGCATGGGCACCACCTGATCGGCGTAGTAGACGCTGGTAGCGCGGTTAAAGGCCTCGTTGTCCAGCTCGGAGCCGGGCTTGACGTAGTTGGAAACATCCGCAATGTGCACGCCCAGCTCAAAGCCTCCGTCCGGAGTCTTGGTCAGGCTGATGGCATCGTCGATATCCTTGGTCTCGGCGCTGTCGATGGTAAAGATGGGCAGGGCGCGCAGATCCATGCGGCCCTCGCAGTCCGCAGCAGACACCTCGGCGTTGTCCAGCTTTTTGGCCTCGTCCCGCACCTTGTCCGGGAAGCGGTTGCGGATATCCTGCGCGTAGAGCAGTGCCTTTGCGCAGCGCTTGGCCTCATCGCAGCTGCCAAAGCGCATGGCCACACCTACGCGGTGATCCTCCTGACGGCTGCCGCGCAGCAGGATCTCCACTGCCACCTTGTCGCCGTCCTTGGCGCTGCCTTCGCAGTCCCGCATGACCTGCATGGAGATGGCGGGGCAATCGTCCGGCACAAACTTCAGGCGGCCCTCCATGCGGTGCATGGTGCCCACCAGAGAATTCTTCTCTTCCAGAACAGCAAGGATCTCGCCCTCATCGCTGCCCTCTACCCGGGGATGTGCAAACTTTTCCACCAGCACCTTGTCGCCGGGCATTGCGCCGCGGGTGAACCGGCCGGGGATAAAGATATCGCTGGTGCCGTCCTCCAGCATGACAAAGGCAAAGTTCTTGCCCAGCTTTACCACCTTGCACAGCAACGCCTTATCGGCACGGCCGCTGCGCACGGTGAAGAACACGCCCTGACGCTGGCAGATGACAGCCTCGTGCACCAGCTGGTCCACAGCCTCCATCACCTTGCGGTCTGCGCCGCGATCCCCGCCGAACTTATTCTTCAGATCTTTTACAGTGCACGGCTGATTCTGGATCGCGTGCTCAATTTTATCGCGCATTGCCATAAAATATTTTCTCCTTCACTTCCGTGGCCGTGCATCTCCTGCGGAGCACAGCCCTGCCTTGGGACGGGCACCTTTCCCTGTCCCCTCTTTGCGGCAGCCCGCAGAACCGGCTGCCCGCACTTTTTTCTGCACAGAAAAACAGCCCCGTCCGTTCACGGGGCTGCAACGCCTTCTCAGCCTGCCAGACGGCCTGCAAACAGGCAGGCCAGAATAGCAACCACAAAGAACACCACGCCTGCAATGCGGGTGACCTTAGCCAGCATCTGGTCTGCCGGGGTCAGACGTGCATTGTTGGCACCGCCCACACTGCCGTTGATGGCACCGGACAGGCCCTGACCGTGGGTGTGCTGCATGAGGGTGAGGAAAACGATGACCAGCGAAGCCACCAGCAGAATGGCACCGCCAACAATTTCGATAACAGACATGAATCGTAACGCTCCTTTTATTTGTAAATACGGAAAACTACGCAAAAATACAACTATATAGTAGCATAACAAAGCCAAAATTGCAAGTAGAATCCGCGCATTTAACCCGCTGCTTCCAGCACGTTGCAGACCTGCGCAAAGATGGCTGCACCGGAGTACGCCGTGTGCACCGCACCGTCCTGCAATACCACAATGGTATAGCGGGGCTTTTCTGCCGGCCAGAACCCCGCAAACCACAGGTTGCAGCGCTCGGTGCCCTCCGGGGTGAACTGCCCGGTCTGGGCGGTACCGGTCTTGCCGCCCGCCCCACCGGAAAGCCCGGCGGCATCCTGTGCGGTGCCCTGCTGCACCACCTGTACCAGCATAGCGCGCAAAAGCGCTGCGTTCTGTGCTGAGATCACCCGCCGCCCCCGGGGGTGGCTGAGGGTCTCCACCGGTTGTCCGGTGGTCTCGTCCAGCGTGGCTTGCAGCACATAAGGGCTGCGGTATACGCCGTCCGCTGCAATGGTGTTGAACAGTGCCGCCACCTGCATAGGCGCTGCCAGCAGGCTGCCCTGCCCAAAGCTGAAATTGGCAAGCTGCCCGCTTTGCGCCAGCTCCTGCGGGGCGGGCAGCTGCCCGGCCTCGGCGGCAAGCCCCTCTGCCAGCGGCAGGCTCTGCCCAAAGCCAAAGGCTTTAGCGGCGTCCAGCAAGCTTTCTGCACCCAGCTGCTGTCCCAGACGGATAAAATAGCCGTTGCAGCTTTTTTCCAGCGCGGCGGCAAGGTCCACCTGTCCATGCGGCACCCCGCCCGCGCAGCGGAAGATTTGCCCATCCACTACCACCGCGCCAGTGCACTCGAAAACCGGCTGCAAGCCCGCTTCCAGCGCAGCCGCAGCCAGCACCGGCTTGAACACCGAGCCCACCGCGTAGCTTTGCAGTGCCCGGTTCAGAAAGGGACTGTTCTCCGCCTGCAGGCTGTCGGCAAGGCGCTCCGGGTCGTAGCACGGCACACTGACGCTGGCGCGCACCGCCGCTGTGGCGGTATCCAGCACCAGAATGCAGCCGTTCGTTATGGTACTTGCCGCCACTGCTTCCACTGCCCGCTGCACCGGGCGGGAGATGGCCAGCTGCACGCCAAGCGCCCCGCTGTCGGCTTGCAAAAGTCTAGCCGTTTCTCCGGTGCGCAGCGTACCCTGCGCCGTCACGGCGCAGACAAGGCTGCTGTGCTCCCCTGTGCCGGAAAGTACGGCGTCCAGCGCCTTTTCCAGCCCGGCAGCGCCATGACCCGTGCTATCCAGATAGCCCAGCAAATGCTGACACAGCGGCACCGCCGCATACCGCCGGGCGGTAGGATAACCGGTCAGCCCAAGGCGGGCGGGGTCGCAGCTTACCTCCAGTAAAAACGGCGCAGCACGGCTGCGGCTGCGGTACAAAAGCGCCTGCCCGGCGGCATCGGTGCAGGCATACAGGCGGTCGTAGTTTCCCTGCCCGGGAAAGCATACCACCTGCCAGCGCTCCTCAAGGCCGGTGAGCAGCCGCCCCTGCGCATCGTAAAAGTTGCCCCGTCGGGCGGGCAACTGCAGGGTGACCGTGCTCTGCGCCGCAGCCCGCGCAGCATAGGCGGGGTGCAGCGCCAGCAGATACAACCGGCACAGCACCACCGCAAATCCCAGCAGCAAGGCGGCATACACCGCCAATACCCGTTTGCCAGACATCCCCGCGCCCCCTTTCCCTGTGGTTAGGGTGGGCAGCCGGGGCGCGGGGTATACATAAAAAGAGGCGGAACCTCTCCGAAGAAAAGTTCCGCCTCTTTGGCGTTTCTTTTTAAGAAAGACTGGTACGGCTTAGTACATGCCGCCCTTCCAAACCACACTTTTGGAGCCAGATCATGCGTATCCGGAAACGTAGACTTTTGTAGAATTATCAAGGTCTCAAGCCGATTTTTCCAGATTCTACGTTTTTGCACGATTCACGCTTTTCTACACAAATCTACGCCACTTACCGGGTGATTGGCGTAAGTTTCGGCGTAAGCAATTCCGCTTCATGCGTCGAAAATCACAGGTTGCCGGCGATCTGTTCAAAGGCTCTTTCAACCGATTCA
>OGZW01002688.1_pt1 | contig 13699 bp, 10 predicted proteins | sample 1577001 | NCBI WGS metagenome assembly OGZW01 (sample SAMEA3541519, study PRJEB24748) | human gut metagenome | biome: human gut; feature: human-associated habitat; material: faeces | place: China | collected 2012 | reverse complement strand
GACAGGCTAGCGTTCTAACCAACTGAACTACCGGGCCATACCCAGCCTGCGCGGCCTTGCAAGGCGTCCGCCTCACGACCAGCGCAGGAACTATTATAAGGGATGTTCTGCAAAAAGTCAAGCGATTTTTGCAGATTTTTAAATTATTTTTTAGATAGATTTTGCCTTCAATCTGCCTTTTTCTGCATACGGATCAAGCTGTAGGGCATCAAAGGGGTCTCACAGGGAATGGTGTACTGCATCATGGGATGCGGTGTGGCGTCCACGCGCTCGCCGTTGGCGTTTTCGATCCATGCGGGTGCCAGCGGAATGACGCTGCCATCAGGCTGCAGGATTTCGATGCTGTCCCCTGCTGTGAACTTACCGCGCTGGGTGCAGTGGGCAATGCCGTTCTCCCAGCTTTCCACCGTGCCGATGAAATCCCAGTCGCGCACATAGGTGTGGCTGGGCGTCTGCTGGGCCTGCTCCTTGCCAAAGTAGAAGCCCGGCGAATAGTGACGGTGGCTTGTACGGTTCAGCTCCTCGATGACTGCATCGGGCAGCTCAAAGTTATCGTTGTAAGGATCAGCAAGGAAGGTGTCCAGCGCGCGGCGGTAGGCACTGACCACGGAGGCCACATAGTAGAAGGTCTTGGCGCGCCCCTCGATCTTCAGTGAGTCAACGCCCGCCTTGCAGATCAGGTCAATGAACGGTGCGGTGCAAAGATCATTGGCATTCAGGATATAGCTGCCGTTGTCAGGCGTCTCCCCAATCTCCATGTACTGGCCGGGGCGATGCTCCTCCACCAGATTATACTTCCAGCGGCAGGGCTGGGCACACTCGCCGCGGTTGCCGCTGCGGCCGGCCATATAGCTGGACAGAAGGCAGCGGCCCGAAACACTCATGCACATAGCGCCGTGGACAAAAGCCTCCAGCTCCAGATCAGGCGGGCAGTTGTCGCGTATCTGGGCAATCTCGGTAAGCGGCAGCTCACGCGCAAGCACAACGCGCTTGGCACCCAGCTCATAGCAAACCTTGGCCGCCTCATAGTTCGTAATGCCCGCCTGGGTCGAGACATGGCGCTCCACCTGCGGGGCGTACTTTTTTGCCAGCGCAAGCACACCCAGATCGGCGATGATAAAGGCATCCACACCGGCCTCGGCGGCATCCTGTATATACTGCGGCAGCTTGGACAGTTCCTCATTGGTCGGCAGGGTGTTAAGGGTCAGGTAGACCTTTTTACCACGGGCATGGGCAAAGATGCAGCCCTCGCGCAGTTCCCCTACCGTCAGGTTTACAGGGGCCGCGCGCATACCGAATTCCGGCAGGGCGCAGTAAACGGCGTCAGCGCCGTACATCACAGCATATTTCAGGGTTTCCAGACTGCCCGCAGGGGCCAGCAATTCCGGTTGCTGCAGCATTGATAATTCCTCCGTTTTTACATGATTCACCCGAAGGGCCGGGCATGCCCGGCCCCTTCAGGAAAGGCAGCTGCGGCCCTTACGAGGCCCAGCCGGCCTTGACGCAGTTCTGGTAATGCTCGTCCGCCGTCTTGGCGTAGAAATACTGCCCGGCCACATCGGTGTCGGGGTGGCCCGTGACGAAGAAGTAGTATCCCTCGTCCAGATACTGCTGGTCGGGGTTCAGCGCTGCCTCGATGGCGGCATAGCCCGGGCAGGAAATGGGGCCTGCGGGCAGACCGCTGATGGCGTAGGTGTCATAGAGGTCCAGCACATCCTCCGGGATAGCCCCCTGCTCCGGCCAGCCGAAATACTCGGCAGTCGGGGAGTTCCAGAGATAGTTGTTCTCACGGTCCTGCATAATATAGCTCGAAGCGTTGGATTCCAGCTTATGCTCCGCCCACTGCGGGTCAGTAGATTCAAGACGGTTGTGGAAGCAGGCGCTGACCTTGGGGTCCTCGCTGGCAAGGCCGGCCTCCTCCTGAATGAAGCTGGCCAGCTTGACAACATCGTCAAGGCTGCTGCCCTTGGCAGCGATGGTATCGGTCAAATCTGCAGTTTTGGCGGCAAACTCACCGTAAAGCTGGTTCACATAGTAATAGACGCTCTCATCGGCGTAGAGATTGTAGGTGTCTGGGAACAGGTATCCCTCGCACTTCATCAGGCGGTCATTGTCCGGGATAGCGTTCCAGAAATCATACTGGCTCCAGTCCGAGCCATCGGTGCCGTTGGCGCAGGACAGGAAGGTGTCCACATCATCCACAAGACCGGCATCGACAAAGATCTGGGCCACGCCCACGGCGGTGGTGCCCTCGGGGATTGTTACATTGACGGTGGGACGGCGGGTCACAACGGACAAGGCCTTGATGATTTCGTTGTAGGCCATACCGGACTGGACCTCAAAGCTGCCGTACTGGATTTCCCCAGCCTTGCCGCTGTACTTGACATACTGCTTGAACAGCCAGTCATACTGGATAACGCCGGAATCCTTGAGCTGCGTGGCAATGCTGGCTACGGAGGAGCCTTCCGGTACGGTAATGGTCTGTACCTCCCCCAGCGTTCCCTGACCGTCCAGCTCGGCGTAGAACTGGGACACTTTATATCCGCCAAAGCCGACCAGCGCCAAAATCACAAGCACGATCAGGCAGCCGATTGGAAAACGGCGGCGGGGCTTTTCCTCCTCGTCCTCCTCATACGCATCGTATTCCTCGGGTTCAGGGCGCTTTTTAGGCTTTTCTTTTTTGGGCTTCGGCTGCTCCTGACGCGGCTCCTCGCGGCGGGGGGCCGGCTGCTGCGGGGCAGCAGTCTGCGGCTGTACGGCGGGCTGCTGCGCCCCGGACGGTTCCGGATTTGAACGATTGATCCTCATGGGATACTCCTAACTTTGTGTTTCCTGTTGATGGTTTTTGATTCAGCGGTCACAACAGCATCCTGAAATACGCATCTGTTGTCGGGAACGGTCTGCCCAAAAAGGCGATCATGCCGTAGCCGCAGCGGCGCCCGGCCCCCAGATACAGGGTCTGGTTCTCCGCAAGCAGGATGCGGGCATTCTGCGCGCCGGTTTTTTCCCGCGCGGCCTGCAGCAGCAGGTCGGCGCAGTGGTCGTTATCGGCCTGCAATTCCAGAAATTGCAGCGTATCGCCCCTTGTATAGTATAACCCGTATCCGCGGCGGTTGGACACTACGGTCAGCCCGCGGCGGTAAAGCTGGGTCATGATTTCATTCATCGCCTGCTCCGGCAGGCAGATGCAGCCGGGCTGGTAGATATGGCGCATCTCGACCAGCTTGTGTACGGTCAGGCTGTCAAACACCGCCTGCGCGAGCAAATCTCGGCGGATGGGCGTCTGCAGCACCCGCAGGGGCAGCTGCCCGGAAAAACCGAGTTCCTTGAGCGTCTGCGCATTCTGGGTGCTATCGGAGGTCATGACGGCAAAGTCAAACCCGCTGGCCCCATAGGCACGCAGACAGCTTTCGATCCATTTGGGCAGCAGGCGGTCCAGCGGCACGCCCTGCGCCCCCGCCGCCCCGCAAAGCCAGATGCCGTGATGCTGGCCGTACTCAACCGGTACGGCGGCCAGCATTGCTGCGGGAGGCTGGCCGCTTTTTTCCAGCACCAAAATATTTTCAAGCCCCGCTACATTCTGCAGCCAGCCTGCGGCATCGGCGCGGTTGGTGCCGGCCGCCTTGCAGCGCAGCGCCACCAGCGCGGACAGATCTTCTTCGGTTGCCTTGCGCAGCATGGGCCTCACCTCTTTTGTCAAATTTTATTCCTGCACAGTGGTTCTTTCACATCCGCGAAATGCCGGTTCCGTTTTACAGGATCGCCTTCAGCTGTGCAAGGATCTCATCGTTGATCTCCTCCACCGGGCGCATCGTCTTTGCTCCGTCAACGGTCGCAGTACACTCAATGCGGTGCCAGCCGAGGGTGCGGGCACAGTACTCAGCGGCGGCGCGGCTGCGGGCCAGATACTCGGCATCCCGTTCCTGAATATCGCGCTTGCTTTCATCGCCATGGTAACGCTCGGTGATCAGCCGCTGGGAAACCTCGGGATCAACGGCCAGATAGACCACGGCGTCCGGCGCGGGGATGCCGAACTTCTTATACTCAAAGTCGAACAGCCAATTCAGAAAGCCGTCCCAGTGCATCGGCGGCAGCTTGGAGCATTGATGCACCGCATTGGAGGTCGTATAGCGGTCGGAAAGAACCAAACCGCCCTCCCGGTAAAATTCGCCCCAGCCGGTCTTGTAGCTGGCATAGCGGTCCACGGCATAAAAGCTGGAGGCCGCGTAGGCGTTCACATCATCGGGCTTATCGCCGAAAGCACCCGAAAGATACATCCTGACCAGCGCTGAGGACTCGCTGTCATAGTCCGGAAATGTGATCTGCCGCAGGTCGTACCCCTGCTGCTGCAGACGCTGCGCCGTCAATTTTGTCTGGGTCCCCTTGCCGGAGCCGTCCAGTCCCTCAAAAATGATAAGCTGCCCCATTTACACTGCCTCCTCTTTGAGTTTCGCATATTTTTCGCGCACCTCGGCCTGCTTGCCGCAGCACATGCGGCCCTCCGGGCAGGGGCCGGTCAGGCAGCGCGGGCCTGCCGCCGCAAAGACATGCGGTGCCAGCGGCAGTACAAGACGCAGCATCTCATCGGCCACAGCGCGTATTTCCCACTGGGCGCGGTTGCAGCAGCGCAGATTAAAGAAATTCTGCAGGCTGCGGCAGTTCATCGTCATAACCATCTTGGTCTCACAGGCATTGGGCAGCACAAAGCGCGCATCCTCATTGGCCTGCTTGGAGGCCTTGGCGCGGGCGGCCTTTTCCGTAAGACCCTCGGCCATAAAGCGTGCCGTGTGGGCATCCTCCAATGTACGGACGAGCGCAAGATACTTTTCGGCATCCTCGTTCATCGAGGCGATGAACTGCGCCTTGGCCTCAGGGATAGCCTCAATCTCGGGCGGGATGACATAGCGGAAATCGTCCAGCCGGACATAGCGCTGACTCTGTACGCTGAAGCTGCCGATGCGGTGGCGCGTTACCTGTGCCAAAAAGGTGCGGGACACGCCCTCGATGCCAAAGGTGAAGCTTGCATGCTCGATCGGGCTGGCATGGCCGAGATCCGTCAGCTTTTGCAGGAAGGCCGCCGTCTTTTCAGGCGTCAGACCGTCAAGCAGCGTTTCAATATGTGCGTCCGAGTAGCAAAGCTTCGCCGCCGCGGCAATCGTTTTTTCGGGGTCATTTGTATGGGCAATGAGCTGAACTAACATATCATTCCTCCACCTTTTTCAGCGGCGCATAGTTGGCCATTGTTTTTTTGACGCCTACGCGGTCGAACTGAATTTCAACGATGCAGTCCCCCGCGATGGGCGTTGCCTTCAATACCGTGCCGCGGCCGAATACGCGGTGATCCACAACATCGCCGGGCGCATAGCTGACGGTCTCCTTCTTTTTGGGGGCAGCTGAGGCCGGTGCGCCCGCCAGTGTGGAGGTGCCTGCCCCGGCCGGGACTGCGCTTCCTGCCCCGCGGCTGCGGCCGTAGCCGGAACCGAAGCCTGTGCTTTGCACCGTATGGCGGCCGCCATAGCTATTAGGACTTTCATGCCCGCCGCTGGCAAAGCCGCTGCTGTAGCCGCCGCCGAAGCCGCCGCGCGGACGGGCGTTATACTCACTGTTCAGGTAGCCGCGGGACGCGCCGGAGTAGCCGCTGCGCCCGCCCGGCACATTGGTGCTGTAGGTGCCGTACCCTGCACCGAAACCGCCGCCATAACTCGACAGCTCCGGGCTCTGCGTTTCGTCCAGCAGCGCAGGGTCGATCTCCGCAAGGAAGGAGGACGGCGGATTGCGGCGCGTCTGGCCGAAGATCATCCGCGTGCGGGAGGACGAAAGATACAGCTCCTTTTTGGCGCGGGTGATGGCCACATAGCAAAGGCGGCGCTCCTCCTCCATGTCCTCCTCGTTGTATTTGGCCATATCACCGGGGAAGATGCCGTCCTCCATGCCGATGACAAAAACATAGGGAAATTCCAGACCCTTGGCCGAGTGGATCGTCATCATCGTCACACTGTCGGCATCGTTGTCATAGCTGTCAAGGTCAGAGATCAGCGCGACCTCCTCGAGGAAGCCGGCAAGGGTCGCGTCCTCGCCGTTCTGGTCTGCGTAGGTCTTGATCGAGCTGACGAGCTGACCCAGGTTCTCGAGGCGGGTCTCCCCCTCCTCCTTCATGGCCTTGAGCATGGCCTCGTAGCCGCTCTTTTTGATAACATCACCGACAAACACATCCAGCGGCTCACTGACCGAGAGATCACAAAGCTCGCGGTACATCTCATAGAACCGTTCCAGCGGTGCGGCGGCGCGCTGCAGTGCGGGGTAGTCCCGCACATGGGCGATGATCTCCATCATCGGCACACCGGCAGCGGAGGCAAGCTCGCCGATCTTATCGATGGTCGTCATGCCTATTTTGCGCACAGGCTCGTTGATGATGCGGCGCAGCCGCACATCATCGCGCGGGTTGACGATGACGGCCAGATAGCTGTTGATGTCCTTGACCTCCTTGCGGTCAAAGAAGCGCTGACCGCCCACGATGCGGTACGGGATGCCCGCACGGGCGAAATAGGTTTCAATGGGGTTGGACTGGGCGTTCATGCGGTAGAGCACGGCGTGATCTTTCAAGCTCGCACCCTCGCGCAGATGCTCGCCGATGACATCGGCGATATGGCTGGCCTCGTCCTGCTCGTTCGTGGCCGTGTAGTGGTGGACCTTTTCGCCGTCCCCGCTCTCGGTCCAGAGGGTCTTGCCCTTGCGGCCCATATTGTTTTTGATGACGCTGTTGGCGGCGTTCAGAATATTCGCGGTGGAGCGATAGTTCTGCTCAAGCCGGATCGTTTTGGCGCCGCTGAATACCTTCTCAAAATTCAGGATGTTTTCAATCGTAGCGCCGCGGAATTTATAGATGGACTGGTCATCATCGCCGACAACGCATACATTGTTGGTGCCGCCTGCGAGCAGCCGCACCAGATGGAACTGGGCCACACTGGTGTCCTGATACTCATCCACAACGACATAGCGGAAGCGGTTCTGGTAGTATTCCCGCGCCTCGGCATCGTTTTGCAGCAGCCGGACAGTGTGGAAGATCAGGTCGTCAAAATCCATCGCGCCCGCCGTCTTCAGGCGGCCTGCGTAGGCTGTGTAAATTTTGGAGATAAGCTGCGCCTTGGTGTTGGCAAACGGCTCACCGGCCACCTCCTCGGCGGACATCAGCTTATCCTTGAAGGAGGAGATCTGCGCAATGGCCGACTTGACAGGCAGGAACTTATCATCGATCATCAGATCCTTGTAGATCTGCTTGATCACACGCTGCTGGTCATCGGAATCATAGATCGTAAAGCTTTTGGGAAAGCCGATGCGCTCGGCATCGCGGCGCAGCATCCGCACGCAGGCAGAGTGGAAGGTGGAGGCGTTGACATCGCCGCCGAGGGTATCCCCCAGCATGGCGCGCAGACGCTCCTTCAGCTCCCCCGCCGCCTTGTTCGTAAAGGTGATGGCCAGCACATTCCACGGCCGGGCCGGGCGCACGGCCAGATAGGCGGTCTCCCGGGGGAGGTCGCGGCCGTTGGCCACAGCGGTGCGCAGGTCGTTAAGATCAGCCTCGGTCACAGGGCGGGGCAGCTCGCGGCTGCCGTGGGCCGAGCCGAAACGGATGATGTTGGCGATGCGGTTGACCAGCACGGTGGTCTTGCCGGAGCCTGCACCTGCCAGAATCAGCAGCGGGCCTTCGGTGGCAAAGACAGCCTGCCGCTGCACAGCGTTAAGCCGGGCAAAGCGGGCTTCGATATATTGATCGCGCAGGGCGAGATATTCGGTGGTGATGTCGGGCATGGGAAGTCCTTTCATGGATGGATTAAAATGTTACTGCGCTGCAGGGGTCGGGCATACCCGCCTCCTGCAGGGCGGTGCTTCGCAAGCGCGTACATACTTATTATAGTATACCACACTTCACTCCGCAGAGAAAGGGTCATAGGTGTGGTTCAGGCGCTTGTTCCAGCTTTTGGGCGTGGCATCGCGGAAGCCTGCGGTAAGATATTTTCCCTCGCTCAGGCTGATGGCCGTACCGCGCGCCACGCAGTTGAGCGGGTCGGGCGCAATGGCCACATCGGTGTGCAGTTCCCCTGCGATATAGCTTGCCAGCCCGCGCAGCAGAGAGCCGCCGCCGGTCAGCAGTACGCCGGTGGAGGATACATCCGCTGCCAGTTCGGGCGGGGTGCTTTCCAGTACATTGCGGGCGGCAGCGGCAATGCGGGAGGCCAGCTCCTGCACAGGCTCATAGAGATCGCGGGTGTAGACAACGCGGCGGGCAGGCAGGTTCGTCTCCCAAGAATGGCCGCGCACCTCCATAACACCCTCAAATTCGCTTTTGGTGCAGCAGGCCACCTGCTTTTTCAGCTGCTCGGCGGTCAGCGGGCCGATGGCGATCTGGAATTTTTCCTGCACATACTGGGCGATGCAGTTGTCAAAGGCGTTGCCCGCCACCGGCAGGCTGGCCGCCTTGACCCGGCCGCCCATGCTGATGACAGCAATATCGGTGGAGCCGCCGCCGATGTCCACGACCATGCAGCCGTGCGGCTGGCGAATCTGCAGCCCGGCGCCGAGCGCAGCGGCCACAGGCTCATCCACCAGAAAGACCTGTCTGGCCCCTGCCGCCATGACGGATTCCACCACGGCGTCCGCCTCGATGCCGGTGATGGCTGCCGGCACGCAGACGGCGATGCGCGGCTTGAAGAAGCGGGAGCGGCAGACCTCGTTGACAAACCGCACGATCAGTTCGTTCGTCATACGGTGGTCCTGTATAATGCCGTCACGCAGCGGGCGCACAAGGTCGATATGGGCGGGCGCGCGGCCCACCATCTTCAGGGCGGCGTCCCCCACTGCAAGGATGGAGTTGGTGCGGGTGTCCACCGCGCCGATGGTCGGCTGGCGGAACACAACACCCTGCTCCTCGGTCGCAATGATGATCGAGGTTGTACCCAGATCAATTCCGATGTCGTATTGTTTCATGGATCGTTCTCCATAGCTAAGTTGGTATTGCCATTGTCCGCCGGGGCCGCGGCCTCTTTTAAGAGGTAGCGCAGACCGCTGAACCGCATGTTCTGGCGTACATTCTGCACCATGGCCTGTTCAGTGCGGGCTGTTCCTGTCAGCACGCAGAGCCTGCGCGCGCGGGTCACGCCGGTATACAAAAGATTGCGGTAGCACAGCCGGGCAGGCACATCAGCCGCAGGCAGCACAACAGCCGGAAACTCCGACCCCTGACTCTTGTGTACCGTGACAGCGTAAGCCGGCTCCAGCTCATTAAGCTGGTCGGCGGTGTAGGTATATTTGCGGTCATCCATCTGCACCGTAACGCTGCGGGCGTCCACATCCACGCCGGTAATGACACCCATGTCACCGTTATAGGCACCGACACCGGCCTCCGCACCCTGACGCTCAAAGGTGATGTCATAGTCATTCTTGATTTGCATGACCTTGTCGCCCAGCCGCAGGATCTTGGCGCTCTCCGCCGTGCCAAGCTGCGCCTTGCCCTTGGCGGGCGGATTCAAAATCTCCTGCAGGCGCTTGTTCAGCTCCACGCTGCCGGTCGGGCCGACCTTGGTTGGGCAAAGCACCTGAATATCCCGGACCGGGTCAAAGCCGTAGGCCTTGGGCAGGCGGGTGCTGACGAGGTCGCAGACGAGCTTCTGGCAGGCAAGGCCGTTGGCCTCGATCATGAAGAAATCGTCCTGCGCCCCGCCCTTTTGGGGCATCTGTCCCTCCACAATGCGGTGCGCGTTCTGGACGATCAGACTTTTTTGCGCCTGGCGGAAGATATCGGTCAGCCGCACAGTGGGGACAACATCGGCACGCAGTATCTCACCCAGAATGTTGCCCGGCCCCACGCTGGGCAGCTGGTCGGCGTCCCCCACCATGATGATGCGGCAATGGTAGCGCGCCGCCGCAAGCAGGGCCTGAAACAGCTTTACATCCACCATGCTCATCTCATCGAGGATGATGACATCGTATTTTAAAAGGTTCTTCTCGTTATGGATAAACCGCACATTGCCGGTGCTGTAGTCCACCTCGAGCAGGCGGTGGATCGTTGAGGCCGCATGGTGGGTCAACTCACTCAGGCGTTTGGCGGCGCGGCCCGTGGGCGCACAGAGCGCAACACGGTCATACATAGCCTCATACAGGGCCAGAATCGCATTGACCGTTGTTGTTTTGCCGGTGCCGGGGCCGCCGGTCAGAACCATCACCCGGCTGGACAGCGCCAGCCGGATTGCCTGCTGCTGCAGCGGTGCATAGGCGAAGCCCTGTGCGATCTCCAGTGCGCGTATGTCAGTATCCAGCGTTTTGGGTGCCTCGGTCGGGAAGGTCGAAAGCTGCCCGAGGCGGGCGGCAATATCCTCCTCCGCAGCGTAGAGATCGGGCAGATAGATATACTCCGTACCGTCAAAGGTGCGGGTGCGCAGTTCCTCGGTTGAGAGCAGCTCTTCAAGCCCGGCTTCGATCTCTGGCGGAGCCACCCGCAGAAATTTAGAGGTCGTTTCCAGCAGCTTGCCGCGCGGCAGGCAGGTGTGACCGTTGCCCGCATTGTGGCGCAGCGCATACAAAAGCCCTGCTGTGACCCGCAGGCGGCAGCCTGTCTCAAACTGCAGGGCGGCAGCAATACCGTCCACCTGACCAAATTTGAGCTGCAGCGGCTCCCCGCAGAGCAGGTAGGGGTTCTGGGTCAATGCCTCCACGGTATGCGGGCCAAAGGCGCGGTAGGCAGTGACTGCCTGCTGCGCGGTCAGCCCGTAGCGCGCAAACCATGCCACAACCTCCCGCACACCGTACATACGGCGGAATTCATTGGAGATAACGGCGGCCTTCTGCTCGGTGATGCCCTTGAGCTCACAGAGGCGCTGCGGCGTCTCGGCGATGACTGTCAGGGTATCCTCTCCAAAGCGGGAGACGATCTTTTTGGCGGTGGAGGGTCCGATATAAGGCAGCACACCGCTGGAAAGATAGCTTAAAATGGCGCTTGTATCCTCGGGCAGGCGGGCCTCGATGGTCTCGGCACGGAACTGCTCGCCATAGCTGGGGTGGTTGACCATGTGGCCGTAAACCGTCACGGACATGCCGTTATCCACGCCGCCAACATTGCCGGCCACCACAACATCGGTCCCGTTTGCATCGACCTCAAAAACCGCATAGCCTGTATCGGCATTTTCGTAGATCACATGCTCGACCGTGCCCTCCAGCTTCATCAGCTGCTGTTCGTTCTGCTCCATCCTTGCCCTCCTTTCCCGCAAAATCGCCGCACTTTCACAGATAAAGATATTATACCCCATACAGTGGCATTTGGCAAACCAAAAATCGGCAGTACGGATGTAAAATGTTTGGCAGGATTGCAGATATATTTTTTTGAAAGGCCGCCTTTTCCCTGCGCACAAAAAAGCGCCCCGCACCGGTGGCGGTGCGGGGCGCGGCATAAGCAGCAATTATTCGGCGATGGCGGCCTTCAGGGCCTCGGCGCGGTCGGTGTTCTCCCACTTGACGCCCAGATCCTCACGGCCCATGTGGCCGTAGGCGGCCAGCTGGCGGTAGATGGGCTTGCGCAGGTCAAGCTCACGGATGATGGCGGCAGGGGTCAGGTCAAAGACCTTCTCAACAGCCTGTTCGATCTTCTCATCGGCCACCTTGCCGGTGCCGAAGGTATCGACCATGATGGAGACCGGCTTAGCCACACCGATGGCATAGGCCAGCTCGACCTCGCACTTGGTGGCAAGACCGGCGGCAACCACATTCTTAGCGACCCAGCGGGCAGCATAGGCGGCAGAGCGGTCGACCTTGCTGGGGTCCTTGCCGCTGAAGGCACCGCCGCCGTGGCGGGCATAGCCGCCGTAGGTATCCACGATGATCTTGCGGCCGGTCAGGCCGGAGTCACCCTGCGGGCCGCCGACGACAAAGCGGCCGGTGGGGTTGATGTAGTACTTGGTATTCTCGTCCAGCAGCTCTGCCGGGATAACCTTCTCAATGACCTCGCGGCGAATGTCCGCATGCAGCTGCTCCTGACTGACCTCGGGGCTGTGCTGGCTGGAGATGACCACGGCGTCCACACGCACGGGCTTGCCGTCCTGATATTCGACCGTGACCTGACTCTTTCCGTCCGGGCGCAGGTAATCGAGGGTTCCGTTCTTGCGGACCTCGGTCAGGCGCTTTGCCAGCTTGTGGGCCAGACTGATTGGCAGCGGCATCAGCTCGGGCGTTTCATCGCAGGCATAGCCGAACATCATGCCCTGGTCACCGGCACCGGCAACCTCATCGTTGGTACCCAGCGCAATGTCAGGGCTCTGGCCATCAATGTTGGTGATAACACCGCAGGTCTCGCAGTCAAAGCCATACTTGGCGCGGTCATAGCCGATTGAGCGGATGACCTCGCGGGCGGTGCCGGGGATGTCAACATAGCAGTCGGTCGTGATCTCGCCCATGATATGGACAAGGCCCGTGGAACAGGTCGTCTCGCAGGCAACGCGGGCACCGGGGTCTTGAGTCAGAATGGCATCGAGGATTGCGTCGGAGATCTGGTCACAGATTTTGTCGGGATGCCCCTCCGTGACGGACTCGGATGTGAAAAGAACTTTGGACATTGTATAAGCCTCCTGTAAATTTAGGCAGAAACGCAACCCCCGGAAACAAAAAAGCGCACAGCCGAAAAGACTGCGCGCAAAACGCTTATCTTTCGGTTTCCCGCAGGACTTGGCACCTTGCGTTCTCACGCAGGTTGCCGGGCTTCATCGGGCCTGTTCCCTCAGCCGCTCTTGATAAGTTGCTATTCTGTTGTTGTAAAGTTACTATACCACAGGTTTTTGTTTAAGTCAACGATAATTCGTTGTGCAGTTCGGCAGGTTTGCACAAAAGTAGGACATTTTGCTGTCCGTGTGTGGTTTTTTGCGGTTAGGGCCGGCCGCGCGCCTTACTTTCTGCCGTGCAGGATCGGAGACAGCGGCTTGTAAATCAGGAAGCAGAGCGCTGCGTCCAGCAGCCCCTTAAAGAGGGTAAACGGCAGGTTGAAGGTCAGCAGGCAGGCCATAAGTCCGTCCACGCTGGGGTTGATGGCCTGATACATGCCGATGATGGCCTCCAGCGGCAGGTGGTACAGCACCACATAGGCCGGGTAAACCACAAAATAGTTGTACGGCACACTGACAAGCGCCATGACCAGCGCACCGGCGCCTGCGCCGATGAGTGCGCTGCGGCGGGTCTTGCTGCGCTTATAGACGAAGCCGGCCACACCGACAAAGAGCGCGCCCATGACAAAGTTGAACAGCTCGCCCACGGCAGCGGTGCTTGTGCTGGGCAGCTTGATCAGGTTTTTGATCAGGCAGACGGCAATGCCGGACACAGGGCCGTAGGCATACGCCGCCAGCAGGGCGGGCAGCTCAGAGACATCCAGCTTGATAAAGGACGGCATGATGGGAATGGGAAATTCCAGATACATCAGCACGGCAGCTACCGCGCCGAGCATGGCGGTCCCGGTGAGTTTGCGGACTTTGGTGACAGAGTTTTGCATGGTGAGATTCCTCCCGATATAATTTGTGAAAGCCGATTCACGAACCCGGGAGGCTCCGCGCATTGCAAAATAAAACGCCCCGCCGTATAAGCATACAGCAGGACGCACAAAAAGCAATACAGACAGCTTTCCGTTTCTTTCATCCGGACTATACCGTCGGCCCCGGAATCACACCGG
>OGZW01002685.1_pt1 | contig 13717 bp, 19 predicted proteins | sample 1577001 | NCBI WGS metagenome assembly OGZW01 (sample SAMEA3541519, study PRJEB24748) | human gut metagenome | biome: human gut; feature: human-associated habitat; material: faeces | place: China | collected 2012 | reverse complement strand
AGTTCTGCTCCATCTGGGACGAGTGGCATTTGAACGATATGCGTCCGTACTGCAAGCACCAGAAGGAGCTTGGATGGGACAAGCTGGCCGTCACGCCTGTCACCCTGTACCACTATCGGCTGAACAGCAAAACCCTCCGGCGGCAGGAATCCATGAAGAAAAGCTCGTGGAAGATGCTCTGCGATGGCATGACCGCTGCTCTGAGCGATGACCAGATCGAAGTTGCTAAGTTGCCGTACAGCCTTACGCTTCCTCATGAAATCTCCGGCGATGCAGCTTTGTATTACGAACCGCAGAAGCCTCTCTATCCCGGAATGGCTGGTGCGACCGAAACAAAGACCCTCGGCTGGCTCCATCCTGAGGAACACCCTGATGGCATTCTCGGCAAGCCCTGCCCGGTCTGCGGCTACAAGTACGGTCACTCGTGGTTGACGGAAGAAGTCCCGCAGGATGTGATTGACTGGCTGTTCAACCTGCCTGAGTCGCCCGTCGAACCGGCGTGGGTGTGCTTATGAGCGACTATCAGCAACTTTCCATGTTCACCATGAACGTAGACCCGGTTACTGCCACCTGTTGCATGGATGGTTGCCCGGCTCGGGCCAACCCGGTGGAGCCGTGGATGGCAGCGCTCATCCCCGCTGGAGAGTATGTGGTGCAGGTTGCTGGGCATCCGCTGGTTCTGCGGCCCATGCCCGGCAGACAGGCCGACATCCAGCGTGGGCATGAATACTACCACTACATGATCGGCGGGCGGCTTTATGCCGGCACATTCGTTGGGAGGGATTCTGGATGATGGACAAGATTGTGGTCACAGCGGCGGACATCGAAAAGCTCCTTGCATGGCGGGATGAGCACAACGATCTGGTTCGTTCGATGCCGGTTCCCCTGCGAGAAGTGGAAATCCAGATTGTCGAGAGCGGCATCTCTATCAAGTGCTTCCGCTCTGACAAGAAGCTGAAGCTCTACCTCAACAGCCCGGCCCGGGAGCTCGGCCACGTTGTCTTTGCTCCGCTGGGCAACGGCCTGTGGAAGAAGAAAGTAAGCACGCTTCCTGCGGACTGTAACCCCACCGAAACCGAACAGGGCGCTTTGACCGTGTACGGCTCCCTGATGGCGCTGATGACGTATGGAGCGGTCGGCATCAGGGGTGAGAAATCCGCCACCTCAACAAAGGCTCCCGCCAAGCGCATAGGCTCCACAAAGCCGCATACCGCCAACACCACATACATCATTCACTCGGCTGGAAAACAGCTCACAGTGGTTCCCAGAGGCCACCATGCAAGCCCGGCCTGCTCCTTTACCGTAAGAGGCCACTTCCGCCACTACAAAAGCGGCAAGACGGTCTGGATTGCGGAGTACCGCAAGGGGACTGGCCGCAGCCGGGACAAGACCTACAAGATCGGAGGTGATCTAGATGACCGAGAAGTCCGAATGGCAGTTCCTCGTTGATTACGTCAAGGATGACACGACAGATTTCTACAACGATGCCTGCCAGAACCAGCTTGTAGCCTTGTGGACCTCGTACTGCCTGCATAACAGCCTCGATGTCGATACAGCGATGTACGATGCAGTTTTGATGGATTTGTTCAACGCTCTCTCCGATGAACAGAAAGCCGAACTGCACTGCACCGGCTTCTCGGAGTTTGATAGTATGATGGCCCAGTGGCTTGTCTGAAAGGAGACAAAAAATGAGCGACATACGGTTAGTTAATGTAGTGCCCATCGTCAACGGATGGAACGATGCGGCGAAGAAGAATCTGGAGGAGGCCAAAACCTTGATGGCCTCCGGGAACCATCTCGACTACAACAAGGGTGTTGTCAAGGAAAGCGTTGCGAACCTCGTTTCCGGGTTTGCCGATGACCTGATGAAAGCTCCTGCTGTTGACCCGGAGAGCCGACGGCCTGTATCTCATTGGGTTTTGCAACGCAGTGTCGCGTATTGCGAAAGATGCCGCAAAGGGTACAGAATTACGAATGGAGGAGCGAACGTCTTGACGTTTAGCTATTGCCCGAACTGTGGTGCAAAGATGGAGGATAACAATGCCTGAAATCAAGATTTTCGATGCCCTGCCTGAAGAAGAAATCCTCGCCCAGATGGCGGAAGAATGCGTAGAAGCGTCCAAGGCGGCTCTGAAGCTCCGCCGGGTGCGCTGCGGTGTGAATCCCACGCCGGTGTCTGAGAAGGACGCCTTCGAGAATCTAGTCGAAGAGTTGGCCGACAACGACCCCTGCAATATGTGTGATGCGGTCGGCGACCGGATGGTCGAGATCATGGAGCAGAAGCTCGCCCGCTGGAAGTACCGTTTGATGAAGAAGGAGGATGTCGATGTCCCTGAAGAATAAAGCAGTCCTCATCAGTATTCGCCCTGAGTGGTGCGAGAAGATTCTTAACGGCGAAAAGACCGTTGAAATCCGCAAAAATCGCCCTAGTTTGAAAATGCCATTCAAGTGTTATATCTATTGCACAAAGCCTGTCGGAAACGTCATCGGCGAGTTTACTTGCGACAAGATACGCTTTTACTTTGGCAAGTCGTGGCTGGTCAAGGAAGACATCGAAGACGTAACTGCTGGTAGCTGCCTGTCCTTGGAACAAGTCAAAGAATATGCCGGCTGGAGAAAAGCTACATCTTTTATGGACCGTAAAGATTTGTATGCGTGGCACATCTCCGACCTGAAGATTTATGACCAGCCCAAGTCCTTGTCCGGCTTTTCTAGGCATGACTTTCGTGGCATGAACGGAACCGATGTCTGTGGAAATGAGAGCTGCGAGCATTATCAGCCGTCTGGAAGCTATATGCTCCCGCCGACCTGCGCAATCAATGGCTGCTGTTTGAGCAAGCCGCCCCAGAGCTGGTGCTACGTTGCTGAGGCAGAGGAGGACGACGCCTTATGAGTAAGAAACGGTATCTTGAAGCTGAGACGCTGAAAGAGTTCCTGCGCATGGGCATGAAGGTAGGCCATATCCACACATTACGGGATGTGGAGAACTATATCGACACCCAGCCAGAAGCTACCCCGCAGGAAGTGGCCGGTCAATGCTGGAGAAATTCCAAGTATGACCCGCCGACAGAAGCGGATGCTGACAGACTCGGAAGAATCATTGTTTGGGGAGCCGCGGTCAAGCACGTTGACATCACATATTGGGAGAATGCGATTTTTTACCCTGTGGACGTTCCGTTCTGGATGCCGTTGCCTGTAGCGCCGGAGGAAAAAGCAGAATGACACGTAAAGAAATGTTTGACCTCAGAATTGCAAGTGATGGATTTCGTTATGCGGTCAGAAAAGCGCTGTTTGAATGCTCCAAATTTCCGCCCTGCACCGAGCGAATGATCGTTGAGGGAAGACTGGCTGAAGCGCTGTATTTTTCAGAGCGGATGATGGAAAAAACGTACAAAGACCTTGAAACGGAGGAAAAAACTAATGTGGGCTGAAATGTCTGATGCAGCCAAGTGGCTGGCAGTTGGAGCTGCGATTGTCGCGGCCATTATCGTAACTGGGCAGACGTACCCGTTGTGGTTCTTTCTGATTCCGATGATCTGTTGATGAGGAGGTGCCGACCGTGGAACTGAAGAACAGCGAGCATTACAACGACCCGACGCCGTATGAGGCACACAAGAACATCCGCAAGGAGGAACAGCTTGAAGCTGCCCGGATGCGCACCATCAGTGCATTGGTCAGCGCATTGAAGCAGGTAGCCGATCTCGCCGGGTTCGAGATCGTGGGCCGGGTTGTCCTTATGGATAAGGATTCCGGGAGGATTTTCAGATGAGTACCCCAAAGTGCGAGATGTGCGGACGGGACATACCGAACGCCAAGAACCGCCAGAAGTTCTGCCCTGACTGCGTAAAGAAACGTCAGGCCGCACAATCCCACAAATCTTATCTCAAGCACCGCGAGCATTATCTGGAACGCAGCCTTGCTCAAGCTGAACGTCGGAAGCAGGAAGCGCTGGAGGAAAGGATGCTGGAGGAACTTTTGCTCGCAAAAAGACCGGAACCGAAGTACAGCATCACTCAGGTGGTCGAAAAGGCAAAAGACCTCGGCATCAGTTACGGCTGGTGTTCGTATCTGCTTTCGGTCGGAAAAGTCTGTATGGAATGAAAGGAGAGCGCTTATATGACGCTGATTACGAAGTCCGAAGAATTGATGGCCGTTTCTGTCCGGCAGGGTGTTGAGCTTGCCGCCATTGAGGCCAAAGTGCTGCTGGGCTATCTGGAGGGGCATGACTACAGCCTGATGATGGATGACAAGTTCCATCTCGCCCTGCATGATAATCAGGATGGTGAGGATGCCGACAACGATCAGCCGTACACCATCCGCGACTGCATCGACTTCTGTCAGGAGATGAACAGCGAGCTTCTTCTGGAGGAAGCGGGAAAAGAAGGCGGCGACCCGGACTATTTCAGCGAGCTTCAGAAGGACGAGCTGATTCTTGACAGAATGATGGAACGCGCAAAGGTAGCGCTTCCGCCCCGGACCAGCACCTACGATGTCGTCATCGTAGAATACCTGAAGAAGGTCGTACCCGTCGAAGCGGCGAGCTGGGAAGAGGCCAAGATGCTTGTCAGCGAGGCGTGGGACAACGGAACCTACGTCTTGACCGCAGATGACTTTGCCGACGTGAGCTTTACGCTCGGCCGCTGATGCCGTCCAAAAAGCAGTTGCATTATCGGTAAGCATCTGTTAGAATAGGGATATGCGGCACTATACCGAGCAAAAAGGCCCCACACGGGGTCTTTTTGCTGCACAGATACAAACACAATCTTTGGCTGCAAAGGTAGCGTTTCAGACGGAACCAGTGGCGCTCCTGCGTTTTGAAAACACACGCATTTTCGCTGCTTTCCATGCTGGCATCCCGACTCCCGTCAGTATGGGGGATGCGATGCTGATTCTTTGATTATTTTTCCCGCTATTCTGTTGTTGATGAGCCTGATCCCGGGCTTTTTCATGAAGATCGCACGGCTGTTTTCCGTGCACAGAAAGGAACAAAAACTATGCCTTCTTTGACGACCTATAAGCTGCTCAAGCAGGAACACGATGCCCGGCGGGGCGAGTTCAAGACCGTGCACGGCACGGTGCAGACACCTGCTTTTCAGAACGTGGCTACCGCCGGTGCCATCAAGGGCGGGTTGTCTGCTCAGGACCTGAAAGACATTGGCGCACAGGTCATGCTGTGCAACACCTACCACCTGCATCTGCGCCCCGGCGACAAGCTGGTAGCCGATATGGGCGGTCTGCACAAATTTACCCGCTGGAACGGCCCCATTCTGACCGACAGCGGTGGATTTCAGGTATTCAGTCTGGCAAAGCTGCGCAAGATCACCGAAGAGGGCGTGACCTTTGCCTCCCATCTGGACGGCCACCGCATCTTTATGGGACCGGAAGAGAGCATGCAGATCCAGGCAAACCTTGGCTCTACCATCGCCATGGCCTTTGACGAGTGCGTAGAGAACCCCGCACAGCACGATTATTCCAAGGCCAGCTGCGAACGAACGACCCGTTGGCTGAAACGCTGTAAGATTGAAATGGCCCGCCTGAAGCACGAGGGCATTTCCGTGAATCCCGATCAGCTGCTGTTTGGCATCAATCAGGGCTGCACCTTTGCTGATCTGCGTGTGGAGCACATGAAGCAGATCGCAGATCTTGATCTGGACGGTTACGCCATCGGCGGTCTGGCTGTGGGCGAGCCCACCGAGGTGATGTATGAAATGATCAGTCAGGTGGAGCCCCACATGCCCAAGGATAAGATCCGCTACCTGATGGGCGTTGGCACCCCCGGCAATATCATTGAGGCAGTTTCCCGCGGCGTGGATCTGTTTGACTGCGTGATGCCCAGCCGTAATGCACGCCACGGCCACTTGAACACCTGGGGCGGTATCATCAACATCAAGAATGCAAAGTATGAGCGCGATGAACGCCCTATTGATCCTGCCTGTGGCTGTCCGGTCTGCCGCAGCTATTCCCGTGCCTATATCCGCCACCTGTTCAAAGCGGAGGAGATTTTGGGAATGCGCCTTGCCGTCATGCACAACCTGTGGTTCTATAACCATCTGATGGAGCGCATCCGGGATGAGCTGGATGCAGGCACCTTCACGGCTTTCCACGATAAATATGTAAAGCTTCTGGATACCCGAATTTGAGAATAAGCCTTGCAACAGGTCGTTTAAAAAGGTATAATAAGCTTATCTGAATTTTGAGAGGAGATTTTGCCCCATGCAATTTCTGACTACCACTTCCGAAGGCTATATCAGCCTGTTCTTCACACTGGCTCTGATGCTGGTTCTGCTGTACTTCATGATCTATCGTCCCCAGAAGAAGCAGGAGAAGAAGGATGCCGCAATGCGCAGCAGCCTAGAGATCGGCGATCAGGTCACCACCATTGGCGGTGTCATTGGCCGTGTTGTTGCAATCAAGGACGATACCTTTGTTCTGGAGACCGGTGCTGACCGTGTGAAGATCCGCTTCACCAAGACTGCAATTTCCGCTGTTGAAAAGCTGAACATGGACAAGGCTGACAAGAAGTAAGCTTTTTCTTCAAACAATTAAGAGCATATCAAACGCGTCTTCCTGCATAGATTACTGGCAGGGAGGCGCGTTTTTATGTCTGAGAAAAAACTTTTCCCGGCGGAACTCCGGGTTCTTCTGCTGGCGGGGGCAGTCGGCGTTATGGTCACAGCGGGCTGGCTGGCCGCAATGGCAGCGCTGATGACAGCACAGGGTTATTCTGGTGCCGCCGCACCGCCGCTGGCAACAGCAGCCGTTGGTGCAGGGAGCCTTTGCAGCGGTTGGATCGCTGCATTTTGCAAAAAGGAACGCGGCCTGCTGTGCGGGCTTGTACAGGGCCTGTTTTATGCGGCATTGCTCGTGGTGCTCAGCGTTCCTTCCGGTACGCTTACGGAAGAGCCGCCGCTGCTGCGGTTTGCTGTGCTGATCCTTTGCGGCAGTATTGGCGGATTGCTGGGCATGGTGACCCGGGAGAAAAAGCGCCGCAGCTGAACAAATAAAACAAGGAGGTTCGATCATGTGGGTCTATCAGCAAACCGGAATGCCAGCGCATTTGCCAGAAGCCGCGCAGCCGCTTCCCACAGGTGAAGCTGCGCTTCTGCCGCAGCCGCAGAAAACACTGCCGCCAGAACGATCCGCACCGGAAGTGCCTTCACCGCTGCAGAGACATAACACGGAAACCCGGCAGAAAACCTGCTGGCTGCTCGTCTGTGCCTTTCTGATCGGCTCTGGCTCAGCTGGTGTGCTTCTGGCTTTCTGCGAAAAGCAGCAGCCGGACTGGCTGCAATATTACCTGCAAAGCTGGCGCGGCCTGTTTGCTGCTGCAGATGCACATACTGCGGCCAGCCTTTTCGGAATGGAATATCTTACGCTGGCTGCGGCCGCGACCCTTCTGTTCCTGATGGGCTTTTCCGCACTTGGGCCGGTTTTGATCTTTTTGTTTACGATGTTCTATGGGCTGGGAAACGGGACGCTGTTTGTGCAGCTGCTTTCCGACACGGCACTGAAAAGAGAAACGTGGCTTCTGCTGCTTGCATTTCTGCCTGCGGCAGCTGCTTCTGCAGGGCTGTGCACGCTCGGCACAGATTCTCTGCGGGTGAGCAGCCAGATCCGCGTCTGTTCCTTTTTTGCAGCAGGGCCTGACCGGGAGATCGTCCGGCCACATGGATTCATCCGGCAGTATCTGCTGACGCTGACGTTATTTGTGCCGCTGTGCGGCATTTCTGCAGCGCTTGCAAGCATTGGAAGCAGGCTTTGAGCGAGGGCTTTTCTTGCGGGTTTGCCTGTTATATGCTACAATAGAGAATAATAAAACCAAGACAATGTAACAGGAGCTTTTTTGATGAAGGAACCAAAACTGAAAACTGTATATGTGTGTTCCAACTGCGGCGAGACAAGCCCCCGCTGGATGGGCCGCTGCCCAAGCTGCGGCAGCTGGAACACGATGAACGAGGACGTTGTAGCGGAAGCCCCCAAAGCAGGTACTGCCGCAGCCAAACAGGCGGCAGCCGCCCGCCCGGAAGGGGTGACCACCCTGACCGCAAAACGCCTTTCTGAGATCAGCATGACCGAAGAAAAAAGCCGTATTCTGACCGGCATTTCGGAGCTGGACCGTGTACTTGGCGGCGGCATTGTGCTGGGCGGCGTTGTGCTTTTGAGCGGTGAGCCGGGTGTGGGCAAATCTACTATGCTTCTGCAGCTGTGCGGTGCCATTTCCAACCAGCACAGCGTTTTGTATATCACTGGCGAGGAATCGGTGCGGCAGGTCAAGCTGCGCGCTGCCCGGCTGAAAGTGCCGCAGGATAACATCTTTCTGGCAGCGGAGAATGATGTGGACGAGATCTGCGGCCTGATCGAAAAAGAAAAGCCGGATCTCGTGGTCATCGACTCCATCCAGACGATGCGCTGCATGGATATCTCGTCCTCCGCCGGTACGGTAAGTCAGGTCAAGGAAAGTGCGGCCCGCCTGCTGGCCGTGGCCAAAAAGCAGGAGATCCCCATGTTCATTGTGGGCCATGTGAACAAGGACGGTGCCATTGCAGGCCCCAAAGTCATGGAGCATATCGTGGATACGGTGCTTTACTTTGAGGGCGATAAAATGCTGCCGTACCGCATCCTGCGTGCGGCCAAGAACCGTTATGGCTCCACCAATGAGCTGGGCATGTTTGATATGACGGGGCAGGGCCTTGCTGAGATTGAAAACCCTTCACAGATGCTGCTGGAAGGCCGTCCTCTTGGCGTTTCCGGCAACTGTGTGGCCTGTACCATGGAGGGCAGCCGTCCAATTTTGAGCGAAATTCAGGCCCTTGCAACCAAAACCAATTTTCCAGCACCGCGCCGTGCCTGCAGCGGCTACGACTACAACCGCATGAATCTGCTGATCGCTGTGCTGGAAAAGCGTGCAGGGTATTTCTTTGGAAACCTGGATGTATATATCAACATCGTGGGCGGCATTGCGCTGCGTGATACTGCCTGTGATCTTTCTGTCTGCTTGAGTATGGTCTCCTCGCTGCTGGACAGGCCCGTCAGCGATAAGCTGATCGCCATTGGCGAGGTCGGCCTTGGCGGTGAAGTGCGCAGCGTACCCAATCTGGAACAGCGCCTGCATGAGGCAGAGCGTATCGGCTTTGAACGTGCGGTGATCCCGAAGCACAGCCTGAATCATCTGAGCCCGGCAGATTATCCTGGAATGCAGCTGATCGGCGCGGCTTATATCACCGATGCGATCAATGCCCTGAAATCTGACCGCTTATAAGAGGAAAAACAATGTCGATCTATCTGGACGAGAAAAATCCCGGCAAGCACAAGCCCTTCGATGATGCTGCGCCGGACATTGTAGAATACGTCCGCTATCTGGAAGTGATCGCGGGCAAAAGCGCAAACACGGCGTTCAGCTACTACTGTGATCTGCGCGGATTCAGCCGTTTTATGAAGCGCCGCCGTGGGCTTGTGCCCGAAGACAGCGAGATGAAGGATATCGACCCCAAAGGGCTGGACACCGCATTCTGGGCCTCCGTAACAAAGGAGGATATCTACGAATATCTGTACTTTTTAAACCGCGAGTGCGGCAACAAAAAGTCCTCAACGGCCCGGCGGCTGGCAAGCCTGCACGGCTTTTATGATTACCTGGTCAATCAGGTCAACCGGCTGGATGCAGATCCGACTGCGGCCATCCACCCACCCAAACAGGATAAGGTACTGCCCAAATATCTGACGGCGGAGCAGTCCATGGAGTTATTGGAAAGCACGCAGACCCAAAGCGATTTTCCGGAGCGGGATTATTGCATGGTGACGCTGTTTTTGAACTGTGGAATGCGTCTGGCAGAGCTTGTCGGCATGAATCTGGACGACATTGATTTGGAAAACCGCCAGATACGCCTGTTTGGCAAGGGCCACAAGGAGCGCATGGTTTATCTGAATGATGCCTGCATGGAAGCATTGCGGCTGTATCTGGGCAAACGCAATACGATGGAGGGGCTTCTGCCGCAGGAAAAGGCGGTCTTTATTACCCGACGGCGCAAAGAGCGTATCTCGAACCGCAGGGTAGAACAGCTAGTGACCGGTGCAATGAAAGCAGCCGGATTAAAAGGCTTTTCCACACATAAGCTGCGCCACACTGCCGCAACTCTGATGTATCAGACCGGCAATGTGGACATCCTTACACTCAAGCAGCTTTTGGGCCACAGCAACGTGTCTACCACACAAATTTATACGCACCTACAGGAATTTCAGGTGCGCGCGGCTATTGAAGAAAACCCGCTGGGCAAGGTCAAAAAGCCCAAAGCATCTTCTCGCATCTTGGATACAACAGAAAAGGAAACAGGGGAGACAGCAGAGGATTCAGCTCTGGATGAGGAACTTTCGTCTGTGCCCATGAAAGCCTTTGAGGGTGCGGCTCAGGATGGCATCGGGCTGGATGCTTCCGTGCTTGCAATGAAGCCTGATGCGAACGCTGGAAACGGAAATTCCTGAACCACATAAGAATACCCATAAAATGGAACGATACCGTCTGTGACGCGTCCAAAGTGCGGACATGTCATCGGCGGTATTTTTATAGATATATTTATATAAATATAAATAATGGAATGGTAAGCTGTGATCTGGCCAGCGATTTGAAATCGTACGAGCAAATGGTCGTTCACAGAAAAATAAAAAGATCAGAATGACCACAGAACTTATAGCAACATAAAAAGAGAATCTGGAAAAATAAAATGCAAGCGCGCATGGCAGCGGCAGACTGTGCAGCTTTGTAATTTGTAAGTCCATAAAAAGATTGTAGCACCAAAATACAAATGAGACACAAAAATATAAAAAACGCAAAAGTTGAATCATACGGTATTACAGATGGCTGCAGATCCGCAGGTCGCGGAAAAAGGCCAGATTCAGGAAAATAGAGATTTTTCGCTTCCCTGTATTTCGCATAACGTGCATTATACGAAAATTATGCAATCAAAAAATAAGACCGCCCTTCTCTTCTGGTTATGAGTTCAGCGGTCTTAAAATACTGATGGCTGTATGGTGTTGGGTTCAGAATGTTATCGCTTCTTCTCCCTTGGTGATGCTATGCTGATACTTTTTAATTTAAAGTGAACCCGGCAAGCTGCTCGGCCTGCGGCTGTGTGCCAAAGTATGCACAGATTGCTTCGTAATAAACGCGGGCTGTTTTTTTACAACCTTCTTCGCTGCCGAACTGTGCAACATCTGCTTCATTCGTTACAAAGCATTGCTCTGCCAGCACTGCCGGACAATTTACATCTTCCAGCAACGTAAAGCTTCGCTCTGCACGCACCTCGGTGTGGGTGCTTTCCACCAGTTGCTTCTGATCGTTTTCCAGATAATAAATGTATCGGACTCCCCCGCGCCCACGCAGAGATGCTCCTGCAGCCTGCATTCCTTTGGCAAGCAGCTGCGCAAAGTAAAAGCTTTCCTGATGCCAAGTCCGGCCCGGCACTGCCGGATAGCACTCAAAGCCGGATGCAGTGGAGCCATTTGCAGCTGAGTTGCCGTGGATGGAAAGCAGCAGCTGCGGTGCCTGTTCGTCCGCTCTGGCGGCACGCTGGGCGGGTGTAGTGGTTTCATCAAAGCTGTCACGGGTCTGCAGCGGAATAAAATTAGAGTCCTGCTGCAGCAGCCGGATCAGTTCCGAGGCGGTTGCTGCGGTCATATCTTTTTCTTCGATCACTCCCCTTGCACCCGGGTCTGCTCCACCGTGCCCGGCATCGATCACCACGCGGTAAGGCGGATCACCGACCTGCGGACGGAATTCTTCACCGGCGATGCTTTCCGCTGGCTGAGCTGTCTGCAGAGTCAGCGCTGCATGCCAGAGTGAGCTGCCAAACCAGATGCCCACTGCACAAAAAAGCAGAATGACCGTATTTTTGAGCACATGAGAAGTCTGTTTTCGTCTTTTTGAGTGCGCGGCATTGGAATATCGTTTTGCCATTTTGGCTTACATCCTTATATTAGCATTCTTTATAGAATACGATCCTGCTCTGCAAATTCCTTCAATGTGAGAAAAAGCTACCCGAAAAATCCTTCGGATAGCTTTTTCTTTATTTCAGCTCTACCACGGTCACGCCGCTTTCACCCTCGCCATAACGGCCCAGACGGAAGCTTTTGACCATGCGGTTGCCGCGCAGATGCTTGTGGATAGCTGTGCGCAGCGCACCGGTTCCATTGCCGTGGATCAGATAAACCACTGTCTGTCCGTTCAGGATGGCACGGTCGATAAAGGAATCCACCTCCGGCAGCGCTTCGTCCACCGTCAGGCCCAGCAGATTGCATTCCATCTTGGCGGAACGCTGTACCCTCTCTACCCTGCCGTTCGGGCGGTTGGCATCGCCGGTCAGGCGAGAATAACGCTGCTGTGCTTTAGTCTGCGGTTTCTTTTCCTTGACCAGCTTTTCCGGCTGTTTCAAGCCATTAAGCGGAACTTTGGTCTTGATGATGCCTGCACGCACCAGAACATCGCCGTTTTTATCCGGCAGGGCCAATACGGTGGCCAGCTGGTTCAGCTCTGCAATGCAGACCTCCTGCCCTACCTTGACCTCTTTCAACGGCACAAATTCCTTGACGGGGTTATGCACAGCCTCGGAGCCGATAAACAGCTTTTCCGATTCTTTTTTGGCGATCTCGCGGGCGCGCTGAGCTTTCTGCTGGGTGCTCATGCGCTCGTCCTTCTGCAGCTGACGCAGTTCGTCGGTCAGGGCGTAAGCCTGACTTTCCACCTGCTGTGCCAGCGCACGAGCCTTGGCACGGGCAGCTTCCAGTTCATTTTCACCCTGACGGATCAGCTCATCACGCTTTTTCTGCGCGGCTTCCAGCTGGTGGGAAGCTTCATTTTTCAGCTCTTCCACCTCGTTCTGGCTTTCCTTCAGCTGCAGCTTCAGATCATCCAGCTGTCCCAGAACGGCATCCAGACGCTTATCCTCTGCGGAAAGATGCTGCTGTGCCGCTTCGATCACGCGCTCCGGGATGCCCAACTTTTCGCTGATGAGGAACGCATTGGATTTGCCCGGCACGCCGACGCTCAGCTTATAGGTCGGGCGCAGCGTTTCCAGATCAAACTCACAGCTGGCATTGACAACGCCCTTGGTTTCCAGAGCAAACACCTTCAGCTCAGCGTAGTGAGTGGTGGCCATCAGCAGCACGCCGCGGCGGCGCAGCTCTTCAATGATGGCCACAGCCAGCGCAGCACCTTCGGCGGGGTCGGTACCGGCACCAAGCTCGTCCAGCAGCACCAGTGTGTGCGGCATGGCAAGCTCCAGAATGCCGGTGATCTTTTTCATATGACCGGAGAAGGTGGAAAGGCTCTGCTCAATGCTCTGTTCATCGCCGATATCCACCAGAAATTCGTCAAATACGCAGATCTCGCTGCGCTCGTCAGCCGGGATCAGGAAGCCGCACTGCGCCATGGCGCACAGCAGGCCCGCTGTTTTCAAGGTGACGGTTTTGCCACCGGTGTTCGGTCCGGTGATGATCAGCGAATCGTAATCCCTGCCCAGAGCAATATCCACAGGCACGCACTTTTTAGGATCGATCAGCGGGTGGCGCGCACGGATCAGCGAGAAGGAATCGTCGGTGCGGACAGCAGGCTTGAATGCCTTGAGATCCAAAGCCAGCCGTGCCTTTGCCAGCAGAACATCGATCTCCAGCATAGCCTTGTAGCTGTACTGGAACTGCGGCTCAATGGCGGCCACCTGTGCGGTAAAGG
>OGZW01002681.1_pt1 | contig 13727 bp, 14 predicted proteins | sample 1577001 | NCBI WGS metagenome assembly OGZW01 (sample SAMEA3541519, study PRJEB24748) | human gut metagenome | biome: human gut; feature: human-associated habitat; material: faeces | place: China | collected 2012 | reverse complement strand
CTTCCCATGGGGAGGCAGCAGGAGGAACGGACGGGACGGACAACTCCTGTTCGATGTCGGGAGCCGGGAGCGGTTCGGTCGGCAGCAGCGAGTAGATGCTGGTGGGAGAGGGAAGAGAAAACGGCACCAGCAGCCGCAGCAGGACGACAACCCAAAGCAGCAGGAAAAACCGTTTAGGAAGCCGGTGGATTGCCAGCGTGCGGATGAGCAGGATGACCAGAATCATCACCGATGCTGCCAGGGACATTTGCAGAAAACTCATCAGGATCACCTCGTTCGGGTAAAGGATGGAAAGAGGTTATTCCTCAAAGCTGCCGACGATGCTGCGCAGCTGCTCGATCTGCTGTGCGCTGAGCTTTTTGCGTCCCAGCAGGGCGGCGAACAGCTTGTCGGTCGAGCCGTCATAGATGCGGTCGATCAGTTCATCGGTCTGAAGCTGCTGCACCTCTTCCTTTTGAATCAGCGCGTGGCAGAGAAAGTTCGGCTCGCTGCGCTGGATGGCGCCCTTGCCGATGCAGCGTTTGATGAGGGTGTAGGTGGTGTTCATGTTCCAGCCGACCTCCTGTTTGAGGACATCGGAGATGTGTTTGGCAGTGCAGTCGCCCTCCCGCCAGAGGACACCCATCACCTTGAGTTCGGAATCGAATAGTTTGGATTGCATAGAGCAGCCTCCTTTCACAAGACTGGAGTAGTTTCTATCTACACACTACCACAGTCGTTTGGAGATGTCAATACACGACTGGGGTAGTGTGGAAGAAAAAAGAAATTTTGTTGATTTGAACAAATTCTTCGATTCAATCTTGACAGATACAAAAGCGATGCTATAATAGGTGAGGATATATGTCAAGACACCTGACAACAGATTGTGTGACACTGTAAATGGATGGAGGAGTATTACTCATGCAGAGCAAAACCAATACCTTTAATCTTGCGCTGACCGGAATGTTGATTGCAGTCGGAATTGTCATCCCGCTGTTCTCTCCGGTCAAAATCATTCTGGAACCGGCTTCCTTTACCCTGGCAAGCCACGTTGCCATCTTTATTGCTATGTTTATTTCGCCTGCAATGGCGGTTGCCGTTTCTTTGGGAACCACCCTTGGATTTTTCCTGGCAGGCTTCCCGCTGACGGTGGTGCTGCGCGCGCTGACCCATGTCATCTTTGCGCTGGCAGGAGCCATTTATTTAAAGAAGCACGACAATGCACCGATTCAGTCGGTGCGCAGCTCGCTGGGCTTTTCTTTTGTGATTGGTGTGCTGCACGCTTTCTGTGAGGTGCTGGTGGTACTGCCATTCTACCTCAACGGCTCGATGCCGCAGGCAAACTACGAAAAAGGCTTCTTTGTTTCTATCTTCCTGCTGGTAGGGGTAGGCTCGGTCATCCACAGCATGGTGGATATGTGCATTTCCATCTGGCTGTACAAACCGATTTCGTCGGTATATGACCGTCTGGGCGTAAGAGCCGGAGCATAAACCAATAGAAAGACAGAAAAAAAGGACGATGCAAAACGCATCGTCCTTTTTCGTTATGGGCATGTTGGGGAACATGCGCCGTAGCTATCTGACAGAACATCGTCCGGTTCTCTATGCAAGCCTGCTCACAAGCGGAACGCTGCATCGGCACCTTGCCGAGATCGACCAAGCCTGCAACGAGCGCATGGAAATCATCGTTTCTGCTATGGCAAAACAAGAGGGTGTGACCGAAGCGCTCAAAGCCGCCGACCAAATGGAATGGGTGCGCCGCATGAACAGCATCCGCAGCCGCGCGGAGGAAATTGTTCTGAGTGAACTTGTATATGCCTGATAAAAAGCCCGTTATCGACGATATGGCCGATAACGGGCATTTGCTTTCCTCCGGAGCATTGACGACAAAGCAATCGCAATGTGAATCGCAAGCTCAATCGCAACTTTTTATGTTCATAACGCAACTATGGGGTTTATCTGTTTTCTTCAGTGCTGGCTACCAGCCGGTCAAAGTCGCTCTGATACAGCCGATCCTGAATGACACGGTACTGCTCAAACTCGCTTTCCGCAAAGGCTTTTGCAATGGCAGCGGTGACTTTTCCCTTATTTTGCAGAATCTCTGCATCATTGAATTGCAGAAAAGCGTCCAGCTTGGAGGCCCAATCCGCCATGGTCATAGGGATATGCCGTCTGGCCTGCCGGGTGGCGTAGTCCAGATACATGGTGACGATTTCGTTCAGCTCCTGCATTTCATCCATGGATAAGTAATTTTTTGCAACGGACACATCTGCCTTTACAATCTTGCCGTCAGGAGCATTCTTCCATGAGGTCAGCCCCATGTGTTCCTTAGTGTGATCGGCTCGTGCCATAATGACCTCTGCCGCTGTGCCGCCATGGACGGCATAGTGCATCTTATTCTGAACTGTGGCAAAGAAATCCTTTGTGGTCTGGCTATCGAGAGAGTAGTCCACCGCGGTGGCGTAAATATCCGTAATTTTCTGATAGAAGCGTCGTTCGCTGGCCCGAATCTCCTGAATCTCGGAAATCAGGTGATCGAAGTAGTCCTCATCAAAAATCTGCCCATTGATGAGCCTGCTCTTGTCCAGCACATACCCCTGCTTGGTGAAGGTGTCCAGCACCTTGGTTGCCCACTGGCGGAACTGCGTGGCTCTGCCGGAATTGATCCGATAGCCTACGGCTATGATGGCGGACAGAGCGTAGAACTTATAGTGATAGGTTTTTCCGTTATCCGCAACTTGTGCAAAATTTGCACAAGTTGCATCTTCGGACAATTCACCGCTTTCATATACATTTTTCAGATGCTTTGTCACAACGCTCCGGTCTACATCAAAAAGCTGTGCAATGGCCTTTTGGGTCAGCCAGACATCGTGGTCCTGTACCCGTACCTCAATGCCGTCCTCATGGGCATCTTTCGTGAACACAAGGAAATCCACTGTGCTGTTGCGGATTTGCAGTTTATCCTTCTTGGCGTCTGCCATGTCGTTTCACCTCAATCTTCTTCGCTGGTTTTCTTCCCCCGGCTCTTATAGACATTATACTGATTCTTGCACCGGGCGCTGCAAAATGCGGAATTGGAGCGGCTGCTCAGGAATACCTTCTGGCAGTGCTTACACAACCGCAGGGGCTTCTCTCCATCCACCAGCATGAAGCTGAACATCATCTGGATGCCCAGCAGCAACGAATGGAAGTCCCAATAGATGGTCGGTTTCTCCAGCAGTTCAATATGATAGCTGGGTGCAATGCCGCCGAAAGCGGCCATGCCCTTGCGGTACAGGTTTCGGGTGTCCTCGTCGATCAGGTCATAATCATTGTAATACAGAATGGAGGTGGTCAGCGTAAAGGCCCAATCCTTGAACTGCTGCGCTACCCAGTCATAGGCTTCAGCATACTCCCGCTGGAAGCTCATGGTTTTCGCCATAGGTTCGTCCGCAAAGGTCATGGTCAGCGCCACCATCGTGCGGTCACCGGACACGCTCCAACTGGATTCAACACCCTGTTTCACCACATCGAACTGGTCAAAGGGATAGAACAGCGCCAGATAGTCCTCGGTTTCCATGGACTCCGCCTTTATAAAGTGGTTTTTCGGCAGATACACCTTCTCATAGTCCATGAAGGACGGCGTGGTGGGCAGAGCTGTCATCAGACCCAACAGACCGTAATGGGTCACAAAGGCCAGAATTGCCTTTTCCACCTCGTCCTCCGACCTGCGGTTCATCATCAACATCCCCACATTCAGCGCCTCCAGCACGATTCCCGGCGCTTCCTTCAGAGGATTATAGATGTCGGGCTTGGCATTCTTCCCCGGCGTGATGTACCGCTTGCCGTCTGCGGCGGTTTTCAGTTCATAGCGGTCATACCGCACCCAATGGGAACGGGACTGCTCAAAGAGATTCTTCATGGCGTCGATCCCCTCAACTCGTAATCCAACTATATATTAACTATATTACTATTGTATCAACCGTCCTTGTCATCGTCAAGGGCGGCTTTCTTTTTTCTCGGTTTAGTTTTGTTTTCCCGGCGAATCACGGCATCCTTGCCCATGGTTTGCAGCAGTGCTTCATATTCCTCCACGAACTCGCGCTCCCGCAGGGTAACGCTGTAGTCCTTTTCCAGCTTTTCGCTCAGATGCTCATACATCCGCCTTTGCAGCTTTTTCTGAATGGTCATACGCAGCTTTCGGATGTTCCGGTCAGACTGCCCGCGGATGGCAGCAAGCCTTGTGGTGCTGTATTGCTTGACGAACAGGTAGTACAGCACCTCCTTCTGCTCATCACTGAGGGTGAAAAAGAGCTTGGAGAGAAAACGGTTTGCTGTCAGCTCGTGCAGCTCGTAGGGACAGGAGAAGATGATGTCGAGAAAATTTCCCTGACAGAGCTGGCGGAACCTTGGCAGATTCATCCACATCGGGGCGATCTTCGGATCAGGCACTGCCTGAAACTCCAACGGCACATCCCCGCGCAGGTTTTCGTGGTCACGCTCTCGGCGTTCCCGATTTCTGTCCAGCTTATTCCACTCGTCTACCACAGTCAAAAAATCCGATTCCGTCCGCGCTGCTTCCTCCAGCCGCCGCAGAGCCTCTGCGCGAATTTCCCGCTTGAGCCGTTTTTCGCTGGTGGGCGCGGCTTCTTCCTCCTCGTCCTCCAGCTCGGCGTTGTAGTCTCTGGGGTGCTCGTCTTGCTCCAGCTCGCTCTCCATCTCCAGTGTGCGTTCTTCTGCAAGTGCTTCCTCCAGCGTCTCGTCCTCCGGCGCACCGTCAGACGAATCCTCCCAATCGGCGAAGCTATCCTCATCCATTTCAAGGTCGGCTTCCTCTATTTGCTCCTCGGTATCTTCTTCCTCATCGGAAAAATCATCATCCCACAGCAGTTCATCCTCCCATGATTCCACGACAGCTTCACCTCCTCGAAAAAATATTTTTCTTTTTCTCAAAAAACAGTTCCGATTTACACCCCGTATTTCTCCTATTAGTAGATGAAGTAATCTTAACACAAGTTACACGGGTTACTTTCCGAGCCATCAGCAAAAAAGGAGGATATGGAGCATGGAAAAGCAACAAAAAGCCACGGTTGGCTTACAGCCAACGGAACCAAACACATTATATCAAAAACCAACCAATCACGCAAGGAGGATGCCTATGGAGCAGAACAAACGAGAGCAGTTTATCATCCGCCGAATCGGCGGCACCACCTACAAGGTCAGAGTCGTGTTCAACGAAAGCGGCGGCGAGACCATGGAGGATAAAATTTTGCGGATTGTACGCAATGATATGGTTACAAACGACGGAACCTATGGTATAATGGAGGCACCACAAATGAGCCGTCAGTCTGAAAGGAGCGCCGAATGCGCATGAAACAGACTGAGGAAAAAATCACCGCTCTGTATGAGCGGCTGAGCCGTGACGATGACAATGCCGGTGATAGCAACTCCATCGTGAATCAGAAAAAATACCTCGAAAGCTATGCCCGGCAGAGAGGTTACACCAACTGCCGCCATTACACCGATGACGGATGGAGCGGCGGAAATTTCGACCGTCCTGCTTGGAAGCAGCTGGTGGCGGACATCGAAGCTGGAAAAGTGGCCCATGTGATCGTCAAGGATATGAGCCGGGCGGGGCGTGACTATCTGCAAACCGGATTTTACACGGAGGTGTTCTTCCGGCAGCACAGTGTCCACTTTGTGGCTATCGCCAACGGCGTGGACAGCGATGACCAGAACAGCAATGAATTTGCCCCCATCCTCAACATTATGAAGAACATCTCCCATTCGGGAAAGGTAAGTAATGATTTCTCCCTTTTCGGACGGTTTTGACTGTATCAATCGCTGTTTTCGTTGTTCCTGCGGTAAGTTTTCCATAGTTCATGGAGAGCAAGCTGCCATTGGATTCCGGGCGGCAGCCATAGGTGAAAAAGGGGATTTACCTGAAACGCATCCGGTTCAGCAGCGGACTGAATCCAGACGCCCTTGCCGCTCAACTCGCGCAAAGCCTGCATCCAAAGGATTGGGTCGCGCGCTATCCGTGTAAGATCGGCAACAAGGAGAATGTCCGCCTTTTGCTCCACAGCCTCCTGACAAGCCCTTTTCCAGCCGTCGCGGTCAAGCGTAGTTCCTTTTTCACACTCGCTGACTTCTCCCACAATTTCATAACCCAGCCGCTCGGCCTGCTCATGCAGCCGGGCGCTTTGCGCTTCCAGCGCGTGGTCGCCGTCAAGCTGCGCCTGCGTTGCTACCCGGCAATATACTACCACACGCTTGCTTTTATTGCTATCCATGATCTGACCTCCATTCAGATATTGCCGACAAAGCGGTAATAGATTTTGATGTCCCGGACGTTTTTCCCGTCAACAACGGTTTTTTCTCCGACCTCAATGCGGTCGATCAGCTCGTCCACCGTTTCACGGTCAAGCTCCCGTATATGCAGGTGCTTTCGGACGACTGCCGCCCAGCTCTGAATGTCGGCGGCGCTCTGCTCATACTGCCTGACTTCCGCAAGAAACGTATCCAGCCGGTCGGTCCGCTGGCGGCGCTCCTGCTCGGTCTTTTCAAGCAGCACGGCGAAGGACGCCGCGCTGATGCTGCCGCAAACCTTGTCCTCATAGAGCTTGGCGGTCATTTGCTCCAGCTCATAGACGCGGCGGCGCAGCTTCCCGATCTCCTGCCGGACGCTTTCCAGACGCTCTGCGTCTGCGGCGGTGCGCTGCGCTTGCAGCCTGTCCAGCATGGCAGCTTCGTCCAGTTCCAGCGCCTCGGCATGGGCGCGGATCTCGCTCAATACAAGCTCCGTCAGCGTCATCTCATAGATGGTGTGCCGGGAACACGCGCCGTAGCCGGAGGCCGTATAACGGGAGCAGAAATAGGAAACGTACTTTTTGGACGTGCCGTTCTTGCGGCGCTGCGTCTCCCGGTTGCCCTGAAGGGGTGCTTTACAGTCGGCGCAGACGAGCTTGCCTGTGAACAGAAAGGGCTTCGGCGGCGCGTTGTCCGCCGAGAGCCGCGTCCTTTCCCGGTTGATGGCCTGCACTTCATTCCATACCTCCGGGGAGATGATGGCTTCATGGGCTTCTTCGTGCCGTATCCACTCGGATTCCGGCTTATAGATCATGGTGTCGTCCTTATAGGAGCGCGAGCCGGTCTGATTCTGAATAAGATTTCCGGTGTAGACCTCGTTTGTCAGTATGTTCTTCACCGTGGCGTACATCCAAAGGTTCGCGTACTTGCAGGAGCCGCTGCCGTACCGTTTCGCCCAATACCAGCGTGGGGACAAAATGCCCTCGCTGTTCAGCACGGCGGCGATCTTGCCGTAGGCCATGCCGCCGCGCCGTAGCTCAAACATCCGGCGCACTACGGCAGCAGCTTCCTCGTCGATCACCAGCCGGTGCCTGTCCTCCTCGCTCTTCCGGTAGCCGTAGGGGGCGTAGGCGGCGATATACTGGCCGCTGCGCATTTTGGCGTGGAGAACGGATTTGATCTTGCCCGACAGGTCTTTCAAGTGGTAGTCGTTCATCAGACTGCGGAAGTGCAGCATATCCGTGTTGTCGCCCTCGGTGTCGAGGCAGTCAAGGACGGATACGAAGCGGCAGCCCAACGAGGGGAAAATAACGTCGGTATAGCGTCCGACCTCCACAAAATCACGACCCAGCCGTGATAGGTCTTTGACAAGAATCAGGTTGATAAGGCCGTGCCGTGCGTCCTCCAGCATCTCCAGAAATCCGGGACGCTGAAAATTTCCCCCGCTATAACCGTCGTCCCGGTAGGACTTGACCTCCGTCCAGCCGTTGAGCATTACGAATTTGGAAAGCAGTTCATATTGATTCTCGATGCTGACGGATTCATCAGCGGGGATATAGTTTTTCGTCTTGGCGGAGTTGGAGGCGTCGTCCACGCTCAACCGGCAGTAGATGCCGACCTTATATAGCTTTTTCATACGCTTCCTGCCTCTCCTGTGCCAGCGCGTCGTCCACACTGCCGACGTAGCGGTAGACCACCTTGACGTCGCAGATGCGCTGTCCGTTGACCTTCCGCGGCTCGCCCACCTCGATGCGGTCCACCAGCTCAAAGAGGATGCTCTCGTCCAGCGCCGTGATCTCGGTGTAGCGGCGGATGACCTCCATCCAGCGGTTTGCGTCCTTCCGGTTCTCAAGCTGCGCCCTGACCTTCTGCTCCAGCTCCGGGATAGCGGCGGCTTTTTCCGCCCGTTCCGCTTCATATTTCCGCATGAGTGTCTGAAAGACCGTCTGGGGGATGGTGCCGGTGCATTTGTCCTCATAGAGATTCTGCATCAGCCGTTCCAGCTCGATCATACGCGCCGCTGCCGCTTTCAGCTCCTGCTCATAGGAGATAACGCGGCTGCGGCTTTCCTTTTCCTTCATGCGGCTGATCTGCTCGGCAAGGCGCTCACCGTCGCACTCGACGAAGCGCGCCTTTTCCCGGATGTCCGTCAGCACCAGCTCCTCCAGCACATTCTCATAGATGGAGTGGATGGTGCAGGCGCTTTTGCCGCTTCTGGCATAGTTGCCGCAGATAAAGGAGCTGTACCGCCCCGGCGTTCCGTCCTTATAGGTGAAGCGCTCGATGTGGTTGCGCATCTTGAAGCCGCAGTCTGCGCAGTAGACAAGGCCGGTGAAGATGCTGCGGATGCCGTCCGTGGGCGGCGTCTTGCGCACCTTCTTTTTGTCGATGCTGACCACGGTATCCCATACCTCGCGGGAGATGATGGGTTCATGGGTGCCCTCCACCCGTATCCATTCCTCCTCCGGCTTGTTGATGAGCTTGCGGGACTTATAGGACAGCGTGCCGGTTTTGCCCTGCACCATGTTCCCGATGTAGACCTCGCTGCGGATGAGGGCTTTGACGGTGGTTTCCGCCCACTTGTGGTTGACGTTACGCGGGTCGCTGCGCCCCTTGCGCTGATAGTAGAGCGCACCGGGCGGCAGAACGCCCTCCTCGTTGAGCGTGACGGCGATGGCGCGGAAGCCTGTGCCGGCGGCGCGCATGGCGAAGATGCGGCGCACGGTAGGGGCGGTTTCCTCGTCGATGATAAGATGGTGCTTATCCTCCGGGTCGCGCTTGTAGCCGTAGGCGGGGTAGGTTCCCATGAACTTGCCGCTTTCCGCGCAGGCTCTTTTGACCGCCTTGACCTTCTTGGAGGTGTCCCGGCTGTAAAACTCGTTAAATAAGTTCAAAAAGCACATGACGTCAGTGCTACCGTTGTCACTCATGGTGTCGATGCCGTTGTTCAGCGCGATAAAACGGCAGCCCAGCGAGGGGAACAGGTAGTCCGTGTACTGACCGAACTCGATGTAGTTACGCCCAAAGCGTGATAGGTCCTTGACCAGAATGAGGTTGATTTTCTTGGCCTTTGCATCTTCGATGAGGCGTTTGACGCCGGGGCGGTCGAAATTCGTACCTGAGTACCCGTCGTCACAGTACACCGCGATCTCGTTCCAGCCCCGCTGACGCACATAGCTTTGCAGCAGGAGCTTTTGATTTTCAATGGATACGGACTCTCCGTCGCGCTCATCGTCGTTGCTGAGCCTGCAATAGATGCCTACGTTGTATGTCTTTTCGATCATCTGTATTTTACCTCCCGATTCTCTGCGATTCATACATCCGTGCGGCGTGATGGCTCTCGCAGGTTTTCCCTGCAAGAATATGATACCGGGGATACCATTTTCGCGCAAGGATGCCGCCGCAGGGAGGCTGATTGTCTGTTACGATGCGTGGCAGGGCTGCGCGGCCGCAGGAGCGTCCAGCTCCGTCATGGCGCGGCGCACCGCAAGCTGCTCCAGCGTCCTGCCAAGGTCCTTTTCGCCGGAAAACACGCTTGTCACGCGATAGAGGGTCTTGCCGATCCTGACCTCCTTATAAGAGGAAACCGGCTCTTTGGGGATGGCTTGCTTCTGCATAAACGCACCTCCGATTTATCAATTTAGTCCCGCTGCCACGATATGACAGCGGGGCTTGTTCGTATTCGTTCCGGCAGAGCAGCCGCGCCGGAGGGATTGCCGTCATGCTGCATGATGCTGCACCGGCACGGCTGTCCGCGTATTTTGTGTCATGTGATTTATTCCGCCGTATTTGTCACAGCCCCCGGCGCGAGGCGTATATCGCCTCTGGGACCGGTAGCAGCCGCCTTTGGCAAGGCTGTCCCATTCCCGCAGCGCCGTGGCTTGTAAGGCTCACGAGCGCCACAGGAATCCCCCTCAAGTCAGTGGGAGGCCGTAGCTGGGGTTGCGTATCGCCCGCGCTGTCATCGCGCCCGATGCTGCCACGCATCGGGTCAAAGGCCGCGTAGATCGCTCGGTCGTTGCCCTTACCAATCACAAGCCCAACGAAGTGGGTTGTGATTGGAGAGGAGAAGCAGCGTAGTGCATGAGCTTTCGGCTTTCGCCGGAAGCGAAGAATATGGAGCTTGCTTCGACGTCATGGCGGCGCGCCTTTTGTCGCTTGGCTTTTCAGCCGCGCGGGGTCTGTGCTGATACCGGTGTCTATGCGGTTGTCAAGGAGCAGAGGCGAGAAAGAAGAATATCCCTCTCATATACCTCAAGAAAAATCGGGCTTTTTATAACCCCCTCAGTCGAAATTTTTCAAAATTCTCTTCAAATGGGAAAGCCCTTTGCGAACGGAATGATGCACGGCAGGTTGAGTGGTGTTTTCTCTTGCAGCGATCTGCAACTGAGACAGTCCGCCAACTATGTACGCAATGACACGCCGCCGCTGCGCGGGCGTGAGCTGCGCCAGTCCCTCTTTCAGCAGCCGCTCCAGTTCCATGCGCTCCAGCGCCTCGTCCGGCTGCTCCGGCAGATTCAGCGCCTCAGCCTCGATGCCGTCGCCTGCGTCCAGCGAGTAGAACGCCCGGTTGTCGCGGATGTACTGCGCGTAGTTGATCTGAAGCCGCTTATCTTCTTCGAGAAACGCAGCTACTTCATCGGAAACCTCGATAAAGGCATCCTCGGTGTACCACGGGTAAAGCTCCCGCAGATTGATCGTTGTCATGTTGTATTCCTCCGTTTGGATGTTTGTGTTCGTGGTTGCGGTTGAATCCAAACGGAGGGCGGCGGGGAGCGGCAGCCCACAGAGAAGAAAAACAGTGCAAACAAAAAGGCACCCGCACAGGCATAAAAGCCTGAACGAGTGCCTTGCAATTCTATTTCATAATTGGGCGGAGCTATATCGCAGATAATCTGTGATGTACAGAAAACGAGCTGCAACTCACATAGATAAGTGCAGCTCGCAAAAGTCTCTACAACACCTGTTTCTTTTTGAGATGTTCTGTATCCACTTCCTTTGCGGTGGATAGCCGCATTAGCGATACCTCCTGTTGTCAGTCAATCCCATAAGACATCCTCACATATTTCGTAATTATGATGTATAGCTCATTTGACATGAGTTGAGTGTATATTTAGCTGAATTAGAACTCACCATAAAATATAGGAGAGGTGATTTCTGATGAACTTTCTTGACCTTTTTGCCCTCAAACTTCGGGAGAAGCGAATCCAGCAGAAGATAACACAGCGTGGACTGGCTGAAAAACTGAATATGTGTACACGCACGATTATTGAGATTGAAAACTGCAAAAGCAATCCGAAGTTTGAAACCGTGGCTCTCATTTCCAAGGAGATGAGAATCAGCCTTGACGCCGTGGTGTTTCACGACGAGAAACCGCGTGAAATTCCAAAAGTTGTGGCAGATTTCTTTGCCGGAAAGAGTGATGCAGAAGCGGAGCGGTATATTGCATTGTGCCAAAGCGCAGAGAAGTTGAAAAACGGTGAGTAAAAGCGGCCATCCATGCGGATAGCCGCTTTAACTTATAGAATAGCCAGCGAGCATAGACACACGATTTTTACCCGCTGGCTGCTTTTGTCCGCGCAGTTGGAACGACGGGCAATTTTATTCTATTTTTCCTGTTTGTGCGCATCCCTGATTTTTTCGAAGCTGTCCTGACTGACGGCGTGTTCAATCAGGCAGGCTTCGTATTCGGCGATTTCCGGGTCTACGCCCGCAGTGATCAACTGCATCGTAAAAAACTGGTGCCGCTCGTAGATTCTTTCCGCTATCTCACGTCCCTTATCGGCCGCTATCCCCACCGCCGTCGGCAGCACCATGGCCAGCAGCGTCCACCGGTAGCCGCCGGTCTCCCGGCGGATGGTGAGGCAGGTGGTGCCGCAGGGGAAGTGCAGCAGGCACAGGGCCATCATACACAGGGCCGTCTCCGTGGTCCAGCCGCTGTGCAGCAAAATGGCCCGCAGCGCCTCCAGCCCGCCGCACTCCGTCAGCGTCCCGGTGTGCAGATAGCCCATCAGCAGAATGGGCAGCACGATCTCATTGGCGGGAAAGCCCAGCAGAAAGGCCAGCAGCACCATGCCGTCCAGCCCCATGAGCCGTCCCAGCGGGGACAGTACCCCGGCGGCCCGCTCCAGCAGAGAGACGCCCCCGGCGTCCATGTTCCCCATCCCCCAGATCAGCAGCCCCGCCGGGGCCGTCACCGTCAGCGCCCGTCCCAGCACAAACACCGTTCGATCCAGCAGGGAGCGCACCAGCACCCGCCCCACCTGGGGCAGGCGATAGGGCGGCAGCTCCAGCGAAAAAAAGGAGGGCTGTCCTCGCAGCACCGTGGCGCTCAGCAGCTTGGACATGGCCAGCGTCATGGCCACGCAGAACACGATGACCCCTAAAAACATCGCCGCTGCCAGTGCCGACCGCCCCGGTCCGGCGGCATCCCCCAGAAAGAACAGGCTAATCAGGGCGATCAGCGTAGGGAAGCGGCCGTTGCATGGAACGAAGCAGTTGGTGAGGATGGCCACCAGCCGCTCTCTGGGGCTGGCAATGATGCGGCAGCCGGTGACGCCGCAGGCGTTGCAGCCGAAGCCCATGGCCATGGTGAGACTCTGCCGCCCGCAGGCGCCCGCCGCCCGGAAGCACCGATCCATGCAGAAGGCCACTCTGGGCAGATACCCGGCGTCCTCCAGCAGCGTGAACAGGGGAAAGAAAATGGCCATGGGAGGCAGCATCACCGCCACCACCCACGCCACCGTCCGGTAGATGCCGTCCACCACCGCCCCCTGCACCCACCACGGCGCTCCTGCCAGCAGACCCCGCAGTGGTTCCTCCAGCGCCGTCAGCCACCGGCTCAGCAGCCGGGAGGGGGCATTGGCCCCCTGTATGGTCAGGTAGAACACCAGCCCCAGCAGCAAAAGCATCACCGGAAAGCCTGTAAGCCGGGAGGTCAGCAGCCGATCCAGCCGCCGGCCCGGGGCGTGGGGGTCTGGCCCGGCGCACCGGACGCACTGCCGCCCGATCTCCTCCGCCAGCGCCACCACCGACGCCGTCAGGCTGTCCCGCAGGGCCTGCCCGGAGAGCGATCCCAGCCGTTGCTGCGCCCGCTGCCACAGGGACTGTTCCCCCTCTGTGGGCGGGCTTCCCCACAGCAGCGCCACGGCACGGCGGCGGGACATTCCCGTCTCCAGCAGTCCCAGCGCCGCCTCCACCGGAGGGGCGTAGGTCAGTCTCCAGCCGTCCTCCCATGGCTCCCGGCGGCACACCTCCGCCGCCTGATGCCGCAGCTCCGCCAAGCCCTTCCCGCTGCGGGCAGCGGTGGCCACCACCGGCACATCCAGCAGCTGCCCCAGGCGCTCTGTTTGGGGTGTGATGCCCCGGCGGGCCGCCTCGTCCATGAGATTCACGCACAGCACCATCATCTTTTTGTATTTGGATTGAAATGTGCAGTTCGTTTCTTTGCGGCAGAAAAC
>OGZW01002671.1_pt1 | contig 13762 bp, 9 predicted proteins | sample 1577001 | NCBI WGS metagenome assembly OGZW01 (sample SAMEA3541519, study PRJEB24748) | human gut metagenome | biome: human gut; feature: human-associated habitat; material: faeces | place: China | collected 2012 | reverse complement strand
TAAATTGGAATATTTCTTTTTCTCAATTCATCTTCAATAAATATATATTTATCAATATCACTTCCAGCAACTTCGTTCCCTAATTCATATAAAATTGTTGCTAGTGGAGCCATTCCTGACCCTTTAATTCCTATAAAATAATACATACTTGTCACCTCGTTAACTATTCTATCACAAATTGATTTCTTTTTCTTTGTTAAGAGTATATTTTTTAAAAAAAACGAGCAAAGCCCGTTTTGAAACATTCTATGTAAGTTTAAACCCCTAAACTAATACGAATACATTTATTAATACGTTCCATTTCTAATGGCGTTAATTCCCCTATTTTTCTAATCAACCGTGATTTATCAATGGTCCTCATTTGTTCAAGCAAAGCAATTGAATTTTCTTTTAAATCATCTCTTGATTTAATAAATGTATGGGTAGGAATATTTTTCTTTTTAGATGATGTCAAAGGTGAAATAATAATAGTTGTACTAAATCGATTCCCACTATCATTTTGAATAACAACAACAGGTCGAATTCCAGATTGTTCACTTCCTACACCTACACTCAAATCAGCATAAAACAAATCTCCTCTTTTTACTTCCATATAATTCATCCTTTCTTTTGATATTATTATATAATTTCTTGTTGACAAAATTTGTCTATTTAAAGAGGTTTTAAAAATATTTTTTCACTTTAAAAGTTTACTCATTTTTTTCTTTTTTATACAAAAAAACGAGCACAAGCTCGTTTTTAAATAATATAAATATCTTTTGTAAATGAATTTAAAACCTGACATCTATCTTTTGTCACCATAACTAGATCTTCTACACGTACTCCGAAATTTCCTTCTAAATAAATACCTGGTTCAATTGAAAAAATCATTCCTTCCTCAACTTCCATTTCATTTACCGAAGAGACATCTCCATATTCATGAACATCTCGACCAATAAAATGTCCTAAACGATGTGTAAAATATTTTCCATAGCCTTCATCACTGATGACTTTTCTTGCACACTTATCAATATCTGATAATTTAACTCCTGGTTTGATCATTGCTTCTGCAGCTTCATTTGCTTTTTTTACAATTTCATAAACTTTAATTTCTTCTTCCAAAATACCTTCATAAAAGAATGTACGTGTCATATCAGAACAATACCCTTTATAAACACATCCCATGTCAATCAGTACACAATCACCTTTTCTAAGTGGTGTATCATCATTTTCATGATGTGGATCAGCAGCGTTTTTACCAAATGCAACAATCGCACCATAACAAGTAGAATGATGATTGAAAAATAATTCATCTAATTTTTTAGCAAGTTGTTTTTCACTGACACCTTCTTGAATGAAAGGAATAATTTCTTCCATGACAGCATCATTGATTTTACTTGATTCAATCATTAAAACTTGTTCTTGTAAATCTTTTTTCATGCGAACGAGATCAACACATGGTGAAGCATTGATAAATTTTGCATTTGGTAATTTTTTCATAAGATCTAGTAAAAAATGTGAAGCCCAGTTTTTATCAATTCCAATTCTTCCTGGAAAATGCATTTCATTAACAATTGTTTGAATAGCATCTTGTCCATCTTTATGCCAAACGATGTTGACACCTAAATCATGTTCCAAATAGAATAAATCATTCATAAATAATGTATGATTTCCATGTTTTGAAATCATGAATACAAACATTCTTTCATGAGGATCATTATAATATCCTGTACAATAAGCAATAGATTGAGGATCACTTATTAAAAAGTAATCCAATCTTGCTTCTTCCATTAAATCAAGTATTTCTTGTATACGATCGTTATTCATCTTTTAAAACTCCAATACCTAATTCTTTTAATTGATCTTCTTCTACACTGTTTGGTGCTTTAGACATTGGACATGTTGCACTGGCATTTTTAGGGAAAGCAATAACGTCTCTAATAGAATCACTTTCAGTAAGTAACATGGCAAGACGATCTAATCCTAAAGCAAATCCTCCATGTGGTGGTGTCCCATATTTTAATGCATCAACAAACCAACCAAATTTATTTCTTACTTGTTCATCTGTTAAACTTAAAGCTTTGAAAGCTCTTTGTTGTAAGTCTTGTTCGTAAATACGTTGAGAACCTCCACCAAGCTCAAAACCATTTAAGACAATATCATAGGCATCAGCAAGACAATTTGCTGGATCTGTATCTATTTTATCTAAATCTGATTCTTTAGGTCTTGTAAATGGGTGATGCATTGCATAATATCTTTGAGTTTCATCATCATATTCAAACATTGGAAAATCAACAACCCATAATAATCCTAATTCTTTTGGATCATATAATTTTAATTCTTTTCCTAAATGATTACGTAAAGCAGCAAGTGCATCACAAACAACCATATATTTGGTATCCGATACAAATAATAATAAATCGTTATCTTCTCCGTTCATTGATTCAATTAATCTTTGCATTTGTTCTTCACTAAAGAATTTAGCAATTGGCCCTTCACCAACACCATTATTTACTTTTAACCAAGCAAGACCTTTTGCTTTATATGTTTTTGCAAGTTCTGTTAATTGATCAATTTTCTTTCTTGAATAATCACTTGCATGATTTTTAACATTAATCCCTTTAACATATCCATTATTTTCTAAAGCTGATTTAAATACCATAAAATCAACATCTTTAACAACTTCATTTAAATTAACAAGTTTCATATCAAAACGGATATCTGGTTTATCAATACCATAAGTTTCCATCGCTTCATGCCAAGTCATACGTGGAAGTGGTAACTTAACATCAACACCTTTTACATCTTTAATGACTTTAGCTACCATATTTTCACCAACTTCGATGATTTCATCTGTTGTCATAAATGACATTTCAACATCGACTTGAGTAAATTCTGGTTGACGATCCGCTCTTAAATCTTCATCTCTGAAACAACGAGCAATTTGGTAATATTTTTCAAAACCAGCAACCATCAATAATTGTTTAAATAATTGAGGTGATTGTGGTAAAGCATAGAAATCACCATGATGTACACGTGAAGGTACTAAGAAATCTCTTGCTCCTTCAGGAGTTGATCTGTTTAAATAAGGTGTTTCAATATCCACAAAATCATGACTATCTAAGTATTCTCTAATACTTCTTGTAATTTTATGTCTTGTTAGAATTTTATTTTGCATAACAGGTCTTCTTAAATCAAGATAACGATATTGCATTCTTGTTTCTTCTAAAGCATCTGTATCATCTGCAACAATAATTGGTGTCGTATTGGCTGTATTGATGATTTTGATTTCTGATGCATCGACTTCAATATCCCCTGTAGGCATATTTGGATTTTTGCTAGAACGTTCTACAACAGTTCCTTTAACGTATAAAATATATTCATTTTTAATATCTTTTGAAATGTTTTCCATTTCTTCATTGATAATAATTTGTGTAATTCCATAACGGTCTCTTAAATCAATAAATACAAGAGCTCCTAAATTTCTCTTTTTAGCAACCCATCCTTTTAGTTCAACTGTTTGTCCAACATTTTCTAAACGAAGTTCACCGTTATTATGTGTTCTATTCATGTTCATGTCCCCCACTTAAATGATTTTCAATATGTGCCAAAATATTTTCTAATGGCACAACTTCTTGTTCTTTATCATGATTACATTTAATATTAACCACTTCATTTTTTACTTCTTCTTCCCCTAAAATAATAGAGAAATGTGCATTAAAACGATCTGCTGATTTAAATTGTCCTTTTAAGCCACGAGATACATGATCCATTTCACATGTAAAGCCATTTGCTCTTAACATCGCAATAATTTGCATAGCAAGATCTTTTGCTTCTTCGCCTAAAGGCATAATATAACAATCTAAACCATCTTCGTCTTCATCTTCTTCATCATCTAAAGCAAGAAGAAGTCTTTCCATACCAAAGGCAAAACCAACACCTGGTGTTGCTGGTCCACCAATTTCTTCAATTAAACCATTGTAGCGTCCGCCACCACCAACAGTAGCTCCCGCACCTAATTTTGGATCATCAGAAATAATTTCAAAAACAGTATGAGAATAATAATCTAATCCTCTTACTAAGTTTGTATCGATAACATAATCAATTTCTAAATCATCTAATAAAGAACATACTTTATCAAAATGATTTTTAGCACTTTCGCTTAAATAATCAATTGTTTTCGGTGCTGTTTTCATAGCTGGATGTTTCGCATCCACTTTGCAATCTAAAATACGTAAAGGATTCTTTTCAAAACGTGCTTTACAATCTCCACATAATTCATCTAAATGATCCCTAAAATGATCTTTTAAAGCTTCACGATAAGCATCTCTTGATTCATTATCACCTAAAGAGTTGATATGAAGTGTGACATTTTGAAGTCCTAATGCTTCAACAACAGTCACTGCCATAAGCATACATTCAACATCTACATAAGGTGATTCAACACCTAACATTTCTACCCCAAATTGGTGGAATTGTCTTTGTCGACCATTTTGAGGTCTTTCATATCTAAACATTGGTCCCATATAATAAACTTTTTGTAGTTTTTCTGGTAAACCATACATTTTATTTTCTACATAAGCTCTTGCAATACCTGCCGTTCCTTCTGGTCTAAGGGAAATATATCTTCCTTTTTTATCTTGGAAAGTATACATTTCTTTAGAAACGACATCACTTGTATCCCCCACAGCTCTGTTAAATAATTCAGCATGTTCAAAAATTGGTGTTCTCATTTCTTTAACATTATAATTAGCAGCAATTGTTCTTAACAATTGTTCTAATTTAATCCATTTTTCACTTTGTCCAGGTAAAATATCTACCGTACCTCTTGGTGCACTATATCCCATTATTTTTCCTCCTTAAAAATATAAAAACGCCCCTCTAAGGACGTTTCAACGCGGTACCACCTTAATTCGTATTTTCATACGCACTTTCATCTTAACGCGATTAACGATTACTCTTTTCAAGTAATTCCTCACAAGTGTCCCATAGCTTCCATACAAAGATTTTCACCAACCATCTTCTCTCTAACTATTTCCACTATTTAATCTTGCTCAATGGATTACAAAGATTATATAAAATAATGACTAAAAAATCAATTCCTATTTCTAGCATCTATAGTATACCACGTTTTTTAATCATTTATGTCTCAAATTTGTCTCATTTTTGTTCCATTTTTGAAAGACGATACTCTTCTACAATAAATTGTGACAGATCTTCTTTTAAACTATGGTTATCATAATAAACAAGACGTGTTTTCTTCTTTCTAGCAATATCATTCAATTTTAAAAGATAACTTTCAACAGGTTTTATTTTTTCATTTTGACTATAAACAACAAGAAGCTGATAGAAATGTTCTACCAGCTTTTTACCAACTTGATCATTATATAAAATATAAATTGCTTGACGATCAATCATTATAAATCAATATCACATAAATCTGAAGCATATCCAATATAGCTTGCAGGTGTCATATCTAGTAAAGTTTGACGATCTTCATCTGATAAAACATCTAATCCTTTCGCAAATTCCATAATTGCTTCTTGTGAAATATTTTTACCTCTTGTAAGTTCTTTTAATTGATCATAGGCATCAGAAATACCATATTTTCTAAGCATTGTTTGAATTGGCTCAGCAAGAACTTCCCATTTTTCATTTAAGTCAGCTGCAAGTTTATCTTTATTAACAACACATTTAGCTAAACCATTTGTTGTTTCACTAATTGCTTGTAAAGAATATCCAAAAGCTAAACCAATATTTCTTTGACTTGAACTATCTGATAAATCTCTTTGCATACGTGATTTAGGTAATTTATTTGATAAACCAACACAAATATTATTAGACATATCAACATTTGCTTCTGAGTTTTCAAATCGAATTGGATTGACTTTATGAGGCATTGTACTACTTCCTACTTCTCCTTTTACAGGAATTTGTTTGAAGTATTCCATTGAAATGTATAACCACATATCAACATCAAAATCCACTAACACATTATTGAAATGACGAATACCATCTAAAATATGACATGTATAATCATGGCTTTCAATTTGTGTTGTTAAAGGATTGTAAGTTAACCCTAAATATTCTTCTACAAATTTTTTATTAAGAATTTGCCAATCTAATTGAGGGAATGCTGTTAAAATAGCACTATAGTTACCTGTTGCTCCATTAAATTTAGCTTTAATTTTAATATTTTCAATATTTTCAATGCTTGAAGTAAAACGATAAGCATAAACTTTAAATTCTTTACCAATTGTTGTTGGTGTGGCAGGTTGACCATGAGTATGAGCTAACATTGCATCATTTTTATGTTCAACTGCCCATTTATTAATAACAGCAGTAAATTCTTTTGCTTTCTTTAACCAAACATCATTTAAACCATGTTTGATCATACAAGCATAAGATGTATTATTAATATCTTCTGAAGTACATCCAATATGAACAAAACTGATTAAATAATCATAACCCATATCTTTTAATTGATTTCCAATGAAATATTCTACTGCTTTAACATCATGTCTTGTAATAGCTTCAATATCTTTGATTGCTTTAAAAGAATCATAATTGAAATTTTTTGAAATAGCTTCAATTTGTCCTAAATTATCTTTATTGAATTTAGAAAGAACATCACTTTCTACATTTTCAATTAAAAATTTTAACCATTGAATTTCAACAAAAACACGATATTTCACTAAAGCATATTCAGAAAAATATTCACCTAAAGCATCTTTAATACCTGCATAACGTCCATCTAAAGGACTTAATGTAAAACATTCAAATTGTTGTTTATCCATTCTATTTACCACCTCTAAAATAATTTACACCAGCTTCAAATAATTTTTGATCCATTTCACCATAAACATTTTTAAAACGGTTTTCTCCTTGACGTTCACTATGTCCCATCTTACCAAGAACACGACCATCACGAGAAACAATACCTTCAATAGCATACATTGAACCATTTGGATTGTATGGTGTTTGCATTGTAACTTTACGATTAGGATCAACATATTGAGAGAATACTTGTCCATTAGCGAATAATTCATCAATAACTTCTTTAGGAGCAACAAAACGTCCTTCTCCATGAGAAATAGGAATGACATGAACATCTCCCACATTGACATGAGCAAGCCATGGTGATTTAACAGAACCAATACGTGTATCTACAAATTGAGATAAGTGACGACCAATCGTATTGAATGTAAGAGTAGCGTCATTTTCAGACATATCTCTAATTTCACCATATGGAAGTAATCCTAATTTAATAAGTGCTTGGAATCCATTACAAATACCAATCATTAAACCATCTCTATTATCTAATAAATCACTAATTGCTGCTTTTAATCTTGGATTTCTTAAAACTGTTGCAATAAATTTACCTGAACCTTCAGGTTCATCACCAGCAGAGAATCCTCCTGGTAGCATCACAATATTAGCACGTTTGATGGCATTTTCCAATTCATCAATCGATGTTTTTAACATTTCTTCTGTTTTATTTCTAATTAATACAAGTTCAACCTTAGCCCCTGCTTTTTCAAAAGCACGTTTTGAATCATATTCGCAGTTTGTTCCTGGGAACACTGGAATAACAACTAATGGTGTTTCAATATATTGTTTTGCTTTTAAAGTTGATCTTGTTTTACATTCCGCAACTTTAATATCTTGTGTAGGTGCTTTTTCTCTTGTTGGATAAACACTTTCTAATGGTGCTTTATTGATTGCATAAGCTTCTTGAATAGAAATTGTATCCATTCCATAAGAGAATTTTTCACTATCATTTAAAGTAGCCACTACTCTATAATCTAAACCTACTAGATCTTTTTCTGATTTCACTTCAACAATAATATTTCCATAATTCTTTTCAACATAAGAAGCAAGTGAATAATCTGTATTGAAAGCAGCTCCTAAACCATTACCAAAGGACATTTTACAAACAGCTTCAATCACACCACCATCTTTAACTGTATATGCAGAATAAATTTTCTTTTGTTTCATTAAATCTTGGATAGCATTATATTGTTTTTGTAAATGATCAAAATCAAAGACTTTAAATTGATCTTTTTTAATTTGAACTTCTGCTAAAATATGTCCCGCTTCTTTTGCTTCTGGTGTCATAACATCATGAACATCACTTGCTGTAATGGCAAAAGAAACAAGTGTTGGTGGAACCGAAATATTTTCAAATGTTCCTGACATTGAATCTTTACCACCAATTGATGGAAGTTTTAATTCTTGTTGAACACGATTAGCACCAAGTAAAGCAACTAAAGGTTTTCCCCAACGTTTTGGATCATCTAATAATTTTTCAAAATATTCTTGGAATGAAAAACGAATTGTATGATAGTTTCCACCCATGGCAACGATCTTAGCAACACTTTCAACAACAGCATACATAGCTCCATGATATGGTGACCATTTAGAAATCTTAGGATTATACCCATAAGCCATTAAAGAAGCGGTTGTTGTTTCTTTTCCTAAAACAGGAATTAAAGCAGCCATACCTTCTGTTTCTGTGTGATATGTACGTCCACCATAAGGAGATAAAACTGTACCATTTCCAATAGATGAGTCAAATCTTTCAACAAGACCTTTTTGTGAAGCAACAGATAATCTTGATAATACTTCTTTTGTTGTATCAACAAAATCATTTCTTTCTTCTTCATCAAAAGGTGTACTTTCAAAGTCTGGTAATTCAACTTCAATATTTTGATAACGTTTTGCCCCTGCAGCATCTAAGAAATCACGAGAAATATTAACAATATCTTTACCCATGTGCTTCATTACTAAACGATTTGTATCTGTAACAGTTGCCACTTGAACAACTTCTAAGTTTTCTTTTGCACATTCTTCTTTAATGAAATCAACATCATAGTCATTGACAACAATAGCCATACGTTCTTGTGATTCACTAATAGCAAGTTCTGTCCCTGTTAAACCATCATATTTTTTCAAAACAGCATCTAAATCAATATCAAGCCCTGGAGCAAGTTCACCAACGGCAACACAAACCCCACCAGCTCCAAAGTCATTACATCTAACAACTTTTTCTGAGACTGCTTTATTTCTAAATAATCTTTGAATTTTTCTTTCTTCTACAGGATTTCCTTTTTGAACTTCAGCACCTGCTGTTTCAATAGATTTTACGTCATGAGATTTTGAAGAACCGGTAGCACCACCGATACCATCACGTCCTGTACGTCCACCAATTAATAAGACGATTTGTCCATTTTGTGGTTCTAAACGTTTTACTTGTTCTTTTGGTGCAGCAGCCACAACAGCTCCTACTTCCATACGTTTAGCGATATAACCTTCATCGTAAATTTCATGAACATAACCTGTTGTTAACCCGATTTGGTTACCATAACTTGAAAAACCATGAGCGGCTTCTTGACAAATTTTTCTTTGTGGTAATTTACCTGGCGTTGTTTCTGCCAATGTTTTTCTTGGATCACCTGCTCCAGTAATACGCATTGATTGGTAAACATAAGCACGTCCTGAAAGTGGGTCACGAATAGCTCCACCTAAACATGTTGCAGCTCCCCCAAATGGTTCAATTTCTGTAGGGTGGTTATGTGTTTCATTTTTGAACATTAATAACCATTGTTCATCTCCTTGATTTGTATGAACAGTAATTTCAATAGAACATGCATTAATTTCTTCAGAAACTTCCATATCATCAAGATATCCTTTTTTACGAAGTTCTTTCATTGAAATAGTTGCAAGATCCATTAAAGTAAGAGGTCTTGTTGTATTTACTCCATAAACGGCATGTCTGCTTGTTTTATAGCTTTCAATATCTTTTTCTAAGATTTCTTTAAAAGCACCATTTTGAATATCAATATCTGTAATAACTGTCGCAAATGTTGTATGACGACAATGATCAGACCAATATGTATCTAACACTTTGATTTCTGTTTCAGTAGGATCTCTATGTTCTTCATTTTTAAAGTAATCTTGAGTTACTTTTAAATCATCAAGATTCATAGCCATTCCATTATCTTTTAAGAATTGATTTAATCCTGCTTCATCTAAATCATTAAATCCAGTTAAAGTTGGCACAGGTTTAATATCAGGTGTTTCATCATTTAAATGTTCTGGTTTTTCTAAAGAAGCAATTCTTTGATCAACTGGGTTAATTAAATAATGTTTGATTTGATTTAAAACATCTTCATTTTTATCAATGTCTACTACAATAAGTTTGGCACATCTTACTTTTGTTGAAGATGTTCCTGTTAGAATTTGGAAACATTGTTCGCATGAATCAGCACGTTGATCATATTGACCTGGTAAAAATTCAATTGCGAAAACAGATTCTTTTTCACTCATTGGAAATGTTTCATCATAAACATGATCCACCATTGGTTCAGCAAGAATTGTATTAATTCCTTGTTGTAAGATTTCTTCACTAATTCCTTGTACATCATAACGATGAACAATACGAAGTGAATGAATCGTTAAACCTAATTGTTCAACGAGGTTGGTTTGAATTTCATGCGCTTCTGTTGCGTATTCTTTTCTTTTTTCTACATAAATTCTTCTTACATTTGTCATAGAGTTCTCTCCTATCTAAGTCCAATATCATGACGATAGTACATACCATCGAATGTAATAATTGTAGCAGTTTCATAGACTTTCGCAAGTGCTTCTTGTAAATTTGCTCCTCTTGCACACACATTTAAAACACGTCCACCATTTGTAACAAGTTTTCCATCTTTTAAAGCTGTTCCTGCATGGAAAACAACAATATCATCACTTACTTTGTCAATATTTTTAATTTCAATTCCTTTTTCGTATTTTCCTGGATAACCTCCACTTGCGAGTACAAGACAAGCCACATGGTCATCAGACCATTTAACTTCAACTTGATCTAAAGTATAAGTCGCACAAGCATCCATGATTTCATAAAGATCACTTTCTAAACGAAGAAGGATTGATTGTGTTTCAGGATCACCAAAACGGACATTAAATTCAAGAACTTTTGCTTGATTATTTTCAATCATTAAACCAATGAAAACAACTCCACGATAGTCCATTTGATCTTCTTTAAGTCCTTGCATAAATGGGTCAAGAATATCTTTTTTTAAGACTTCATCCATACCTTCTGGTAAAAATGGATTTGGAGAAACAGTTCCCATACCACCCGTATTAGGTCCTTTATTTCCATCAAAGATTTGTTTATGATCTTTTGCTGAAACCATTGGTACAATTGTTTTACCGTCTGTAAAACAAAGTAAAGAACATTCAAACCCTGTCAAGAATTCTTCTAAGACAACTTTACTTCCGGCACCATCTAAAGCACCATCAACCATCATTTCTTTTAAAGTAGAAATGGCATCTTCTTTATTTTCAACAATAACAACACCTTTTCCAGCAGCTAAACCATCTGCTTTGATTACTAACGGAAAATCAAAGTGATCAACTTCTTTACAAGCTTTTTCAAAGTCTGTGACCTCAACATATTTTGCTGTAGGAATATGATGTCTAATCATAAAATCTTTAGAGAAAGCTTTGCTTCCTTCTAAAGTTGCTGCTTTTTTTTGAGGGCCAAAAGCTTTATAACCTGCTTTTTCAATATCATCAGCAAGCCCATTACATAAAGGAACTTCTGGGCCAATGACAGTTAAATCAATTTGATTTTTTTGAATAAAATCAACAATAAATTCATTATCTTCTACTGAACCTGGTACACACGTACCTAAACTTGCAATCCCAGGGTTTCCTGGAATTGCATAAAGTTCAGATACTTTTGGACTTTGTTTTAATTTATAAGCAATCGCATGTTCACGACCACCACTACCGATTACAAGAACTTTCATATAAGCCTCCTAGTGTCTAAAGTGTCTATATCCGCTAAATACCATAGGGATATTTTTTTCATTACATAAATCAATTGAATCTTGATCTCTAATTGAACCACCTGGTTGAATAATTGCTTGAACACCTGCATCTGCAGCCACTTGAACACAGTCATTGAATGGGAAGAAAGCATCTGAAGCAAGAACTGAACCATTGAAATCTTTATCTGGATTATTATGAATAGCATTTTCTAAAGCCCATACTCTTGATGTTTGTCCTCCACCAATAGCAAGTGTTACACCATTTTTAACAATACAAATCGCATTTGATTTTACATATTTAACAACTTTCATACCAAATTCCATATCTGTAAGTTGTTCTTTTGTAGGTTGAACGTTTGTCACAACTTTCATTTCGTCAATCATTTTTGTATTTAATTCTTGAACTAATACTTTTCCTTCAAGATATTTAATATCATATTTAGCACCACGTGCATCTAAATTTTTAAGTTTTAAAATACGTAAGTTTTTCTTTTTCTTTAAGATTTCTAAAGCATCATCATCGAAATCTGGTGCAGCCACGATTTCTAAGAAAATCTTATGCATTTGTTCAGCTGTTGCTTTATCGATTTTATAGTTAACAGCAACGATTCCACCAAAAATTGATTGAGGATCTGCTTCATAGGCCTTCATATAAGAATCATAACCTGTATTTCCAATAGCAACACCACAAGGAGTTGAATGTTTGATGGCTGCTGTAACGATTTGATTACCAAATTCTCTAACAAGTGCAACTGCTCCATATAAATCGTTTACATTGTTAAATGAAATTTCTTTACCATGAAGTTGTTCATAATCTAATAAAGATTTTTGAACATAACTATCTTCATATTTATTTGCTGCTTGTTGAGAGTTTTCGCCATAACGTAAATGTTCTACTTTCTTTAATGAAAGATTTAATGTATCTGGGAATCGATCTCCAACTTGATCTGCAAAGTATCTTGAAATCATTGCATCATAAGCACCCGTCATAGAGAATGCTTTATAAGCAAGATTCATTCTGAAATCAAAATCAGTTGTATCATTTTTAATCGCATCTAAAACATTGTCATAATCTTTTGGATCCGTAACAATTAAAACATCTTTAAAATTTTTAGCTGCTGAACGAATCATTGATGGTCCACCAATATCAATATTTTCAATCATATCTGGTAAATCTTTACCAGCTTTTAAAGCTTTTTCAAATTCATATAAGTTGACACATACTAAATCAATTGGATGAATACCATGTTTTTTAATTGTTTCAACATGACTAGGTAAATCACGACGATATAAAAGTCCTCCATGAACCATTGGATGAAGTGTTTTAACACGTCCATCTAACATTTCAGGAAATCCTGTCACATCATCAATTGCAATACAAGAAACCCCATTTTCTTGTAAAACTTTCATTGTACCTCCTGTCGATACAATTTCAAAACCTAATTCTACTAATCCTTTAGCAAAATCAACAACCCCATCTTTATTTGTAACTGAAATTAAAGCTCTTTTCATTTAAATTACCTTTGCCTTTCCATCAATTATTTTTATCTTATTATCACAATATAGCCCTACAACTTCTGGTAGTAATTTATGTTCAATCTCTAACACCCTTTTTTGAATATCCTCAGCTGTGTCTAAATCCGATATATCACAAGCAACTTGTTTAATAATCGGTCCCCCATCGACAATATTTGAAACAAAGTGCACGGTTGCCCCCGAAACCTTTGCACCACGTTGTAATACAGCTTCATGAACATGCATTCCATACATTCCTGATCCACAAAAAGAAGGAATAAGAGAAGGATGAATGTTCATAATTTTATTTGGATATGCATCGATTAACTCATCCGTTAAAATTGCTAGATAACCAGCCAATACAATAAAATCAATATTTCTTTCTTTTAACATCTTTACAATCAAAGCATCATCTTTTTTAACAACTG